>Ga0180437_10012578_pt1 | contig 9985 bp, 6 predicted proteins | sample SS_ome_4_FD_132410 | JGI IMG/M metagenome (GOLD analysis project Ga0180437, IMG submission 132410) | Hypersaline lake sediment archaeal communities from the Salton Sea, California, USA - SS_3_D_1 metaG | ecosystem: Environmental > Aquatic > Non-marine Saline and Alkaline > Hypersaline > Sediment ... | reverse complement strand
GACGCTCGGCGAGGGCGGAGAAACCGACGTGCTTCTCTGGGTCGGGTGCGCGGGGGCGTTCGACGACCGCAACAAGAAGGTCGTGCGCGCGCTGGTGGGTCTCGCTCGCGGCGCGGGCGTCGAGATGGCCCACCTGGGTACCGACGAGCGGTGCTGCGGCGACCCGGCCCGCAGGCTGGGCAACGAATACCTCTACCAGATGCTCGCCCAGGAAAACGTCGAGACCCTCAGAGGCCGCACGTTCAATAGGATCGTGACCACCTGTCCCCACTGCCTCAACACGCTGGCGGCCGAGTACCCCCAGCTGGGCGGCGGGTTCGAGGTCGTCCACGCCACCTCGTTCCTGGACGAGCTTCTGCGCGAGGGCAGGATCCGACCCACCGAGCGCGTCCAGGCCATCGTGGGCTTCCACGACTCCTGCTACCTGGGCCGGTACAACGGCCTCTACGAGCCCCCGCGCCGGGTGCTCAGGTCCATTCCGGGGATCACCCTCCGCGAGCCGAAGAGAAACCGCCGCTCGTCGTTCTGCTGCGGCGCCGGCGGCGGGCGCATGTGGCTGGAGGAGAGCATCGGGACCCGCATCAACCACCGCCGCATCCAGCAGGTGGCCGAAACCGGCCCCGAGATCGTGGCGTCGGGGTGTCCCTACTGCCTGACCATGTTCGAGGACGGCATCAAGGAGACCGAACGGTCCGACCAGCTGCGCGCCCTCGACGTGATCGAGCTCCTCGCTCAGTCCGTCAAGCCGTCCTGACGTTTCTCCGCCATGCCGCGTCGAGCGACCTAGCGTTCCTTGGCGGCCTCTCGGATGAGGGCCAGCGCGATCTCGTTACGCTGCATCTCGCTGGTCCCCTCGTAGATCTGCGTGATCTTGGCGTCCCGCATCATCTTCTCGACCGGATAGTCGTGCATGTAGCCCCGGCCCCCGAGGATCTGGACCGCCTTGACGGTCACCCACATGGCCGCGTCCGACGCCACCAGCTTGGCGATGGCCGAGTCCTTGGTGGTCCTCTCGTATCCGGCGTCGATCATGCGGGCCACCCCGTAGGTGAGCGCCCGGGCGGCCTCGATGCGGGCCGCCATCTCGGCCAGCATGTGCTGGATCGCCTGCATCGAACTGATGGGTTGGCCGAACTGCTGGCGCTGGCGGGCGTGGCGGACCGCCTCGTCGAGCGCGCCCGCCCCGATTCCGACCGCCTGGGCCGCCACCCCCGGACGGGTCACGTCGAAGGTCCGCATGGTGGTGATGAACCCCGCGCCCTCGCGCCCGAGGAGACTGGAGGCCGGCACGCGGCAGTTTTGGAAGACGAGCTCCCGGGTGGCCGAGGCCCGGATCCCCAGCTTGGTTTCCTTCTTGCCGAAATCGAATCCCTCGGTGCCCTTTTCCACGATGAAGGCGCTCGCCCCGCGGGCCCCCTTCTTCGGGTTGGTCATGGCGATCACGGTGTAGATCTCGGCCACACCCCCGTTGGTGATGAAGTGCTTGGCCCCGTTGAGGACGTAGTGGTCCCCGTCCCGCACGGCCGTGGTCTTCATCGCCGTGGCATCGCTCCCGGCCTCGGGCTCGGTGAGCGCGAACCCGGCCAGGTTCTCGCCCGATGCGATGCCCGGGAGGTACCGGCGCTTCTGCTCATCGCTCCCCGCCAGGAGGATGGGATAGCACCCCAGCGCCGTGCCCGCCAGAGCCAACGCGATGGCGCCGTCCACGCGAGACATGGCCTCGACCACGAGCACGAGGTCGAGCACCCCACCTCCCGCACCCCCGTATTCTTCGGGCAGGTAGCAGCCCGGGAAGCCCTCGACGGCCATTTCTCGAACGACTTCCCAGGGAAACTCCTCGGTGGCGTCATACTCCTGGCGCAGGGGCGTGAAGCGCTCTCTCGCGAACCGGAGTGCTCTCTCCGCCAGGGCCGCCTGCCGTTCCGAAAGGAAGTAGTCCATGAGCCTCCGTCCTCATGCGTGGAAGGTCCGCCCTCGTCCGGTGGGTACCCAGTCTAGTCGACCCCCCTCTCAGCGTCAAGAGATGCGGGAAGGACCTCAACGCGGCAGGGACCCGCGCGGCGCCTCGCGGAGCGCGACGGGTTCCGCAGACGTCGGTCGAGCTGCGCCTAGAGCGTGATCGGCCCATCGAGGATGTCGGTTCGGTCGAGAAACGTGCGGCACCAGAGCTCGAGGATCACGAGCGCCCAGATTCCCCGGGCCAGGCTGGCGCGCCCTCGCTCGTGGCGGGCGAGGATCCGGTCGAGACGCCGCGGTTGGAAGAACCCCCGGTCCAGCGACCGGCGCGAGGTGAGGAGGTCCCGCGCCCACGGGCGGAAGTCCCGGCGGAACCAGGACGAGACCGGAATGCTGAACCCCTTCTTCGGGCGGTCGAGCCAACTGCGGGGCATCTCGCGCGCGGCCACCTGTTTCAGCAGGCCCTTGAGCTCGCGGCCCGGGAACTTGACCTCGGCCGGCAGCCGGGCGGCGTACTCCATGAGCGCCCGATCGAGCAGCGGGGAGCGGCCCTCCAGTCCGAAGGCCATGGTCGCGCGGTCCACCTTGACCAACAGATCGCCGGGCAGGTAGGTCTCGACGTCCGTGTGCATCCGCCGGTCGACTTCCTCGGTGGCGACCCCGTCGGTGTACGGCGTCGTCACGAGCGCGGCGCTCGGGTGGTCGGCCACTCGGCGGGCGAGGTCGTCGGTGTAGAGCCACCGTCTGGCGTACTCCGGAAGGGTGTTCACCAGGAGAACGTACTGGTGCGCCGCGTCGTCCAGCGAGCACTTCGCGAGCCCCGCCCACTCCACGAGCGCCATGTTCCCGGGCGCCAGGCGCGACCCGCCCGAGAGCGCTCTTGCGGCCCACCGGCGGAAGACTGCGGGCGCCCGACGGAAAAGGCGGTAGGACCCGTAGTACTCCAGACCCAGGTACCGGCGGTACCCGGCGAAGGATTCGTCGCCGCCGTCGCCGTTGAGCGCAACGGTCACGTGCCGGCTCGTCAGCTCCGAAAGAAACCAGGTGGGCAGGGCCGAGGAGTCGGCCATCGGCTCGTCGAAGTGCCAGACCAGCCGGGGCAGGACGTCCAGCGCATCCGGGTCCAGGACGAACTCCTGGTGCTCGGTCTCGAAGCGGTCCGCCACCCGGCGCGCGTAGGGGCGTTCGTCGAACGTCTCCTGACGAAAGCCGATCGAGAAAGTCTTCAGTGGGCCGCCCACCCACTTGCGCATCATGGCCACCACGAGGGACGAATCGACCCCCCCGCTCAGGAACACGCCCAGCGGCACGTCGCTCTCCAGACGGACGCGGACGGCTTCGCTCACGCGCTCGTGGACGGCGTCGAGGGCCGCGGCGGGGCCGATGCGCAGTTTGGGTTCGTACGGGAGCCGCCAGTAGCGCCAGAGGGTGAGGCGGCCTTCCGCCCACGTCATGGCGTGGGCCGGCGGGAGTTTGCGGGCGGCCCGCCAGATGGTCCTCGGAGCCGGGATGTACTGGTAGGCCAGGTAGTCGTCCAGCGCCGCCGGGTTCAGATCGCGGGGGAAGGCCGGGTCCGCCAGGAGAGCCTTCAGCTCCGACGCGAACCGGAGGCCCCCCGCGTGCTCGGCGTAGTACAGAGGCTTCTTGCCGGCGCGGTCGACGGCCGCGAAGAGACAGCGTCGGGTCGCGTCCCACAGGGCGAAGGCGAACATCCCGTCCAGCCGCTCGAGGCACCGGACGCCGTCCTCCTCGTACAGGTGGACGATGACCTCCGTGTCCGACTTCGTCCGGAACCGGTGTCCGCGGGACTCCAGGTCCCGCCGGAGCGCCCGGAAGTTGTAGATCTCGCCGTTCAAGACCACGACGACCGACCGATCCTCGTTATAGATCGGCTGGTCGCCGGTGTCCAGGTCGATCACGCTCAGGCGGCGGTGGCCGAAGCCCACGGGGCCCGCCACGAACACGCCCTCCCCGTCCGGCCCCCGATGCCTGAGAAGCGCACACATCCGGCCCAGGAGCGCCTCGTCCACGGGGGCCGCGTCGGCCCGCCCGACCACACCGCAAATCCCGCACATCGCTGGCTCCAGGTCTGCCGCCATGCCGACCGCGGCGGGCGCCTCCGGCAAGCGCCGCCCGCCCCGTCTGCGCGGGCACCCTAGCACAGGCCCTCCGGGCTCACAACGGGAAACGCATCTGGGCTGGCATCCGTGCGCGCGGCGCGGCGGTGCGCGGTTCGCCCGGCGCGTGGTGTCTAGCTCACACCGAGGAGCCGAGCGTACGTGTCCTCGAGGCGGCGCACCATCGTCTCCAGCGAGAAGTGCCGGCGCGCCCTCTGTTGTGCAGCGGCCGCCAGGCGCGAGGCCAGCGCGCCGTCCTCGAGCACTTCGAGCAGGGCCGACGAGAGCCGGGCGGGATCGCGCGGCGGAACGAGGAGGGCCTCACGGCCGTCTCGGACCAGCTCCGGAATCCCGCCCGCGCGGGTGGCCACGATCGTGCAGCCGACCGACATCGCCTCGATGAGAGCCGTCGGACATCCCTCCCAGTGAGACGGCAGGCAGAAGACGTCGGAGAGCCGCATGAGGGGAAGGGGATCGGAAACGAAACCGAGGAACTGGACGTTCGGGCCGAGCCCCAGGCGAACGGCTGCCCGCTCCACCCGGCCCCGGCTCTCGTCCCGACCGGCCAGAAGGAGACGGGCGGCCGGCCAGCGTTCCCGCACGTGAACGAGCGCGGCCACGAGGTCCGTGTGCCCCTTCATGCGCCTCAGGTTGGAGACCACGACCACCAGGGGTCCCGCCCCGCGCGGCAGGGAGAGCCGCTCCCGGAGAGCCTCGGCGGCCGGCGACGCCTTGAACTCGACCGCCGTCGGGCCCGGAGGAAGGGGAACCCCGTTGGGGATCGTGATCACGCGGTCGGGGGGCACCTTCTCTCTCTGGATGCGGCTCTCCCTGCCGGCCTCCGAGTTGGCGATGTAGAGCGTGACCCGCCCCCCCCGGGCGGTCCAGCGATCCAGCCAGACATGGTAGAACCGGCGCCAGGGATCCGGGCTGCGGATGGCGGTGACGTACACGGAGGTCCCCCGGACGCGGGCCAAAGAGCGAGCCACGACGTCCGCACGCAGCCCGTAGGCGTGGACGAGGTCCGGCGACGTCCGTTCCAGCAACTTCTCCAGCTGCCGCCTGAGCCGCGGGCTGAAGGGGTTGGGGCCGGGTAGCCCGACGGCCTGGACGCCCAGCCCGCGCACGGCCTCCAGGAGGGGCCCGGCGGGCTCCAGGGCGGCCACCGCGTACTCGAAGCGAGAGCGATCCCGCCCACCGAGGAACCGCACCAGGTTCTGCTCGGCCCCCCCGATGCGGGCGGACGAGGTCAGCTCGAGAATCCTTGGCCTCGGCGACGAGCCGGTCACGTATGCAGATCTCCTGTCGCTTCTCGAGGTGAAACAGCCGGTGAGGGCATTCCACTGCGGCGCGAACTACCCCTCGGGGGGCTTGCGCCTGAGATCGAGGTCGACCCGATCCTCGCGGGCGAAGGCCTGAAGGATGGCGCCCATCGCCTTGGCTTTCCTCTTCCGGTCGGACCGGTCGACCTGCCGCGCCTCGACCCGGACCTGCGCCTCATCGATGGCCTGCCGGACCCTCTCCGGACGCATCAGGGCGCACACCCGGCAGTAGAAGCTCATCGACCGACCGTCATTGTACCCAAACAGCAGGCGCTCGAGCAAGGACCGCCGCTCCTCCTGTTCGGCCAGGTGCGCCCGCATCCCAGAGTCCCGGATCCGATCCAGGTTGGGCAGGGCAGGCCTGTGGCTGAGAAAGCTGTCGAGCCCCTCCCTGACGCGGAGCACCCGCAGGAGCTTCTCGCACGGGCACTCATCGCAGTCCGAACAGGTGTGCAGCCCGCGCTCAGCGACACAGCACCGGTACACGCCGCAGTACTTGCGGGCCTCACCCAGGTGGCACCCCAGGCAGCGGCTCCCGGCCTGCGACTGGTACTTGGGGCAGAGTCCGCAGTAGAGGCCGCAGCAGCCGGCCAGGAACTCTCCCCTGAACGTTCCCATCGATATCCCCCGGGGCTGTGCGCGTCGGGGATGCGGATCGCGCGGCGTCCTGAGCGATGCAGCACCCGGGGGAATTACGGCACAGGACAGTGATCGATTTCAACGCCTTTCTCCACTCCTCCCAAATGGAGCATGCTGGTCCCGAACGGCGTCGAGGGTCGACGTCAATGGACCGGCCCGCCCCAGTGGGTCCCCTTGACATCCGCTCCGGCCGTTGGTATATGCCTATGTCCCCTGAGCCGTTGAGGTGCCGCGCCCGCCCGAATCGAGGCCCCCGGGGCGAGCATCTCGACGCACGTGATCCTCGAACCTGCTGGCCTGATCCCCCCTGTCGACGAGCCCGGTGGATCCGGACCCTGCCGGGAGGCGCGCGCGGCCTTCCGGGACTCGACTGTAAGAGCAACATCAGAGGGAGGAACCTTGACAACCTCGACCGTCACCCGAAGAGCCCTCCTCGTCCTTCTCCTGGCCACCCCGGCCGCACGCCCGTCCGCGGGCGAACCGATCCCGAGAGAATCTCCCGACGCCGTCAAAGAACGCCCCTCCGTCCAGACGCACGTGCCCTTCGTTCTCAATCTCGGACAGGCGAATGACGCCGTTCGGTTCTACACGCGGACGTCCGCGGGGGACGTGCTCATTACACGTTCGGGTGAGATCGTCTACGGGTCGCTGTGTACCGGGGACGACGGAACCGTCTCGGCCGACGTCGCGACGGAGCGGTTTGTGGGCGCGCGAACCGCCCGGGTCGAAGGGTCCGCGCTCGCGCCGACGGTCGCCGGCTCCCTTGTGGGCCGCGACCCCGATCGGTGGCGGACGGCCATCCCCTGCTACGAGGCGGTGGACCTCGGCGCGGTCTACCCCGGCCTCGGCGTTGAGGTCGGATGGCGCGGCAGCCGCCTGGAGAGGCGATTCGTCCTGGACGCCCGAGTCGATCCCGGCACGATCCAAGTGGGGGTCGAGGGCGCCGGAGTCCGGATCACGCCCGCTGGGCAGCTGGAGATCGGGAGACCGGCGGCCGGCCTCCGGTACGATCCGCCCTCGGCCTTCCAGGACGTTGCCGGGGAACGGCGCCGGATCGAGGTCGAATACCGGTTGACGGACGACGGGTGGGGCTTCGATCTGGGCCCCTACCGGGCGGACAGACCGTTGGTCATCACCCACGCGCTCGCTGGCCCTCCGTTGGGAGGCGCGGCCAGTCCCTCGGCCCTCTCCGTGGCGCGGGACGGCACCGGGAGCGTGTTCGTGGTGGGCACCTCCACCTCTTCGGGCGTGGAGGCCACCCTGGAGGGCCGTGAGCCTTCCGGGGAAGACGCCTTCGTGGCGAGGTTCGACCGGGGTCTCGGGGTCCCGGCCGCCCTGGTTCTGGTGGGAGGCCGGGGCGACGACCGCGCGCACAGCCTCACGGTGACCCGGGCCGGAGATGTGTACGTGGCCGGGTGGACGGGCTCGCGGGACTTCCCCGTCACGGCCGGCGCCTACGATCAGACCCACAACGGCGGGACGCGGGACGTCTTCGTGCTCAAGCTGAACCGGGACCTGTCCGTGCTGGCGGCGTCGACGCTCCTCGGGGGGTCCGAGGACGAGGCGATCGAGACCAGCTGCGCTTTAGCCTCCGACGCCGGGGGGCACGTGTTTGTGGCGGGCCGCACCCGTTCTCCGGATTTCCCGACGACGGCCGGCGCCTACGATCCTACCTACGATTTCTGGGGGGACGCGTTCGCGTGCAGGTTCGACCGCAACCTTTCGACGCTCTCGGCCTCGACCTTCCTCGGGGAGTGGGGCGAGGAGTCCTCGGGTGGGGTGGGGGTCGATTCCCGAGGGCGCGTCTACGTCGTCTGCGGGACGCAGTCCTCGGGTCTTGAGACCTCCCCGGACGCGTTCGACTCCAGCTTCAACGGCGGGAAGGACGTCTTCCTGGCCAGGCTCAACAACGATCTCAGCATCCTCACGGCCGCCACCTTCCTCGGAGGTCGGGAGGACGATGTCTGCGAGTCCATCGCCGTCGACGCGTGGGGAAACCTCTACCTGACGGGCAGAACGAACTCGACGGATTTCCCGACCACACCGGGCGCGTTCGACCGGACCCTCAACGGCCGCGACGACGTGTTCCTGTGCAAGATGGGAGGGAACCTGCGCCGGCTCCCCGCCTCCACCCTGCTGGGGGGACGGGGATTCGAGCTGGGGGCGGCCGTCACCGTCGACGGGCTGGGCAGCGTCTACGTCGCAGGCCATACGTCTTCGGTCGATTTCCCGACCACGGGGGGCGCGTTCGACGAAGCGTACAACGGCGGCCGGCGCGACGCCTTCGTGGCGCACTTCGCCCGGGATCTGGGCAGGCTTCTGGCCTCGACCTTTCTCGGGAGCGGCGGAAGCGAGTTCGGGTGCGCCGTCGACCTGGACGGGTTCGGGAATGTGTACGTGGTCGGACCGTCGAGCTGGCCGGGGATTCCGAACGGGAGCTCGGGCGGCGCCTTCGTCGCCAGGTTCAACGACCGGCTCTCCTCCGCCGCAGTTCCCGTCGGCGAGATCGAGGCCGTGGCAGCCTCCCGACCCGAGGGGCGCCCCCGCGACCCCGAGAACCCACCCTCTCTCTTGCCCGGACCCCGCTCGGTCGGCGCACCCAGGACGATCCCCACCGGTCCCTAGCCTGGATCATGCATGAACACCCACGCGCGTTTATGCATGATCCAGGCAGAGCGATGGAGCCATCGATCCCTCGAGCCATGACGGACGACCCCGAAACCCGGGCATCCTGCAGGCCGGCGAAGAGGTTGGGCAAACGCCGCCTACCGGTCGAGCAGTTCGATGGCCTCGTCCCGGGTGAGGACCCAGATGGCGTAGATGCCGAGCGCCGTCCCGAAGGGCAGGTTGAGGAGGTTGAGCAGACCCAGGACCAGGCCGAGAACCCGACTCCACGCTTGCCGCTTCAGGAGGCCCACACCGGCGACGAGCCCGGCCAGCCCGAGGAACACGAGCAGGGAGGCGGCCCCGACGAGGACGGCGGACGCGACGGCGACCTCCCCGGCCCCGCGCACGAACATGCTCAGCCCCACCAGGGTGATGAACAGGATGCCCGAGGCCAGGATCTCCTGCACGTGGAATGCGATGAAGAACGCACCCAGGACGGTCACGTGCTTCTCCATGTCCCGGGTCGCGCGCTGCGGTGAGAGGGGTTCGGTCATCGTTTCTTCGCTCCTCCCGTCCGAAAAAGCCGTGATATGCCATCTGAGCTACGTCCCAAGAGCGCCCACGCAGCCCACATCTCCCGGGGCCTACCCGCTTCCCATCTTGTGTCCGCGGCGCTGTTCAGAACTCCACGATCCGCCGGATGTTCCCCCCACGAACAACACGTCGCGGAGTGCTTCGAAGACAACGCCGGCCGCCACATCCTGCCCGCGATGGTTCCAGTGGCTGTCGTCGGTCCACCAGAGGAGTTCCCCCGATTCCCTGAAGACGCGCTCTGACTCGTTCACCAGGGGGGGGTAAGGTCGAGAAACTGGACACCCCCACCCGCACAGAGATGCGCCACTTCCAGAGAGAAGCCCGAGGGCCCCACCCATGAGATCCAGACTTCGCGGCGGCGAAGGACCCATTCGTACACTTCCTCCTTCGAGGGCACGACGACAGCGATCAGCTTCAGGTCCTCGGCGTCGCAATATCGAACCATCTCTTCGAAGACGGCGCGAAACTTGCCGTAGTTTCGATGCCTCCGGATGCCGGGGCGCTGAAGAAGCGCGGCCTGGGCGTACTTGTAGTAGAAGAGCATGGTCCGACCGTCCGGAAGAGACCTCTCGACGACCGTCTCGTTGGGAGCAATGATGCGTGCTTGGCCCACAACCCGGACTCGGGCTCGGAGCAAGCGCTCGATCGTCTGCTTGATCGGCGATCGGTTCAGGAAGGTCCGGAGCTTGATTTCCAGCCGGCGGCAAGTACCGTTGGTCGGGGCTGCGTCGACTCTGTCGCCGTAGAACT
>Ga0180437_10012577_pt1 | contig 9986 bp, 7 predicted proteins | sample SS_ome_4_FD_132410 | JGI IMG/M metagenome (GOLD analysis project Ga0180437, IMG submission 132410) | Hypersaline lake sediment archaeal communities from the Salton Sea, California, USA - SS_3_D_1 metaG | ecosystem: Environmental > Aquatic > Non-marine Saline and Alkaline > Hypersaline > Sediment ... | reverse complement strand
GCACCAGTTCCACTGGCGGTGGAACCGCGACTATTCTGGCGGAAACCTGACCGACTGGGGCGCCCATCAGCTCGATACGGTCCAATGGGCCAACCATACCGAGCGGACCGGACCGGTCGAGGTCGAAGGCAGCGGCAAGCGGCACGAGAGCGGCTTGTACGACGTGTTCTACGAGTATCACGTGACGTACCGCTACGCCGACGGCGTCGAGCTCCGGGTCGACAGCGGCGGCACGGGACTGCGCTTCGAGGGAACCGACGGCTGGGTAGCCAACGACGGCTGGCGGCAGCCCTTGAAGGCCAGCTCGCCGGAGATCCTCACGAGCGTGATCGGGCCCGACGAGATCCATCTATTCACGTGCCCCGGCGGCGAGCATCGCAACTTTCTCGACTGTGTGAAAAGCCGCCGCGATCCCTACTTCCCCGCGGAGGTCGGACACCGTTGCTCGACGCTGGCGCACATCGGCAACATCGCCATGGAGCTGGGCCGCAAGCTCCGCTGGGACCCGGAGCAAGAGGCATTCCAAGACGACGACACGGCCAACCGCATGCGTTTCAGGGCGATGCGAGAACCGTGGAGCATTTGAGGAAACTGCAAGCGACATTATCGAGCAACCACGACCATGCAACAATTGCTGAACCGGCGTCGAATCCTCAAGACGGCCGCGGCCGCGCCTTGGGTCGTCCCTGCGATCGCACTCGGCAAAGACGGGGCCGCCGCGGCGAGCGACCGCGTCACGCTCGGGTTCATCGGCGTGGGGATGATGGGCCGGGGCCACTTGCGGCACCTCGTGCAGTATCCCGGCGCCCAGGTGTTGGCGGTCTGTGACGTCGACCGCTGGCGGCGGGAAAACGCCCAGCGAACGGTGGAAGAGGGCTATGCCGTCCTCCGTCCCGGTGTGCCACACGCCTGCGCCGACTACAACGATTTCCGTGCGCTGCTCGACCGCGCGGACGTCGACGCCGTAGTAGTCGCCACCGGCGACAACTGGCACGGCGTCGCCTCGATCATGGCCTGCAAGGCAGGCAAAGACGTCTATTGCGAGAAGCCGATCTCGAAGACGATCCACGAGGCCAGGGCGATGGCCGAGGCGGGCCGCCGCTACGGCCGCGTCTTCCAGATCGGCCTGCAGCAGCGGTCCACGCCGGAGTTTTGCCGGGCGTCGGAGCTGGTCCGCGCCGGGCGGATCGGTCCGGTGAAGATCGTCTACGTGGCGTTTCCCGGCACCAACGGCGACGTGAACCTGCCCGCCGAGCCCGTGCCCGACGGCCTCGACTGGGACTTGTGGCTGGGTCCGGCGCCGTGGCGGTCGTTTAACAGCCGTTTCCACAGCTACGGCCCGCCGCCCCGCGTGGTGCCCTGGCATTTCTGCTCGGATTTCGGCGGCGGCAACCTGACCAGCAACACCGTGCACGCCTTCGACGTGGTGCAATGGGCGCTGGGAATGGACGAGAGCGGCCCGCGGAAAATCGTCCCGCCCGAAACCGGCTTGGTTCCCTCGCTTACCTACGAATACTCCGACGGCGTGCTCTTGCAGGTGGTCGATTGGAGGCTGGATCCCGCCCACCACTTCGTGCCGGAAGGCTGGAACCCTGCCACGCGGCTGCAGAATTTCGGCGCCCTCTACGTGGGCCGGGACGGCTGGATCCACGTCGGGCGCGAGGGTTTCTTGGAGTCTCACCCAAAGGAGATCGTCGCCGAGAAGCCCGACGCCCCGCCGTCCAGCTCGGTCAGCAATCATCACCAGAACTGGCTCGACTCGATCCGCAGCCGCCAGAAACCGGCCTGCGACGTGGCGGTCGGCTGCCGCTCGACGATCGTCTCGCACCTCGGCTGCATCGCCCACTGGACGGGCCGGGCGCTGGAGTGGGACCCGGTCGCGGAGGAGTTCGTCGGAGACGACGAAGCCAACCGCCTGCGCTTTAGGGCGTTGCGGGCACCGTGGAGGATATGAGAGACTACGATCTTGCGAACTTCCCCAATGTGCAACCAACCGCGTGATCGAAGGAGAATCCCTTATGACACACCGTAGAATGACGCGACGCACCTTGCTTCAAGGTGCAGCCGCAGCGCTGGCCGCTCCGTACGTGATCACCTCCAGGGCCTTGGGGCAGGGCGGTGCTACGCCCGCCAGCGAGCGGATTGTGATGGGCACGATCGGCTGCGGCGGCCGCGGCAGCGGCGACATGCACTCGCTGATCGCCAACGACGACGTCCAGATGGTCGCCATCTGCGACGTGGTCAAAGCCAAGCGCGAGAAGGCCAAGGCCGCCGTCGACAAGCGCTATGGCAACGGCGACTGCGCCGTCTATCGCGACCTCCGCGAGCTTCTCGTCCGCGACGACATCGACGCCGTGCTGATCGCCACCGGCGACAACTGGCACACGCTCGCCTCGGTGCTGGCGGCCCGGGCCGGCAAGGACATGTACTGCGAGAAGCCGATGTCGGTGACGCTGGCCGAGGGCCGGGCGCTGTGCAACGCCATGGACCGCTACGGTGTGGTCTTCCAGTGCGGCACCCAGCGCCGCAGCGTCCCCCGCTTCGCCTACGCCGTCGAGCTGGCACAATCCGGCAAGCTCGGCGAGCTCAAGACCGTCTACGCCGAAAAGGCGCCGCCGGAATGGTTCAAGTACCATCCCTACGCGACGCTTCCGCCGCAGCCGGAACCGCCCAAAGACGAGGTCGACTGGGACATGTGGCTCGGCCCGGCGGCCTGGCGACCCTACAACCCAGAGTACCTCACGCGGCGATTCTGGATGTGCAGCTTCGATTTCTCCGGCGGCACAATCACCGAGTGGGGTAGCCACACGGTCGACCTCTGCCAATGGGCCAACAATGCCGACGACACCACGCCGGTGGAGTTCGAGCTGGCCGAAGGCACCGTCGTGGCCCACTACGCCAATGGCGTGAAGCTGGTCTTCGAAGATGGCGGCTGGCCGCTGCACGTCCGCTTCGTCGGCAGCGAAGGAATGGTCTACGTCGACGACGACGGCAACATGGAGGCCGAGCCGAAGTCGCTTCTGGCCGGACTCAAGTTCGGCAAGGGCTACCCGCAGGAAAACCACGTGCGAAACTTCCTCGATTGTGTCAAGTCGCGGCAGCGGCCGATCGCGCCGGCCGAGGGGGCTCACCGAGCCAACTCGACCTGCCAGGTGGCCAACATCTGCCAGCAACTGGGCCGCCCCCTGAAGTTCGACCCCAAGCGCGAGAAGTTCGTCGACGATCCCATGGCCGACCGGATGCTCGCCCGCACGATTCGCGAGCCGTGGAGGATTTAGGCAAATGAGAAAGCCAGTGGCCAATAACCGTTCGACCAGACGCCGATTCTTGAAGACGGCGGCCGCCGCCGTGGCCGTGCCCTCTGTGATCACGTCCGCCGCCCTCGGCGCACCCGGCGTGGAGCCGGCCGGCGAGCGCGTGACGATCGGGCTCATCGGCTGCGGCGGCCGCGGCAGCGGCGTGTTCAAGGGCATGATCGCCGCCGGCGGGCAGCCGATCGCCGCCAGCGATCCCTGGAAGGAACGCCGCGAGAAATGGGCCGCCCAGATCGGCGGCGCCGCCTACGCCGACTTTCGCCAGATGCTCGCCCGCGACGACCTCGACGCCGTCGTCGTCGGCTCGACCGACTGCTGGCACGTCCATCACACGGTGGCCGCCGCCAAAGCCGGCAAAGACGTCTACTGCGAAAAGCCGCTGGGCGTCTCCTTTCGCGAGGACCAGATCTGTCGCGAGGCAATCCGCCGCTACGAGCGCGTCTTTCAATACGGCACGCAGCAGCGCTCCAGCGAGCATTGCCGCTTCGGCTGCGAGCTCGTCCGCAGCGGCTACATCGGCGAGGTGAAGGAGCTTCTGGTGATCGCCCCCGACAGCGCGCCGGGCAACTCAAGCGAGCCGCAGCCCGAGCCTGACGGGCTCGACTACCAGATGTGGCTCGGCCCGGCGCCTTGGCGGCCCTACTGCGGCCAAGCCGCCGGCGGCAACGGCTGGTGGCACGATTACGACTACGCCATCGGTTTCATCGCCGGCTGGGGCGCCCACCCGCTGGACATCCTCGTCTGGGGCTACGACACGCACAAGGCGGGGCTGTGGGAGGTCGAGGGCACGGCGGTCATCCCGCTCGAAGGCCGCAACGACGTCGTCATGAAGTGGGACGTCGATTTCAAGTTCGAAAACGGCGTGACGATGAAATTCATCACCGGCGGCAACTACACGAAATTCGTCGGCACGGAGGGCTGGATCGGCATCTCGCGGGCCGGCATCGAGGCCGACCCGCCGTCGCTCTTGGACGTCAAGCTCAAGCCCGACGACGTCCACCTCGCGGAAAGTCGCAACCACGGTGGCAACTTCCTCGACTCGATCCGCAAGCGCGTAGACGCGGTCAGCCACATCGACGACGCCGTTCGCTCCGACGCGATCAGCCACGTTTCTGACATCGCCATCCGATCGCAACGAAAGATCGTCTGGGACCCCCAGAACGAACGGATCGTCGGCGACGAACAGGCCGCCAGGAGGCTATCCCGCGCCTGGCGGGAGCCGTGGAGGCTGTAGGTCGCCTGATATCCTGTCACCATACTGTCGAGACCACACCCAACCGAATCGAACCACGAGGACTTGCCATGCGTGACAAGCGGCTGACGCGTCGGACATTTCTTCGCTGCTCGGGGCTGGTCGCAGCGCCCTGCGTGATCCCGGCGGGCGCGCTGGGAGCCGAGGGCGCGCCCGCGCCGAGCGAGCGGATCACCATCGGCCAGATCGGCTGCGGCAACCGCGGCCGGGGAGTGATGAAGGCCCTGGTGGGTAACGGCGCCCAGATGGTCGCCGCCTGCGACTGCTACGAAGACCGCCGCCGGCAGACGGCCCAGGAGTACAATTGCGCGGCCTTTGCCGATTTTCGCGAGCTCTTGGCGACCGACGGCATCGACGCCGTGCTCGTCGCCGTGCCCGAGCACTGGCACGCGGTGATCTGCGTCGAGGCCTGTCGCCGCGGCAAGGATGTCTTCTGCGAGAAGCCGCTGGCCTACTCGATCCGCGAGGCGCAGGCGGTTTTGGAGGCGGCGCGGCGCTATGAGCGCGTCGTCCAGGTCGGTACGCAGCAGCGAAGCGACACGCGCTACCGCTTCGCCTGCGAGCTGGTGCAGAACGGCTACATCGGCCAGTTGAAGAGCGTCGAGACCGATCCGGGCGGGACGTCGCAGCCCTGCTCGCTGCCCGCCGAGCCGGTGCCGCCGGGCATGGACTGGGAGATGTGGCTCGGCCCCGCCCCCTGGGCGCCCTACAACGCCCAGCGTTGCACGCACCTGCGGGACTGGTGGAGCTGGCGGGAGTATTCGGGCGGGCTGATGACCGACCGCGGCGCCCACGACTACGACATCGTGCAGTGGGGCGTGGGCATGGACGGCTCCGGCCCGGTCGAGGTCTTCCCGCCCGACGGAAAGGATTTCAAGATGCTCACCTACCGCTACGCCAACGGCGTGATCATGGAGTCGGGCGAGGGTGGCTGGGGATCGGGCGGCAGGCCGGGCGCCCTGGTGATCTTCAAGGGCACGGAGGGCGAGGTGAGCGTCTGGCGCGGCGGCATCAAGACCGTGCCCGCCTCATTGACCGAGGTGACGATCGGCCCCAACGAGATCCACCTCTACGAGAGCGACAGCCACGAGCGGAACTTCCTCGAGTGCGTCCGTACCCGGCAGCGGCCGGCGGCCGACGTCGGCATCGGCGCCAGCTCGGTCAACGTCTGCCATATCGGAAACATCGCTTTCTGGCTGAACCGGCCGCTGAAGTGGGACCCCGAGAAGCTGGAATTCCAGGGCGACGACGAGGCGAACCGCTACCGCTGGCGGCCGACGCGCGAGCCGTGGCGGATCTGAGCGTTTTGCGGCCGGGCGCCGGCGCCCGGCCGGACCCCCTCAACGAAGATACGGCGTTTTGGTACAATCGAGTCCTCCATACCACGCGATTTGAAAGTGAAAGGAGAACGGGATGTTTGGCAGAACGAGCATGATTACCGGCCTGGCGATGGCGGTCCTTTTGACGGCCTGCGTGGCCCCGCTTGCCGCCGACGAGGCCTTGGACAAGGCGATCGGGTCGCTCACGTCGTACGACTGGGGCAACGATCGGGCGGCGCTGGCGCCGATCGACGCGGCCGTGGCGGCCTCGCACGACGACGACGCGGCCCGGAAGGCGCTGGAGTCCAGGCTGGCCGCGATCTTGGCCGGGGACGCCCCCCAGGCGGCGAAGGATTTTGTCTGCCGGCAGTTGAGCCTGATCGGCTCGGCCGCGTGCGTGCCGGCCGTGGCGCCGCTTTTGACCGATGAGAAGCTCTCGCACATGGCCCGCTACGCCCTGGAGCGGATCCCCGCCGCCGAGGCCGTCAAGGCGATGCGCGACGCCCTGCCGAAGGTGGGCGGAAACTTGAAGATCGGCGTGATCAACTCGCTCGGCGTTCGCCGCGACGCCGCAAGCGCCGACGCGCTGGTGGCTTTGCTGGGAGATTCGGACGCGGCCATCGCCGCCGCCGCCGCCGCGGCGCTGGGCTCGATCGGCGACGCCAAGGCCGCCAAGGCCCTCGGCGACTTCCGGGAGAATGCCCCCGAGGCGCTCAAGATGGCCGCCGCCGACGCCTGCCTGGTCTGCGCCGAGAGGCTTCTGGCCGACGGCAAGAAGCTCGAAGCGATGATGATCTACAAGAAGCTCGGCACGTCGGACATCAAGCACGTCAAGCTGGCCGCGATGCGCGGGCTGCTGGCCGCCACGGGTAAGAACCAATAGCCGCGGCTTTTGCCCGCTTCGCCCGACCACTGGCGACCGCCGGTTCCCAGGCTCCCGCTTGGGGGCCGGCGGGAGGCAAGTCTCCGCAAAAACACGCAGGAGGAAAACCGTTGAAGGGGATCCATTCGTCGTTGATGACGGCCGGTGCGTTGGCCGCTTTGGCGCTCGCCCTGGCCGCCGGCGCCGTGCGAGCTGCGGAAGAGGAGCCAAACGAGGCACTGATCGAGATGATCGCCGCGCTCGTGGCCGACGCGGATCGGGACATGCGGGCGCTGGGGCTTCAGCAGGTCCGCGAGGAGGTGCCCGGCGAGGCGGCTACCAAGAAGTTCGCCGAGCTGTTGCCCGGCCTGCCGACGGACGGCCAGGCCGGCCTGCTCGAGGCGCTCGGCGACCGCCAAGACCCCGCCGCCCTGCCCGCGGTGCTCGAAGCGCTCAAGAGCGATCACGATGCGGTCCGGGCGGCGGCAATCACCGCGCTGGGACCGTTGGGGGGCAAGGACCAGGCGTCGCTGTTGGCCGAGAAGACGGCCGCCGGATCGCAGGCCGAAAAGGACGCCGCCCGCCAAAGCCTCATCCGCCTCCGCGGCGAAGGCGTCAACGAGGCGGTCGAAGCGGCTTTGGCCGGCGCAAGCGGCGAGGTCCGCGTCGCCTTGCTCGGCGTGCTTGCCGCAAGGAATGCCAGGCAGTCGCTGCCCGCTGTGCTCGCTGGTGCGACGGACGCCGACTCCGCCGTTCGCCAGGCCGCGCTGCGGGCCGTCCGCTACCTGGCCGACGAGAATGATGCCGGGGCGGTCGTTGGGCTGCTCAAAGGGGCCTCCGACGATACCGAACGGCGGAGTGCCCTGCTCGCCTTGCTGACGATCGCCAGCCGCGGACGCGAGGCGTGCGCCGAGCCGGTGATTGCTGGGCTGGCCGACGCAGACGCAGCGACGAAGGCGGCGCTTCTCTCCGTGCTGGCTCGGGCCGGCGGCCAGAAGGCCCTCGACGGGGTTGCCGCAGGGTTGGAAGATGGCGATGAGACAGTCCGCGACCAGGCCGTCCGTGTGCTCTCCACCTGGCCGACGGAGGCCGCCCTGCCGCACCTCACGAAGTTGGCCGAAAGCGAAACCTTGCGGCACAAGGTCCTGGCGATCCGCGGCCTGATCCGGCTGGCCAGCCCCCAGGAAGACAAGCCGGCCGACCTCCAGGCACTGGCTGAGGTGATGAAGCTGGCTGATCGGGCCGATGAGAAGCGGCAGGTTTTGGGCGTTCTGGGCGCCGTGCCGACGGCCGAATCGCTCGCCCTGGCCGCCTCGGTGCTGGACGACAACGAGTTGGTGGAGGAGGCGGGGCTTGCCGTCGTGCTCATCGCCGAAAAGATGCCGGAAGACGGTCGCGACGCGGCCAAGCAAGCGCTTCAGAAAATGCTCCGCTACTCGGCCGACGACTCGATCCGCCAGCGGGCCGAGAAGCTGCTGGGGACACCCTGACCGCGATTGGCGGGACTGCCGGTATTTGCGCAATATCGTTTGTCGAGGAGAACCGATGGTGAAACGTTTTTCGCGAGATGCCTTTTATTGCCTGCTCCCCTTATTGGCGATCGCGGCGGCGACCGCCGGTTGCCGCCCCGCCGTCGATTCCGGCGACTCGGTGGGACGGTCAAAGCGGCAGCCGTCGGTCACCTCGCCTTCGGTTACGGCAATGCCCCCGCCGGCGCCCTCGGTGACGGCGCCGCTGGCGGCCGGACAGCCGCCCCCGCCCGCCAACGAGGAAGTTATCGCCGCGCTCGTGAATATGGTTCGCATCGAGATCGAGCTTCCCGCCCCGGCGTTTCGCGGGACCCCGGTGCCGCTGGAAGAGCCGAACGTGGAGAAGCCGCGGGGCGAACCGCGGCCCCCGTTCTTCGCTCCGGAAGGGACGGTCAACCTCGCCCGCGGCAAGCCGGTCGCCGCCAGTGACCCCATGCCGACGGCCGGGGAGTTGGACTACGTTACCGACGGCATGAAAGAGGCCTCCGACTTCGGTTACCTCGAGTTGCACCCCGGCACGCAGTGGGTGCAGATCGATCTCGGCCAGCAAGCCGCCGTCTACGGCGTCGTCATCTGGCACAACCACGCCGACGCCCGCGTGTACCGCGACGTGGTCGTCCAGGTGAGCGACGACCCCGACTTCCTCACCGCCGAGACCGTGTTCAACAACGACTACGACAACACCTCGGGCCTGGGGATCGGCGGCCACCTGGGCTACGTCGAGACGTCCGAAGGCAAGCTCGTCGAGGGCCTCGGCGTGGAAGGCCGCTACGTCCGCGTCTACGGCAAGGGAAGCCACGTCGACCCCAAGAACCACTACACGGAAGTCGAGGTCTTCGGTAAGCCCGTCAAATGAGGGTTCAGGGTTCAGGGTGCGGGGTTCAGGACTCAAGCAGCCCGAGCGTTCGGAGCTCCGCTTTCTGCCGCGGGACCTTTGCCGCATGCCTGCTCCTGGCGCTCGGCGTTGGGGCAGCACTGCGGCTGGTGGATCTGGCAGTCCGGCCCATGCACTGCGACGAGGCGGTGCACGCCGTGAGATTCGGCCACCTGCTCGAAGAGGGGCGGTACGTCTACGACCCCGACGAGTACCACGGCCCGAGCCTCAACTATTTCTCGCTGCCGGTCGCCTGGCTGGCGTCGAAGGACAAACTGACCGAGGTCACCGAGGTCCACCTTCGGCTGGTGCCGGCTATCTTCGGGATCGTGCTGGTCGCGCTTGCGTGGCTGGTGCGGGGGCAAATGGGCCCGACGGCGATGTCCGCGGCGGCCGTGCTGGCGGCCGTCTCGCCGGCGATGGTCTTCTACAGCCGCTACTACATCCAGGAAATGCTCCTGGTCTCGGCCAGTTTCGCGGCAATCGCCGCCCTCTGGCGTTTCGCTGAAGAAGAGGTTCCAGGGACCTTTTTGGAGAGCGGAGAGGGAAGCTCGCGGCAGGGGTTTCTGGCGACCCTTTTTCGGCGGGCAGGGTGGGTCGCGCTTTTCGGCCTCTCCCTGGGCCTGATGCACGCCAGCAAAGAGACCTCGGCGATCGCCGGGTTCGCCATGGCGGTGGCAGCCGCGCTGACGCTCGGCCGACTCCGCGCTCTCGGATGGAAGCGGTTCGCCCTGGCCGGCCTGGCGGCGGCGCTGGTTGCGGCGGCCGTCTCGGCACTCCTTTTTTCCTCGTTTCTTACTAACACGCGCGGCGTGATCGACTCCTACGCCGCGTTT
>Ga0180437_10012576_pt1 | contig 9986 bp, 8 predicted proteins | sample SS_ome_4_FD_132410 | JGI IMG/M metagenome (GOLD analysis project Ga0180437, IMG submission 132410) | Hypersaline lake sediment archaeal communities from the Salton Sea, California, USA - SS_3_D_1 metaG | ecosystem: Environmental > Aquatic > Non-marine Saline and Alkaline > Hypersaline > Sediment ... | reverse complement strand
TGCTGCGGATTCTGCTCTTCCAGCATGTGTTGCCTTTGCTGCTGCACCCATGGGTCGTTAGGCATCAGTCGAATCGCCGCCGCCAGATGCTCCTGGGCGTGGTCTGACTGACCCGTCGCGGCAAGCAACTGGGCGAGCAGTCGGTGGGCTCGACCGCTGTTGGGATTCAGACTCACGGCACGCCGCAGGGCCGCGATGGCCTCGTCGTGACGCCGCAAGCCCGAATAGGCCGTGCCAAGCTGGATGTGGCCGCTTACGTCCGATGGGAACGTGCGCAACGCGTTCTCCAGTGCGTTGACGGCCAAAGACAGATGCCTGTCGGCCTCTTCGGCGCTGCCCTCGGTACGCGCCTGGACCGCCTGGGCCAGATGTAGGCCTCCCTCGTGGAACCCGCCGGCGGCCCCATCGAGGTTGAGCTCTCGGGCACGCGCGACATAGCGCTGCGCCTTCTGCCAGTCCATCGTCCGCAGCGCCAGGCGAAATTGCCCCTCGATGACAGATCGGTTGTCCGGGCTGAGTTGCTCGGCCTGGTCATACTGCTCAGCCGCTTGCTCCATCTTGCCCGTACCCACGTAGAACGTAGCCAGCGACAGTGCGCGCGAAAGCGGATCGGACAGATCCAAAAGGAAACGCTCGATCTGCTTGGCGCGCCCGGCCTCGTCCTCAGCTGCGGTCAGCAGCAACTGGAACGCTGCGATCTGGGGGCTGTCGGGCTCGGCAGCACGTGCGGCTTCATAGAGCTTCTCAGCCTCGTCCTTCCGGCCCGTCGATACGTACTGCGGCAGGAGAATGCGCAGCGCCGCCACATATGCAGGGTTCTCCTTCAACACCTCCTGTAGTTCTTTCTCGGCCTGCTCGAACTCGTCTTCGAGCATGAAGACCATCGCTAGGCGCGTCTTCTCCTCTGGTGTTCGTCCGCCCAACTTCCTCCGCAACGGTTCAATTCTGTCGGTCTGCCCAAGCAGGCGATGGGCCTCGACCTTGGTCAGCAGCGCCTGGCGATTGTCCGGTTCAGACGCCAACACCACGTCCGCGTACTTCAGGGCCCGCTCGGGTTGGTTCATTCTGTTGCAGATCATGCCTAGCATCAGCACCGCGCCGAGGTTGCCGGGAGACACCTCAAGCACCGCCTGGACCTGCCGCTCGGCCAGGCCGGGCCTGTTGGTCTTGAGGTAAAGGTCGGCCAGTGTGGCCTTGGTACCGATGTATGTCCTGATATCATGAGGCGAGACCGCCCGATCGGCCTTCTCGAGGAAGAGGATCGCCTCAGGCAGGCGACCGCTGACCCGGTAGATCGCCCCCTGCAACCGATCAGTCAAGTAGTTCTCGCGGTACTCAGCGACAGCTTCGTCGTGCTTCTGCTGGGCCGACGCCAGAAGGGCATCGCGGTCGCCGGGTTCGCGCTCGGCCTGCGCCGCCAGCGCCTGGCCCGTCTCCACCAGCAGCAGGAAACGCAGCACTCGGTCCACATTGGCGCGGTAGCCCGTTCGATCAATGGGCCGGTCCAGAGCCGCCCGATAGACTGTCAGAACCTGGCCCGCGTCACCCGCGCGGGTCTGGTAATACCTGCCCAGGTTCAGATAGATGTCGAGCCGGCTCGGGTCCAGCTGCTTGGCGCGCAAGAACGCCTGCTCGGCTTTCTCGTAGTCTTGCCGAGCCCAATGCACCCGGGCCAGACACAAACGTGCCTCCGCATCGTCGGGGACCAACTCGACCGCCCGCCGTGCATGCTCGAAGGCTTCATCGCTCTGTTGCTGGCTAATCAGGAAGTATGCATAATTGACGTGTATCTGGCCCAACTGCTCGTGCCGCTTCAACAGGTCTACATATACTTGCTGAGCCTGCTGCCGGAATCGATCCACGATTTCCTGGTCGGCACGCTGCTGCCGGGCGTAGTCGCCCTGTCGCTGATAGAGGCCCGCTAGGGCGCCCGCTACGTTCGGATCATCAGGTGACAGCTCGCCAGCCCGCTTTAGATAGATCTCCGCCAGAGCCCAGGTGGGTGAGATCAAGCCGTCCGAACCTGCCGCGCTCTGCTCAGCCTGGAGGATTCTGTCGGCATCGGGCTCGAGTTTGTCATTCAACGTGGTCTCTCGCATGTAGCTTAGGGCCCATCCGCAGGCGTAATGCGCCAGCGGGCTCTCCCGCTCGCTGTCGAGCGCCAGAAGAGCCCGGCCCTGTTCGAAGAGCACGGCACAGTCGTTCGGCGCGGCCGACCTTGTCAGGCCGACCTTGATCGGAAGCTGGTTCAACTCCAACAGGAGTTCGACGATCGCCCTGCGCGGCTCGGGCATCGAAGGGTTGGCGTTGATCGCGCGCCACCACGCCCCCTGGGCGTCCCGCGCGCTGCCCATGCGCTTAGCGGCGAAGCCGGCCTCGACCAACCATCGGGGATCCTGGGCAACCCCCCAGGCCTGATTGTACGCCCTGTAGGCCTTCTCGAAGTCGCCCGCCTGGTAGGCGTCGGTCGCCTGCTTGACATAGGGCGTGGGATCGCTCTCGGGGAGGCTGGCGATCAGGACCACGCCCCCCACCGCCACGACGAGTAGCAGCCCGACCGTCAGGCCCGTTACCAGCTTCTTGTTAAGTCGCCGCTGTGCCATTGTCCATCCACCTGTTCTTGGGTTGGCTCCATCACACGCGTTTGCTATCCGTCCAGGTCCTCTTCCGGCGCATCGGAACGCCTGCCGACCTCCTCCCAATCCGGCCAGTGGTCCCGTACCAGCACCGGCAGCAGCTTGGCCAACACCTCCAGACCGCACTCGCCCGCCTGGTCCACGTTGCTGGAAGCGGGAAAAGACACCTCCACCTTGCTGAAATAAGCGTAGCGCTCGCGCGGGTCGCCCAGGATCAGCCGAAGCATCTCCCGGTCACACTCATACTTTCCGTTGGCGCTGAACAGGTAAAGGACCATCGCCTCCTGCCGGGCGCCAAAAATCTGCTTGCCGAACTTCAACTGCCGCAGCGGAATGTCCTTGCCCGCCGATCCCAACTCGGGGACGGTCAACGAGAGTTTCTCCGAGCCGAGTTGCTGGAAGCCGCCGCCAAGATAACACACGTCCGGCACGTGCGGCACCTGATCCGGATCGCCCGTGTAGTAGGTAATCAGGACGTTCACGTGACTTAAAGGATCGGTTGAGGAGCGTCGTGTATCACGCAAGGTACAACTGAGATACTCGTCCGTACCCAACTCCTGGAGCCCTTCGGCGGTGATCGCATGGGTTTCCTCAAGCCGATATTCCGGCCCGAGTTGAGCAAAGTCGAACTGACGGAACGGCTGCTGCAAGGGTACCGGTCTCTTACGGAACGCCAGCCCCAGGAATCGCACCGTCGCCTCCAGGCCTATCGCCGACAGGAGTAGAATGACCGTGCAAACCACGAAGGTCGGCCGCGAGAAGGCAGATTTCAGTCCGTTCAACGCAGCACTCATGGCTGGTGTCCCTTCCCGTCTTCGCCGGCGGCTACCGCCGCGGTTTCCGGCTCCTCAACGAACAGGTTACTCAGGACGTACAGAATACCGCTGAACAGGCCGAACGCCACAAACAGCATCACCAAGCCCAGGATCGTATGGGCCGTTCCCTGGGCATACTCGGGGCTCCAGTAGATGTGGATCAGACCCGTGACGGTCACGCGAAGCATGTTGCAGAAGATGGCGATGGGCACGCAGGCGGCCACCATGATCAGTCGATGCCACCATGGCCGGTCCGACAGATAGGCCATCGCCACGCCCAGCGCGCAAAATGCCATGAGCAGGCGCATGCCGCTGCACGCCTGCGCCACCCCCAACTGGCCGGGCTCACCGTGGAAAAGATAACGGATGATCGTGCCCTCCCGTATCGCTCGATCGACGCCCGGCGCGAGGTTGAGCACGGCGGCGGCCATCTCCGAGGCCGCCTTGCGCAGAGGAAGCGTGCTCACGTCGTAGATCGTCACCGGCCAAGGCACGGCGAACATCAAATAGGCGATCGGAAGCCACACAATGCGCAACACGCGAGGCCCCATCAACAGGATTGTCACGGCGAAAATCGTCAGCACGATCGCCACACTTTTGGGGAACCCCATCTTCAGAGGCCAGATCGCCGCGCCGTACATCGCCAGAGCCAACAGCAGCAGGGGCAAGCCCCCAAAACTAGGCTTGACAGGCACGTGCGCCAGCCGTTCGCGCTGCAAGTGCAGGAAGTAGAGGCTGAACAGCGGCACAATTAGGCCGTGGGACCAGTCGCCGCTATGCGTCCAGGTGTACGTCAGGCGACGCAACTCATGCCAGTACAGCCAGAGCATCAGGCCCGCGACGACGGCCACCTGCCACAGCCCCGCCGGGCCCAGCAAGTCGGCCCACGTCGGCTCCGACGGCCTTCGCCGGGTGAGCGCGGCCGATGTTCGAAGGGACGCAACGCGGTTTGTGGGCACACCAGACATGACTGACTCGCGTCAGGCTTCGACGTCCTCAGCCGCGACACGGCGATCTCGAAGAGCCCGTCGCCGACTCATGGCAGTATGCTTCCAACCGTGGGGAATAGGGCCGCCCGCTGTGCTCGTCGCCGATCCCTCGGATTGGCCTGTGAACTATAGGAATCGATGTCGGCAAAGTTGCGGTCGTAGACGAAGCCAAAACCGTAGCTCATCCGAAACGCATTCCGAACCATCAAGAGAAACGGCGCCAAAGCGTGTGTCCCAACATTCACCGTATCGTTGGGGCGTAGGAAGATATCCGGGGCTCTTCCGGAGAAGATCCTGTCCACGTCCACCTGCACAATCTGCTCGCGATCACGCCCGAGTCGTCGGGTGATCTCGCACTTTCTCGGCCAGGCCATCGCCGAGAGACCGCCGGCCTGCGCGATCGCCTGTTTCAGGGTCATCTCGCGTCCGGTCAGTGAATACACACCCGGGCGCAGAATGTGGCCCATCATGTAGAACTCACCGATCGGGCCGATCGGCACGCGAATCGTGTCCCCTTCGCGGATCACAATGTTGTAGCGGCTCTGACCTTCCAGAAGCGGTCTGGCCGGAATGCCGATCACGCGGCCCTGTTCAACGGGCTCGGCCAGAGATTCCCAGTCAAACTCCGGCTGCTGGGGCAGCGGCTCTGAGGGCTCGCCCGCCTGTTCGTCTGGTGGCGCCTTGACCTCCACCCATTCGCCGTTGACCCACATCCAGTTGCTCAGCGGAGGCGAACCGGCGCCTCTCACCTCGACCGACGCCTCCTCCGTCCCGTCAGGGGGCGCTGTCCCCGTTCCTGTAGGCCCGAGGGCTTCCAGCAGTTGCCGCCGGTCGGCCTCGAAGCCCGACACCTCCTCGGACGGCTGACTCTCCGGCGATGCGTACGCCCCGAGGTCATCCAAGAGCGGGTCCGTGTACCCAGGCACATCCGCCTGGTCCTCGCCCGTGGGCAAGGCCGATGGTTCATCGCCCTGCTTGGGTAAAGAAGGGGCATCCGGCAACTCGTCGTTCATGTTCGCCCGCGGCTCGGCCGGACGAATCACGTAGATCTCCTCCACGGTGGGAGGGAAGTCACCCGCCACCGCAATCGCATCCAGCAGGCGGAAGTCAGCTTCGGGGATGAAGTAGTACCCAGGTCGGGCCACGGCACCAAGGATATTGTACATCCGGTTTCTCTGCTCCTGAACGACGACCCGAACCTGGGGATCTTTGATCTTGTCCTTGAGCCGCTCGATAAGCTGTAGTTCGACTTCGCGAGCGGTATTGTCGCCTGCCTTGACGCGCCCAATGCCCGTCAGCGTTATGAAGCCGCTATCGGTTACCCGACTTCGCTCCACCCACGGGGTCCCCAGTTGCAGCAGGTCGAGCACGCTTACGTCCACCACGTCGCCCGGACCGATCACGTAATCCACCGACTTGGCCACGAGGTCCTCGGGGGTCGGCTCGGTCGCGTCCGGCACGCCGGGAGGCTCGTCGAGGATGCTAATCACTGTTCTGATGTCATGGGTAACGCTGGCCTTCTCGAAACGTCCGACCTGGGAGGGGTCCAGCCAGCCCTGCCAGAACGAATGACATCCCGTCAGCAGGACACCCAGGACCATCATCCCCGGCCGCACGAATGCGACCAATCCGTTGGCATGCTCCATGCGTGCGATCCCCGAGTCATCCAGGCGTCCACGGACCCACGGCTCCAGGTGGATCGATGGACCTGCCGCCCGTCGCATCCTTTCCGTACGATTATCGGCCCATCGGCCGTCAAGCCAGTAGGCTCTCGCTGCCACCAGGGGCAAACCCTTACAGCCGCCGTTTAGCCTACAAACCACGATCTGTCAAGCCTTTAAGACCCGGCGAGCCCGCCGGGCGCGGCGCCGCCGACGCCCATTTCCAGACAGGGCGCCCGCCGCGGCGCGCCCGGCGCGATCCGCGCAACACATAATCTTACGCACGAATAGGCAGGTCGGTTCGCGGCCAGACCCAGCCGGCCAATTCCCCCCTAGAGCAGACCCAGCAACACTCCGCAGGCCGCCTCCACCTGCTGCTCGGTCATCCGGCCGTGAAAGGGAACTGCCAACGTGCGGTCGGCCACCGACTCGCAGACCGGCAGATCACCCTGGCTAAAGCCGAACTGCTGCTGATACACCGGCTGAAGGTGAATGGCCGGGAAGTAGTCGCCACAGCCAATACCCCGCTCTCTCAGTGCTGATAACACGCGCTGACGATCTTGAAAGGTGTACGCGTCGCTGAGTTTGACGACCATCACGAACCAGCTCATCTGCACGTCAGGACCCGGCTGGATCATCCTGACGCGCGAGTCGGCCCCCAGTCGCTCCTGGTACATCCGGGCCACCCTCGCACGGTTGGTCAGTAGCTCTTCGACCCGGCGCATCTGCGCCAAGCCTAACGCGCAGCTCATCTCGGTAATGCGGTAGTTGTAGCCCAGTCGCGCATGCTCCAGCCACTGGCCCGAATCATCACGCCCCTGGTTGTGCAGAGACCGCACCAACCCAGCTAACTGAGCATCGCCAGTGACCACCATGCCCCCCTCACCGGTGGTGATTTGCTTATTGGGATAGAAGGCGAACGTACCGAACTGACCAAAGCTGCCCGCCCGCCTGCCCTTGTAGGCGCCGCCGAGGGCCTCACAGGCATCCTCGATCACCGCCAACCCGTGGCGGTCGGCGATCGACATGATGCGGTCCATAGGGCAGGTCTGCCCGAACACGTGCACGGGCAGAATGGCCCGGGTTTTGGGGGTGATGGCGGCCTCGATGCGGTCCACATCGATGGCCCAGGTGACCGGATCAATGTCCACAAACACCGGCCGGGCCTGTTGATAGAGAATCACGTTGGCCGACGCGACGAACGAGAACGGGGTGGTGATGACCTCGTCGCCCGGGCCAATGCCGAGTGCCGCCACGGCCAGGTGCAGAGCGGCTGTCCCGCTGGAGACGGCGACGGCCTGGGTCGCCCCGATGTAGTCGGCCACGGCGCGCTCAAACTGCTGGCGGACCGGGCCGAGGGCCAATCGCCCACTGCGCAGCACGTCGAGTACCGCGTCGATCTCCTGCTGTCCGATGTCCGGCTGACTGAGTGGGATGTCCATCGACCGCTCCCTAGGCAAAGGCCGGTCGGATTATAACGTGCCGAGTAAGAGAGTGTTACGTCCGATTCGGGTCGCGCGTCGCGTCTGGAAGGACGCAGACCCGCTCCACCGACAAGGCGCGTTACGAGCCAAGCGGTGGCTTCGCGCGCGGCAAAGAAGCACTAAAAACTAAGCTTTTAGTTGACTCCGCCTGGACTTGTGGTACACTACAACTAAGGCCTTAGTTGAAAAGCAAATCAAGGGGCGCGACCATGGGCAAGCCACTCAAGGTGGGCAAACAGAAAATCGCCGGGTCGACGTTCCAGTGCTCGGACCTCTCGCAGACTCACTTCGTGAACTGCAAAATGGCGGGCGCCGTCCTGGAGGACGTCAACTTCAGCGACCCTGTGGTCAAGTACGCCCAGTTCGGCGGGGCGACGTTCAGCTTCATCGGTCTGGGACCGGACGCGCCAAAAGATGCCAGGCAGCGCCCGGTGTGCTTCGGGACGTTCGACCTGAACTCGAGCACGTTCAGGAAGGACGATCTGTCCAACGTGCAAATCAGCGAGTGCAGGATGGACGGCATGAGAATCGACGGGGTGCTCGTGACGGACATGATTGAAGCCCACAAGGCGAGGCAGGGCTAGCGAGCGAAGGCAGGCGACGCCTGATAGAGCGTCCGCCTGTTGCGGCTGGCCATCGCATGGAGAGACGTGAATGCAGGCGCTCACGAAGTACCTGATCGTCGCAGGGGTGGTAACGATCTTGCCACGTGTCACGACTCATGCACAAGAGGAGGTCGGCACGGGCATGAAAGCAGAGCGGGGAGGCGAGCGCATCGTGCTTGACGGGGTCGACCGATACCGGGTGTGCGAGCCGTTGTTTGAGTGTGTGCGCGTGGTGCTCTCCTACCGGGGAGAGCAGTACTCGGCCGAGTACATCCAGGGCATCTGTGGGGCGGCTTTTCGCATTGCCGGGATCTGCCCGTGCGCTCCCACGAGCAGTTCGGCGATGTGGACCGCCGATCTGCCCAGCCTCTTGGGGTACGACGTGAAGCACACCACGCTCAAGGCGTGTGGCGCCACCTGGCAGCAGCTCGGCGAACTGGCGAAGCAAGCCAAGCCGGAGCGACTTCCAGACGAGGACGAGTTGAGCACCCCCGAGCTGAGACAACTCAGGGCGCACTTGGTCGACATGGTTTCGCAGGTCAAAGCGGAGGTCCGCAACGGCCGGCCAGCCATCCTTTGGAACGCGTTCACGACGGCCGAGTTCGACGTTGTGACGGGTTTTGACGAATCGAAAGGGGAGCTAATCGGGCGGGGATCGTATGCGGGCACTGGCGAGGAGTATGCCACCGCCAAGCAGTTCCGCACGCTTCGGGCAGCGTTTGTGGGGGGATGGCCGGCGGCGATTCTTATAGGTGAGAAAACGGGCACGTTTGACTCGCGCAAAGCGGAAGCGGCTGCGCTGAGAGAAGCGGTACGTCACGCCCATTCGACGAGGAATCACGACAAGCTCGCCGAGAAGGACTGGTGCCTCCTGGAAGGACTGTCGTGCTACGACCGCTGGGTGAAGGACTTCGGCAAGCCGGATAAGAAACGCACCAGCGGCGATGCTTACTGCTACAGCGTGTATCGCAGCACCCACCGCGCGGCAGCGGGGTTCCTTCGCGAGATCGCACCGAAATATCCGGCGGCCCGCGCACACCTGGACCGGGCGGCTGGGCACTTCCAGGCCGAGGCGGATGCGCTCGATCAGGCCGAGACGCTGCTTTCGCGGAAGTCGCCCAAGGGCCCCGATCCTGAACGCAACCAGAAGGCTACCGCGATCCTGGCCAGAGCACGCGACGAATATGCCGCCGGGATCCGGGATATCGAAAAGGCGCTCACTGTAATCGACGCGACGAACGAGACCGCTGGGACAGTTGCTTCACCTGAGAAGCACTAGCACCCCAAGCGCGCCGTCTCTTGCGGGTAAGCATAGGCTTGGACCACCGTAGGCAGGGAGGTTTGGCGATGTCAAGCAGGAACGGGAAGCGTCTCACGCCGGCCGAGGCGCTGATCATGGACGCGGTGTGGGAGTTGTCGGAGGCGACGGTGCGCGAGGTGCAGGAACACCTGTCGCCCGTCAAGGCGATGGCCTACAACACCGTGCTGACGATGATGCGGATCCTCCGCGAGAAGGGCTTTCTGGATGCGGAGCGTAACGGCCGGGTCGATGTGTATCGGCCGGCGGTGACGCGGCAGCAGGCCGCTCGCTGGTCGCTCAACGAGCTGATCGATCGCTTCTTCGCCGGGTCGGCGAGGGCACTGGTCAGTCAGGTGCTCGACTCGGGCAAGCTCAGCCCGGCCGAGATCAAGCGCATTCGCCGGGAAGTCAACACAAAGCTGCGAGAGAAATCCTCGTCCGGGGGCGCGTGATGACTCTGCTGGCAGAAACGCTGAATCGCTTCGGTGCGTGGCTG
>Ga0180437_10012573_pt1 | contig 9987 bp, 9 predicted proteins | sample SS_ome_4_FD_132410 | JGI IMG/M metagenome (GOLD analysis project Ga0180437, IMG submission 132410) | Hypersaline lake sediment archaeal communities from the Salton Sea, California, USA - SS_3_D_1 metaG | ecosystem: Environmental > Aquatic > Non-marine Saline and Alkaline > Hypersaline > Sediment ... | reverse complement strand
TTTTGAAACAATACTTGTAAGTTGTCTACTGCAGCTTCTCCTGCAATTATTCCCGCCGTTTTAAATAAGTAGGTTTTAAGAGTCATTCCAGCCGCAGCAGCGGCATCACCACCTACGTTGAGGGCTGCTTGTGCTGCTTTGATTGCTTGGTCTCCAGTGCCTCCACTATTTACGACTGCTTGTGTTATTCTTTGCACTAGTTGAGCTCCTCCGGCAGCAGCTGCGCCTCCGGCTGCAGCAGGAGGTCTTCCCCTTCTCAGAAATGGAATCATTTTATTGTAATACATTACCCCCAAAGTTGAAACGATTCCTACTGTTGTACTAAAACTACTCATTATGGCCTCCTTCTATTTTTTTTGGTGCTGTTGTTATTAGTAGAAGGATCTTTTCTTCCCATTAAAACCTTAATGTCTTTCATTTCAAGGTTGCCGATAACCGTTGCAGCATTATAGGCGACCCAGAGAGTGAGCAGTGAATGCGGTCCAAGACGGTAAAGAGCATAGGGGAGCATTACTTTGCTGGCGATCCAGACGATCTTCTTCGCCGTTGAGGCTTTACTGAAGGCTTCCGCGTATTTTTTCGAAACGGCACCAATGTCCGTAATGTGTTCAACAGATCGATTGGCAAGCCCCTTCAATAGTATGGCCCCTAAAGCTGATGGAATATAAATATCCGGTTGTGCTTGAGGTCCTTTGAAGCAAAGAACACTCTGGGCAGCAAATTCAACAGCGTAATACACACCTTCGAAGAAAATATCGCCACCGCCTCCTTCTTTTTTCTCGGTGTTGACATTGACGGTAAGGTTGATATTCTGCGCAGGAGGAATTGTTACCGGCTTATTGGCCTCAGCAGTAACTTCAGCTGTTGTCATGATTGTCTCCTTATCTACGGAATTTGTTCTTTTTAGACTTTATATATGCAGATCTATTGTTATCCCTGTATAAAGATCATATTAAGAATAGATAAATTTTCGCTTGTTGATAGACCTTTCAAGCAAAATATTATAATGTCTTTCTTGATTATTGATCCAGGGAAAATTTGAAAATTTCAGAAAAAGAGGATGATTCTATTGCCCGCAATATGATAGTTGTTTTTTTGTGAAAGCATCAGGAAAAGCAATGACGATTTTTGCACACAATGTCGGCGATCTTATTGGTAATACGCCTTTGCTGCAGATGGATGGGATTTACGTGAAGTGTGAATTTATGAATCCTTCAGGTTCCATCAAAGCGCGGATGATGAAGCATTTCATCGATACGGCGGAGACAGAAGGATTATTGAAGCCTGGGGATACCATTGTTGAGGCAACGAGTGGCAATACTGGCAATGCTTTAGCGATGTTGGCTGCTGCTAAAGGGTATCGAGCCTTGGTGTTGATGCCCAAGGGGTATTCTCAGGAGCGTATCGCTATCTGTCGTGCTTATGGTGCCGAAGTGCGCTTCGTAGGACACTTTCAGCTTGGTGAAGCAGTTGAAGAAGCTAAGCGCCTGGGTAAACAGGAAGGATTCTGGTGTCCATGTCAGTTTGAAAACCAATGGAAGATTGATGAGAATAGCCAATGGCTTGGCCCTGAGATTCTTGATCAGTTGCCAGAGGATACTACAATTGATGCGATTATCCAGGGAGTGGGCACTGGAGGGACCTTGATCGGTGTGGGGGAAGCTTTGCGTGATAAACATAATGCTGACATCAAACTCTTTGCTATAGAGCCCGCAGAATCAAGGACGATCGGTCGCGGTGAGGTGGGACAGCATCTCATCGAAGGGATCTCTGATGGCTTTGTTCCGCCAATATTAGAGCGCAATAGGGAATTGGTCGACGAGGTGGTTGTTGTCAAAAGCGAGAAGGCTGTGGCAACGATGAAGATGCTGGCAGCACAATACGGAATTCTTGTAGGTGTGAGCTCGGGAGCTAATTTCTTCGCCGCTAAGCAGATTCTTAAAACTCATCCTGACATCAAAACAGTCCTGACCTTCTTTTGTGATGCTGGGGAGAAATACCTCATGCAATATTTTGGTGGTGGTGCACCATTATAGTCTTATTTTTTTTGAGTGAGAGTTGCTGATGACGGAACGATTACTAAGAGCTTTGGCGTCTTGTAATGAAGGTCGTCCTCCGGTGTGGTTATTGCGGCAAGCCGGAAGGTACATGCCACAGTTTCGTGCTATTCGCGCCAAAGTGTCCTTTATGGAGTTATGTCGATCGCCGGAGCTTGTAGCAGAGGTGACACTATTACCTGTCGACATTTTAGATGTCGATGCCGCGATCATCTTTAGCGATATTTTAGTCGTTGCTGATGCCCTAGGTGTTGGTGTGCAAATCAAACCAGGCATAGGCCCTGTTGTTGAACGCCCTGTTAGGGACGAGGGTGACGTTGTTAATTTGCCGAACATTGATGTTGAAGAAGCCCTTGGCTATGTTGCTGCGGGAATACGTCATGTCAAGCCTCTCCTCAAGGTGCCGCTGATAGGCTTTTGTGGAGCGCCTTTTACAGTGGCATGTTACATGGTCCAAGGAGTAGCCAAACAATGGCTGCTAGCTCATCCGAAGGCCTTTTGGCAGCTTCTCAGAAAGATTACTGCAATCACCATCGATTACTTAAAAATGCAGGTGGAGGCGGGCGCCGATGCTTTACAGATCTTTGACAGCTGGGCACATATTCTCGGTTATCGACAGTTTGTAGAGTACTGCCTGCCGACGATGAAGACGATTGTGGATGCTTTAAGACCCTGTGGCGTGCCCCTTATCATTTATTGTCGGGGTGGGGAGGGGATGGTGATGGCTTATGCGGGGCTTAAGCCTGCTGCTGTCAGTGTCGACAGTGGGATGGACCTACCACGCTTCGCTCTATCATTGCCTCCTGATATTGCTGTACAAGGAAATTTTGATCCCGATTTTCTTTATGCTTCTCGGCAGCGGATGATAAAGGAGGTTGAATCTTTGTTGCAAAGTATGAACAATCATCATGGATTTATTTTCAATGTGGGTCGAGGCCTCAAGCCTGACATGTCCGTCGATGATGTGAAGGCATTGGTTGAGACTGTCCATAGGAGGGAAGCGTGTCATCGATAGGAATTCTGGGTGGCGGTATCACGGGTCTAGCATTGGGGTGGTTCCTGAAGAAACGCTTTGGTGAAGATGTCGCGATAACAATCATCGAAAAGCAACAACACCTTGGAGGGTGGGTGCGTTCTCTAACCGTTGATGGGTTTCTCTTTGAATTGGGACCTAGAAGCTGTCGCGTCAAAACGGGTGCTGCGACGTTGGAATTAGTGCGACAGCTAGGACTGGAAAGAGAACTGATCACGGCTTCTTCCGCAGCGCATAAACGACATCTCTTTATTGACAATACCTTGCAAGCATTACCTTCAGGGCCTTTGTCTTTGTTTGTTTCTCCCTTAATGCGAGGGGTGTTGCCAGCACTGTGGCGAGAGAAGAACGTTCCTCCTGGTAACGATCTTGATGAAAGCATTGAGGATTTCTTTTGCCGCCGCTTCGGGCGATATATTACAGAAACTTTCGTCGATCCACTTGTCTCCGGTATTTATGCCGGAGATATCAGGCAACTATCGATGAAATCCTGTTTTCCTAAAATCGTTAATTGGGAGCAACGTTACGGTTCCGTCTTCAAAGGTGCGTGGGCAACACGCAAAGAGGAACAAGATCCCTTGGTACGTCAACTTCGTCGTAAAGGATTGTTTTCTTTCAAGAATGGTATGGAAACTCTCGTAAAGGCATTGGCAGGACAGCTCGATGCTCGCATTCTCTGCGGTAAAGGAGCCTCGGCAGTCACCGGTGATAGCAACGGCGTGACAGTGACAATGGGCAATAAAACCCTACAATTCGATGAGGTTTTTTCGACAGTACCAGCGTACTCCTTGGCGTATCTTTTGCGTTCTGCCTGCCCTGAAATTACTCGTGTTATCGCTGATATGCGGTGGACTTCGATGGCAGTTGTCAATGTTGCCTATCGTCAATCAGTCTCCAAGAAGCGGGGTTTCGGGTATCTGATTCCCTCTAAGGAGAAAGAAAATATCCTCGGATGCGTATGGAATGCTTCGACCTTTCCAGAGCAGCAGCCACTAGGAGGCTCTTGCTTCAGCGTGATGATCGGCGGTGAACATATGGCGAATTTCGAAGAATATTCCGAAGAACAATTCAAGGATATTGCTCTTGCGGCCCTAAAAACACAGATGAATATTGCTGTCACCCCTGATGTCGTTCATGTGGCTTCGGCAAAGAAATCCATCAGCCAATATATCATTGGCCATGATGCTAGAGTGCAGTATCTTAGAGAGAGAGTGGCGGAACACGTGCCGCGCTTAAAGGTGGTTGGAAGTAGCTATGATGGCATTGCTGTCAATGACTGTGTCACGCAAGCGCAGATTGCCGCCTCGCAAAGATTTGCATAAAAAGAAACCTGCTTTTAGAATTACAATAATGTGACGTACAAATTTTTAAGTGGCATTTTTAACTTACGGATAGTGCGATGTTTGACAAATTTACCAACCGAGCTAAGCAAGTCATCAAATTGGCCAAAAAGGAAGCTCAACGGCTCAATCACAACTACCTAGGCACAGAGCATGTGTTGTTGGGATTGCTAAAGTTGGGACAAGGTGTGGCTGTTAATGTTCTACGCAATCTTAACATTGACTTCGATACGGTGCGTAACGAGGTAGAGAAGTTAGTCGGCTACGGACCAGAAATACAGGTGTATGGCGAACCAGCATTGACAGGTAAGGTGAAAAAAGTCTTCGAGTTCGCCAACGAAGAAGCTGCTAACCTCAATCACAATTATGTGGGTACAGAGCATTTATTGCTGGGGCTGCTGCGACAAACCGATGGCGTTGCTGCACAAGTCCTTGAGAATCTTAACGTTAATCTCAAGGAAGTGCGTAAAGAGGTTCTTAAAGAACTAGAAACCTTCAACTTGCAGCTTCCACCCATCGGGGGCACAGCACAGGCTGGAGGAGCACCGGCAAGCCGTCAATTTGAGAAAGCTGGTGGAGGATCTGCTGTAACAGAGAAGATGCCCGCCCTCAAAGCTTATGGCCATGACTTGACGGAAGAGTGTCGAGAAGGCTTGATGGATCCCGTCATCGGACGTAAGGAACAGGTGGAACGACTCACATTAATCCTGTGTCGACGTCGTAAGAATAATCCTGTCCTTGTTGGAGAGGCAGGCGTTGGTAAGACTGCGATTGTTGAAGGGTTAGCGCAAGCCATCGTTAGAGGAGACGTCCCCGACAATTTACGGAAAAAACATTTGATTACGTTGGATTTGCCCTTGATGATTGCTGGTACCAAGTATCGCGGGCAGTTTGAAGAGCGCATCAAGGCTGTCATGGATGAAATCCGTAAAAACGGTAATATCCTTTTATTCATCGATGAAATGCATACGATTGTGGGTGCTGGTGCTGCGGAAGGAGCCATCGATGCTTCCAACATCTTAAAGCCCGCACTGTCCCGAGGAGAAATACAATGTATTGGTGCTACCACTCTTGATGAATATCGCAAGCATATTGAAAAAGATGCTGCTTTGGAACGTCGTTTCCAAAAAATTCATATTAGTCCTCCAACAATTCAAGAGACCATAGAAATTCTTAATGGATTAAAGAGCAAATACGAAGAACATCATAAGTGTCAGTACACGGGTGCAGCTCTTGACTCTGCGGCGATATTGTCAGATCGTTATGTTCATGGTCGTTTTCTTCCTGACAAAGCCATTGACCTCATTGACGAAGCGGGTGCTAAAATGCGCATTGAGATGATGAATCAGCCGACCGGAATCGGACAAACCGAAGCAAAGATTGAGGAGGTGCGCTTAGCTAAAGAAGAGGCTATCGGTAACCAGGAGTATGAGAAAGCAGCAAAATTGCGCGACAAAGAAAAACAATTGCGCGAAGAACTCGAGCGCATACGTGCTGAATGGGAAGTCGACAAAGAAGAACACGAGGTCATTGTCGACGAGGAAGATATCGCTGCTGTCGTTGCTCGACAAACCGGTATTCCACTACATAGCTTGACGGAAGGCGAGACAGAAAAAGTCCTCAAGACTGCCGAAGTCCTCAAGGAAAACATCGTGGGACAAGACGAAGCCTTAGAGACCATCGCCCGTGCTATCCGACGTAGCCGTGCCGATATCAAAGATCCTAATCGTCCTATTGGAGCCTTCTTGTTCTTGGGCCCGACAGGTGTAGGTAAGACGTTGCTGGCTAGGCTGCTCGCGACCCATCTCTTCGGCGGAGAAGATGCCCTCATCCAAGTGGATATGTCGGAGTATATGGAGAAATTCGCCGTCAGCCGCATGACAGGATCTCCTCCTGGCTATGTCGGCCACGAAGAAGGTGGACAACTCACAGAACAAGTGCGTCAACGTCCCTATTCCGTAGTGCTCTTCGATGAGATTGAAAAAGCTCACCCTGACGTGATGGATATCCTCTTACAAATTCTTGAAGAAGGACGCCTATCCGACGCCTTCGGCCGTAAAGTTGATTTCCGTAACACAATCGTCATCATGACGTCGAATTTGGGCGCTGATCTTATCAGGAAGTCTACAGAGGTAGGCTTCGGAGCACGTGAAGATGTTCTCGACTATGATACGATTAAAGAGAAGATTGAAGGCGCTGTGAAGAAACAGTTCAAACCAGAATTCCTTAACCGTCTCAATGACACAGTGATCTTTCGTCCTTTGGATAAAGAGCATCTTGTCGACGTTATGGCTCTCGAAATTAAGAAGGTCGAAGAACGCTTGGCAAGACGCGATATCTTTATCACCCTAGATGAAGATGCCAAGGTCTTCCTTGTGGATAAAGGCTTCCAACCCGAAATGGGTGGTCGCCCGTTGCGCCGCGTTATCGAAGAATATCTCGAAGATCCTCTTGCTGAGAAACTCTTAAAGACTTCTCAAGATGAAGGACGACGTATGCGCGTTGCTGTCGAAAATGGAAAGATCGTCCTTATCGATGAAGAGGTGTTCTCACGAAAGAAACCGCTGCCAAAGAAGCAAAGTAACGACAAAAATGCCAATCAAGAAGAAGTCGTTAAAGCTTAATTTTCTACCTGGTAGATTTGACTTTCCCACGTCTTAACGTAGGAAAGCAACTCTTTCTTTGTTGGATGTGTTTGTAACAACCGATGAGCCTTTTTTTGGCTACTGAAGTGCGCAATCTTAGCTAGAAGATGAAGGTGATTGGTATCTTCGGAAGCGAAGAGAAAAAATAATGTGTGGACGGGTTTGCCATCAAGAGCACCATAGTTGATGGGTTTTTCAGGAAAAGCAACAGCCACGACGTCCTGATGAGAAGGAAGTAAAAAATCACGAGCATGAGGAATGGCAATGCCATTGTTAAGAGCTGTGGGCATCAATTTTTCTCTGTCAATAAGAAGGTCAGCGAGAACTTCGGCATCCAGTCCTAAAGTCTTAGCCAGCAATGTTGCTGCAGAAGCAAGAATCTCGGCCTTAGTGTCTCCAAGAAGACGCCTGTAAATGCCTCCGACATTGATAGCGCGATATAAGCTAAACTGACGATTGCCTCCTGATCGTGTTGCACCGCTTGGTGGTGTGACATCAGTAGCTTCTAGAGACGACTCAAAGGGCATTTCTCCATGATGAGAGTTCGATTCCTGATGCATTACCCACGCTTCAATCTCTGTGCGACTAAAGCGGTACTGATGGTTGATACGATATGCCGGGATTTTCCCATCAGATAGCCAACGACGTATTGTCGTCTCTGAAACATTGAGAAGTTCAGCAACGTCTTTGATTTTTAGGTCCATGATAGCCTCACTAACGTCTTCCAATCAAAAGGTTTGAAAAAGGTCGATGATATCTTGGGGATCACTAAGCTGTAGCATCTTTTTGCGTCGTTCTTCGTCCTTCATCGCTAATGTTAGGCTCGATAATATCTGTAGGTATTCTGTTTGTTTATCATCAGGACCTCCGATCATAAAAATAAGCCTTACAGGTGCACCATCGAGAGCTTTCCAATCGACGCTGTGGCTTAGGATGCCAAGAGCTACAAAGAAATTACGACAAGAAGCGAGTTTGGCGTGAGGAATGGCAACGCCCATACCAATACCTGTCGAAACAATTTTTTCTCTATCGATAATCGCTTCGCGGAAGCTTTCAACATCGTCGATGACGTTTTGCTGGTGCAATAACGTCACCATCTCTCCGATGGCTTCATCGCGAGTGTTAACATCAAGAAAAGTTACCAAGTTAGGATTTAGATAATCAGAAATTCCCATAATAATATTCTCACCTACACACCAGTGTGCCCGAACCCCCCTTCACCGCGTATTGTTGTAGCCAACTCTTTAACATTGATAAATGTTGCTTTTGTCACAGGCGCAACAACCAACTGTGCAATACGCATTCTAGGCTGTATGACAAAGTCGTGGGCGCCATGGTTGATCATAATCACGCCGATTTCACCACGGTAATCAGCATCGATGGTCCCGGGAGTATTAAGAATGGTGACACCATATTTTAACGCTAAACCACTGCGAGGACGTACTTGTATTTCGTAGCCTGGCGGTATCGATACCCTGATACCTGTCGGTATTAATGACGAAGCCCCTGGGACTAACACTAAAGGAGCTTCAAGAGCAGCCTTGACATCGGCACCTGAAGCATCATCAGTACTATAACGGGGTATCAACTCGTCATCATCTGCAGTAGTTGGAATGTCTACAGTGTCTTTATTCACGATAACTCCTTGAGGAAATTATACAGATATAAGAGAATTTTCTCGTGTTTTTTCATGAGTAATTGTTGAATGTTGCTTTGTCTCATCTGTGAAGCCTTCAAGAGTCTTCTCTTCACTATAACATCGATCATTGTTTGTTAAATATCCTATGAATTCCGCAAGTTTATCACGAAGATCATGACGTCTAACGATACAGTCAATCATTCCATGTTTCAAGAGAAATTCTGACTTCTGAGCTTCAGGGGGTAATTTTTGTCCGATGGTCTGTTCGATCACACGAGGACCCGCAAAGCAGATGAGAGCTCCCGGTTCGGCAATGATGATGTCGCCCAGTGAAGCAAAAGAAGCTGTCACCCCACCAGATGTTGGATTGGTTAGTACGGAAATATAAGGAATGCCTTCTTCGTGAAGTTTTGCTAACGCCGCCGATGTCTTGGCCATCTGCATCAAGGAAAGAATTGATTCCTGCATGCGCGCTCCTCCAGAAGTGGAGACAATGACAAGAGGAAGGTGTTGCTGCAACGCGTATTCAATGATGCGGGTGAGGCGTTCACCAACAATCGACCCCATCGATCCACCCATAAAGTTGAAATCCATCACACCGATAGCAACTTCGTGATCTTTGATCATACAAGAACCGACAATGACAGCCTCATTATTGGAAGTTTTATCTTTCGCTCTAGTCAAACGTTCCGCATAAGGTTCCGTGTCAACAAATTTTAGAGGATCACAAGGCTCCAGATTTCCATAAAATTCCGTAAAGGAACCCTCGTCGGCGAGAAGTTTTAAACGTGCATCTGCTGATAAACGATAATGATAGTCGCACTTCGGACAACAATTGTTGTTGTTCTCTAACTCGTTGGTGTGAATCAACTCTGTACAATGAGTACACTTGAGCCAACCACTAAAATTGTCACTTTTTGTTGTTTGTACTTTAATCTTTGGCTTATCACGAGAAAATAAAGACATAACGCAACTCTTTTGTAATCAACACGAAACGTCAATTGTATTTTAGATTCTACATTAACGACAAGGAAAAAATGAGGGTTGAAAATTTGGTTTAATATGACAATGTTATTCTGATATAATATACTGGTTCTTAGTATATTTAGTAGTTTGTCGATGATGGTTCCGGACTTTATTAAGAAATACGGGAGAGAGGCAGAAGGCTGTTACCGTTCTGGCTGCGTGAAGGATCTTGTCTTTTCAGGGGGAACTTACCAAGTTCAAGTCTTCGATCAGTGGGCTTTTTTGCAGTTTGATGATCAAGGCAGAG
>Ga0180437_10012569_pt1 | contig 9989 bp, 9 predicted proteins | sample SS_ome_4_FD_132410 | JGI IMG/M metagenome (GOLD analysis project Ga0180437, IMG submission 132410) | Hypersaline lake sediment archaeal communities from the Salton Sea, California, USA - SS_3_D_1 metaG | ecosystem: Environmental > Aquatic > Non-marine Saline and Alkaline > Hypersaline > Sediment ... | reverse complement strand
GAGAATTACTAAAATAGATGAGTATAGTGATGAAATTTTGAGATACTATATAAATCAAGCTATTAAAAACGATTCATATTAATTTAATCTTTTATGAAGAAAATTGATTCAAATACCAGATTCCATTTTGATCTTGATATCAAAAAGAAAAGATCATCGGCTGAGATTATGCTCGCAGACAGGAGCTAGAGCAAGAATTGTCCGATACGGATCGCCGCCGCATTTTTATAACCAAAGGCCAGTATCATAAATTGGAAAAAATATTATAAGCCATGAGGCGAAAAATTATGAAAAAAAGAGAAAAAATTTTACTTGATCATAGCTCGCAATATTTAAATCAACTATGCTCGGTTATATCCGGCCGCAGTGTCGGCAGTGAAGGCAACAGGCAATCAACCGAATATTTTGAAAGCATTTTATCTTCATTCGGCTGGCGAACCGAGAGGCAAGAATTTGATGCGATAGACTGGCAACAAAACGGTGCTACTCTCAAAGCAGGTAATCTTGATTTTAAAGCTTTCGTCAGTCCGTATTCTTCTGGTTTTTCCGGAAGCGGCGAATTGGCAATTGTCTCAAATATTGCAGAATTAAAAAATGGGCGGTTTCAAGACAAAATATTGCTGCTTCATAGTGATATCGCCAAAGAACAATTGATGCCAAAAAATTTTGTCTTTTACAATCCTGAAGAACACAAACGAATTATTGCTGCTTTAGAGCAAAGTAAAGCAGCAGCTATAATCTGCGCAACAGGCAGGAATCCTTCGCTCGCCGGCGGCGTATATCCGTTTCCTCTAATTGAAGATGGAGACTTTGATATTCCATCTGTCTACATGACAGAAGAGGAAGGAAAACGGCTTCTCTCTTGCGTCGGGGGACGAGTAATCCTGCATTCAGCGTCGACCAGAATACCAGGCAAGGGATGCAATATTATTGGGAGAATAGGAAAAGAAGGTTCAAATCGAGTGGTGATTACCGCTCATATTGATGCAAAAAAAGGTACACCCGGAGCCATTGATAACGGAACAGGCGTTGCGGTTTTATTAATCCTTGCAGAGTTATTAACAGACTATTCCGGGAACCGATTGATAGAAATAGTTGCGCTTAATGGAGAGGATTATTATGCTGTTTCCGGTCAGATGAAATATATTACTGAAAACCGTGATGGTTTTAAAGATGTTTTATTAAACATTAATATTGACGGGGCAGGTTATAAAAACAGCAAATCCGCCTTTTCCTTTTTCGATCTGTCACTAACCATCCATCAAACGATCTCTGCCTTGATCGGTGAGAATACCAATATCGTCGAGGGAGTTCCATGGCTGCAGGGTGATCACAGTATTTTCTTACAGTATGGCAGGCCGGCAATAGCGGTTTCTTCAGAGTGGTTTATAAACAATATCGACAGTCAGACCATTACTCATACAGAAAAAGACAATTTAAATATCGTTGACTACGAAAAAGTTGTTGAAATTGCCGTGGTCTTAGATAAATTTGTAAGGTTGTTATAAATAATATGAACCAAATAATTTATCAAATCCGAAAAGAACTAAAGCAAAACAGCGACCCGCGCACCGCGTCCACAGGGCAGAATTTTTTTAAGGAAAAAGTCAAAATTTACGGCGTTAAAACGGCGCTTGTTTCCAGGATCAGTAAAGCGTTTGATAAAGAGATCCTGGCCATGGATAAGAAGGAAGTGTTTGCCTTGTGCGATGAGCTGTGGCAGTCGGGCTTTATGGAAGAATCTTTTATTGCCTGCCATTTTGCCTATATTGTCCGAAAAAATTTTGAGCCGGCAGATTTCAAAGTATTTGAGAAATGGGTGAATAATTATGTCTATAACTGGGCCTCCTGCGACACTTTGTGCAATCATACTATTGCCGCTTTTGTAGAAATGTATCCCGGGTATTTGAAAAATCTTAAAAAGTGGGCTAGATCAGAAAATCGCTGGGTTAAAAGAGCCTCAGCGGTGACTTTGATAATTCCGGCCAGGCACGGCAAGTTTTTAAAAGATATTTTTGAGATTGCCGATATTTTGCTTCTGGATAGCGATGACTTGGTGCAAAAAGGCTACGGCTGGATGCTTAAAGCCGCCAGCGAAGCTCATCAAAAACAGGTATTTAATTATGTTATGAAAAATAAAGCTACAATGCCCCGCACGGCTCTGCGCTACGCCATAGAAAAAATGCCGGAAAATTTAAGAACTAAAGCAATGCAAAAATAATATGAAATCAAATTTAATCGCCCCCTGCGGCATGAATTGTGCCATTTGTTTGGGATATTTGAGAGAAAAAAATAAATGCCCGGGATGTAGAGAAAGTGATGCATACGAATCAAGTTATGGCAGAAAATGCATCATAAGGAACTGCGCAATTCTTAAAGAAAACAAGATGAAATTTTGTTCCGACAAGTGTCAGAAATTTCCATGCACACGGCTTAAAAATTTAGATAAAAGATACAGGACAAAATACGGCATGAGCATGCTTGATAATTTGAAATTTATAAGAGAGAATGGAATCAGGTTATTTCTGGAAAAAGAAAAAGAAAGATGGACATGCGAAAAATGCGGCGGAACAATCTGTGTTCATAGAGGATTTTGTTTAAATTGTGGCAATGAAAAATAAACTATTAATATGCACAAAATAATAGAAATCAACGGAGAAAAATTTTCAGATTATCCGCCAGTGATCTGTTTTATCAATCCCAAGCACGAGCATTATGGCCTGAAGATTGATTGGCTTAAAAGAAGATTTAAAGAAGGATTGAAAATAAAATTACTGCAGATGGAAAATGACCAAAAAATCGCCGGATTTATTGAATATATTCCCGGAGATTATGCCTGGCGCGCGGTAGATGCCAAGAAATATCTTTTTATTCATTGCCTTTGGGTTTACCCCAATAAAAACAAGAACAAAGGGCTGGGGTCGGTTTTAGTTGATGAAGTTATTAAAGATGCCAAAAAGCAAAAGATGAATGGGGTGGCGGTGGCTGCCAGCGATGGATCGTTTATGGCTAAAAAAGATCTGTTTATCAAAAACGGTTTTGATTTAGTTGAAGAAAAAGACGGGTTTCAGCTGCTGGTAAAGAATTTTAGCAAAAAACCCACTCTGCCTCGTTTTACCAATGATGAAAATGTTTTAAAAAAATATCAGGGTTGGCATATCATATATTCCAAACAATGCCCGTGGGTGGCGCGCTTTATTGAGGAAGCAAAGCCGATAGTTAAAAAACAAGGTTTAAAAATAAATTTTCACGAAATTACATCACCCAAAGAAGCACAAAACGCTCCTTCCATTTATTCTGTTTTTAATTTAATAAAAGACGGCAAGCTATTGGCTGACAGATACATCTCCACAACCAGATTTTTAAATATTCTTAAAAAAAATAAAATATAAACATATGAACAATCAAAACCAAGAAAAGGTGATGAGACTTATGTCAAAATGGGCGGAGGATAATGACCCTAAAGTCAGAAGGTTTGCCAGTGAAGGCTGTCGTCCAAGGCTCCCATGGGCAATGGCTATCCCCCGGTTCAAAAAAGACCCGACCCCTATTTTAGAAGTACTGGAAAAATTAAAATATGATGATTCGGAAGATGTAAGACGGAGTGTTGCCAATAACCTGAATGACATCTCCAAGGATAATCCCCATATAGCTATATCTGTATGTAAAAGGTGGTTGGGGCAGGCAAAAGAAACAGATAACCTCCTGAAACATGCATGCCGGGGCCTTCTTAAGTCAGGTAATATGGAAGTCCTGGCCATGTTCGGTTACAGCGACCCGGCCAATATACATATAGATAACTTTGCTCTTAAGCCCCATAAGCTAATGATCGGCCATACCCTTGGATTTGCTTTTGACTTAACCATAAAAGAAAAATGCAAAGTCCGCTTCGAATATGCGGTATATTATTTAAAAGCCAGGGGGCAGTATTCAAAAAAGGTTTTTAAGATCACTGAGGATGAATATAAACAGGGTACATATCGAATCTCCAGAAGACAGTCGTTTGCTGAAAGGACGACCCGCAGACACTATCCAGGAGAGCACTATATATCTATTATTGCAAATGGGGAAGAGAAGCACAAAGCTTCATTTTGGATTGATCAGGTAGTATAAAGTCTGGAGATTTTATTGGCAAATAGGAGCAAAAGTGAGAGCTTTAAGGACTATTTGAAGGAGATGCCCAATTTCCTTTCTGTCTTTATAACACCTGTATATTTTATGACAGTAGCTCCCATGCTTATCGAGATGAGCAGGAGCACTGGAATAAACATAGGAGACCTCAGCCTGATAATTACCTTTTTCACCATAGGGATAGTAACCGGCCAGATGACTTCAGTAGCATATAACAGGAGATTTAATAAAAGAAAAATAATAATAGCCGGTTATGTGCTGGTGATCTTATTTTTGATACTCCTGTCTTTTAATTCCAGCAGGGTGCTTTTTTATATCCTGTATACATTACTTGGCTACACTGCGGGCGTAATATGGATACAGGCTTCAAAATATATACTGGAAAACAGGATTAAGAATAAAGACAGGCTGACCACTATCTTTCTAAGTTTTTATCCTGTGGGAAGCATGGTGGCCCCTCTTATAGGCTCATCACTTATAGATAATGGCATAAACTGGAGATATTCATACTACATTATTGCTGCAGCTGTCCTTGCCATACTCCTTTTATTCCTGTTTGTAAAAAGGGGGGCACAGGACAGTCATATCCGGGAGGAGGACCATACTCCTTTACGGAAGATCTTTGTAAATAAAAAGATAAATCTGGTATTTGTACTTGGCTGTCTTATCTTATTCTTCTACTGTATATCTGAGACAGTGATGGCGGCCTGGGCTCCCACTTTTCTCAGGACAGTTCATTATTTTGACATCCGGTTTGCCGGACTGGCTGTGACCATATTCTGGCTTACCGTATTGCTGGGAAGAGTAATAGTAAGTTTTGTTGCCGGCAGGGTGGATACCAATTATGTACTATTGCTTTTAGCGGTAATTGCCGTGGCGGCAATGACAATATTTATACCTATGAGGACTCCATTATATTCACTTATTGCTGTAGGATTTGTGGGACTGGGCCATTCCGGGATAATTACCCTGGGGGTATCATCAGCCAGTACCGTATATGCCAGAGGCAGGGGTATACTGGCCAGCTTTGTCTTTGCTTCCATAAATGCTGGGGCTTCCCTGGCACCGTTTTTGACCAGGTATATATCAAGGGCAAGCATGACATGGTCAGTTATCATAGCCCCGGTAGCTATGGGGCTGACTGCACTTCTGGTTATCTGGAAGATAATCTATGAGAAAAAGAATCCCATGGGGCAGGACATGCCGCATTAGGCCCGGTAATATTCTTTATATTCCTAAAGAGCTTCAAGATCGATTACCAGATATTTATCTACTTCCTTGAACCATCTCTGGTTAACATAATCAACATGGGCCGGGTGCTCACTGTATTTCCGGTAAGATTCTTTATCATCAAATTCCATTGCCAGTCCAAAATCATAATCATTATCGGGGTTTACCTGCCTCATTACCTGAAAATCTTTTACCCCCGGAATGGGATGCAGCAGTGTTTTACTGTCTTCCAGGAATACCCTTTCTTCCGGCGAGCCTTTGTCGTGTTTAAGCGAAAAAATGACCATGTGCTTTATGCTTTTCATGCCGACCATCCTTTTTTATCCGTGCTAATAAGGATATACTACTTTAATTGTTTTATAGTTGGTAGAGTAATTATGATAATATATCAAAAAAAGAAATAATATTATTTGATAGTTATAATGATTAAAGCAATAATAATCCACTGTGGAGAGATGGCTGAGTCCGGTTGAAAGCGCTCGACTCGAAATCGAGTGTACTGCCTTTTAGCAGTACCGTGGGTTCGAATCCCACTCTCTCCGCCAGTTAATTGTGTGTGATAGATTAAAAACAGTAGAGCTGGGCGGGTAAACGTGGTGGATCCACGTTTACTGGATTCGAAAAGACGGACTGAGGCAAAGCCGAGGGAGTCTGCGTCTCTGCAGCGAGCCGCAGGCGAGACGGAAGAACGAATCCCACTCTCTCCGCCAGTTAATTGTGTGTGATAGATTGATGCAAGGAATTGGTATGAAAATGAGATTAATAGCCCCCTGCGGTATGGACTGTAACCTGTGTATGGAAAACGGCTCGATTTTTTGTATCCATAAAAAGCAGTACTATGAATATAAATAAATGGGTGATCCATGTCTTGAATAGGAAGAATAAAGACAGCATTTAATATATAAGAAAGTGAAGCATAAAAATTGAAACAAGAGCATGTTGATATAATCACTGGAAACCTAAAGCTTAAAAAGTGGCAGGTGGAGAACACCATCAGGTTACTGGAGGAAAAAGATACCGTTCCCTTTATTTCCCGTTACCGGAAAGAAGCTACGGGCGAACTTGACGAAGTACAGGTCGCGGATATAAAAAATAGTCTGGAAAAGCTTATCGAAATAGACGGCAGGAGGGCATATATCCTGGCAGAGATCGAAAAACAGGATAAGCTTACCGGTGAGCTTAAAGCGCAGATAGAAGCTGCGCTAACTCTTACTGAGCTGGAAGACCTATATCTTCCTTATAAGCCCAAAAAGAAGACCAGGGCTGCCCTGGCCAGGGAAAGAGGGCTGGAAGAGCTGGCAGAAATAATTTTCAAACAGGAGGATACTGATCCGGAAAAGACCGCAGAGAGGTTTGTAAATGAGAAAGTGGTTACTGCAGAAGAAGCCCTGCAGGGAGCCAGGGATATAATGGCAGAGTGGATAAGTGAGGACAGGAAAGCAAGGGACAGTATACGGGAGATATTTAAAAAGGAAGCTGTGCTAAGGTCCAGGGTCCATGAGGGATCGGAGGGACCAGGTTCAAAATACAGGGACTATTTTGCATTTGAAGGAGAATTAAGTAAATGCCCCTCACACAAGCTTCTGGCCATGAGAAGGGGTGAAAAAGAGGGATTCCTCAAGGTCGCTATTGACATAAGTGAAGAAGCTGCTCTGGCAGTGCTGAAAAAGATATTTATCACAGGCTCAAACAGGTCCTCCCTGCAGGTAGCTGCCGCCCTGGAGGACAGTTACAGGAGGCTGCTTTACCCTTCTATAGAAAATGAATTTGCTGCATTATCAAAGGAAAAAGCAGACAGTGAGGCTATAAAGGTATTTATGTCAAACCTGAGGGAGCTACTTATGGCCCCCATACTGGGACAGAAAAGGGTGCTGGCCCTGGATCCCGGCTTCCGGACAGGATGCAAGGCTGTAATACTGAATGAGCAGGGCGACCTGCTCAAAAGTGATACCATATATCCCAATCCCCCGCAGGGGGATATAGCAGGGTCCGGGAAAAAACTGGCAACACTGGTACATGAATACAAAATAGACGCCATAGCAATCGGTAACGGCACTGCCGGCAGGGAGACAAAGGAATTTGTCGATAATCTAGATTTTAACAGGGAGGTCTCTGTATTTGTGGTAAGCGAAAACGGAGCTTCCATATATTCAGCATCTAAGACAGCCAGGGAAGAGTTTCCTGATGAGGATGTAACGGTAAGGGGTTCTGTCTCAATAGGCAGGAGGCTTATGGACCCCCTGGCCGAGCTGGTAAAGATAGATCCCAAAAACCTGGGTGTGGGCCAGTATCAGCACGATGTAGACCAGGGTAAGCTGAAAAAGAGCCTGGACCGGGTAGTAGAGAGCTGTGTCAATACAGTGGGTGTAAACTTAAATACTGCCAGCCGACACCTCCTTACCTATGTATCAGGGCTGGGACCGGTGCTGGCCACAAATATCATCGATTACAGGACCAGTAACGGGCCTTTTTCTAGCAGGGAAGAGCTGCTGGAGGTATCCAGGCTGGGAGATAAGGCCTACCAGCAGTGTGCCGGATTCCTGAGGATCAGGGAAGGAAAAAATCCCCTGGATAACAGCTCAGTCCATCCGGAAAGCTATTATATTGTAGAGAGGATGGCAGAGGACCTGGATACCGATATACCTTCACTTATTAAAGACAGGGATATGCGGGAGGATATAAGGCTGGAAGAATATATAGATGACAGGACAGGACTTCCCACGCTCAGGGACATAATGGATGAGCTGGCCAGGCCGGGGAGGGATCCCAGGGACCGCATATCAGTATTTGAGTTTAAAAAGGGTGTCAGGACCTTAGAAGACCTTGAAACAGGTATGATATTACCCGGGATTGTCACCAATGTCACCAATTTTGGCGCATTTGTAGACATAGGTGTAAAACAGGACGGCCTGGTACACATATCCCGGCTGTCCCATGATTATGTAAAAGACCCCCATGAGGTGGTGTCACTTCACCAGGAAGTAAAAGTCAAAGTCCTGGATATAGACAGGGAACGCAGCAGGATACAGCTTTCCATCAAAGATGCCGGCTAAGTCTTCTTTCTATCACGGGAAAGAAAATAAATAGCAGCAGTGATGATGCAAGTCCTATGAGCTCATAATCCACCAGTGCCGCGATACCGATCCTGTCGGCAGCTTTTCCCAGGAAGATCATGGTAACTCCTGCAATTCCCGGACTAAGCCCCAGGATCAGGGATGATGCCAGACCCATGCTACCCGGGATAAGGTCCTGCGTCATCCTTATGCAGACCGGCTGTATGGAGATCATAAAAAAACCGCCTGCAATAAAAAGTATTATGGAAAGAAAGCCTTCTGTCCTGAAGGTGAAGAAAAACAGCGGTATGGCCGTTATGCCTGCTATCTGGATTATAATATTACCCTTTTTATAGCGGTCATACAGGTATCCGGAGAGCATACCTGATGATCCGCCCAGGATACCAAAGAGGAGCAATATGGTACCTATATTGATAAGGCTCACATTTTTTTCAGTATAGTAGAGAGGTATATAGTTCACCAGGGTGATCCAGATAATGTAAAGGGTGTAGATCATAAATATGATCACTAACAGCAGGGACAGCTTGGACCTGTTGGCTTTTTTTACCCGGTTTAATAAAAAGGACACGCCTGACAGTCCCCCTGTCTCCAGGTTACCGGGAGCATATCTTAAAAGTACAGCAGCCATTATGATCCCGGGAACCATGGCCAGGGGGGTATACTGAATGCCGATCTTCTCCAGGATGAATATCATGATCAGGGAACCCAGGGAATTTCCCAGGATGCCTCCCAGGTTTATAAGTGAACTGCTTATGCCCTTCCTATTACCCCCATAGTGCCCGGCTACCGCGGCACTGGCCGGATGGTAAGCAGCAATGCTGAGGTTTCCCAGGAACAGGAAAAGGAGTATCAGGTAAAAACTGGGGAGCACGCCCACTATGCTCAAAAAAATAGATGTAAAAAAGGGGCCGGCCACCAGATAGTACTTGAGGCCATGCCTGTCGGTCAGGAGGCCGAATACCGGGGAAAACAGGCTGTTTGCGATCACAGTGGAGGCAGCAAGAAGGCTTACCTGGAACAGGGAAAGCCCGAATTTGACAGTAAGGTAAGGTATGAGGCCCACATAGGCGCTCTGATATATATCGGTTATAAAATGGCTCCCCGCAGAAAGCCCTACCTGCAGGCGGCTGGATTTTACAGCTTTTTCCAATCAATCCCTCTTATAGATAATCGTCTGACCAATTTATATTATTCTATCCTCGATTTTACAAAAGGAAAGAAAAATAAAAGCAATACCCCCATAAGGGGAAGTACAAGCACATATCTTATGGTACTTATCATACCTATTATATCGGCTATCCTGCCCACAATCAGAAGCGTGACCGAGGCACTTCCAGCTGCCACGCCGATGGTAAAAGAGGTGGCCAGCCCGGCATTCTGGGGGAAGATATCCTGGGCCAGCCTGTTGCACAGCGGGATTGTCGACACAGAGAAAAGACTGGATACCAACAGCAGCAGGACCCCCATATTTACCGGCACCAGGAAAATGGCATATATGCAGGGTATGGAGAGGAATAATAATATCTGGATTATAAGGTGCCTCTGCCTTACCCT
>Ga0180437_10012565_pt1 | contig 9990 bp, 7 predicted proteins | sample SS_ome_4_FD_132410 | JGI IMG/M metagenome (GOLD analysis project Ga0180437, IMG submission 132410) | Hypersaline lake sediment archaeal communities from the Salton Sea, California, USA - SS_3_D_1 metaG | ecosystem: Environmental > Aquatic > Non-marine Saline and Alkaline > Hypersaline > Sediment ... | reverse complement strand
ATTTGATTAAAACTGTTTATAACGATATGTGCGCCATGTTCGAGAAGAATTTGTGATGTATCATGACGATTCATACCAATTACAAATCCAAATTTTCCTCTCTTGCCCGCCTCAACGCCAGCTATAGCATCTTCTACAACAACAGAGCGATGTGGCTGTACATTCAGCCTTGAAGCCGCTTCGAGAAAGATGTCTGGATCTGGCTTTCCATGAAGCCCCATGCATTCGGAATCCTTTCCATCTACTCGTGTGTCAAATCGATCTTCTAATTTTGCCGCTCGAACAACTTGCTCACAATTTTTACTTGAAGAGACGACTGCCGTTTTAAATTTGGCTAATTTTAAAGCACGTAAGAAAACAATAGCATCAGGATATGCCTCTACTTCATGATTCTTTAAATATTCATGAAAAAGTTGATTTTTTTTATTCCCCAATCCACAAACAGTCTCTGTATCCGGACTGTCTTCAGGAGTTCCATAAGACAAAAAAATCTCTCTTGACTCAAGAAAACTTTTCACTCCCTCATACCTAGGTCTGCCATCCACATACATCAAATAATCGCGTTCAATATCAAATGAATTATCACCCAAATACTCATCAAAAAGCCGCTTCCAGCATTTTGCATGAATCTTTGCTGTCTCTGTGACTACACCATCCAAATCTAGCAGCACAGCATCATAATCAGCACGTGAAAGGGAAAACACCTTAAACACCTCAAATTTTTTTCTTTATGTCAAACCGATTACATTTAGTCAAATGAGTAGTTACACGATTAAAAACCTGAAAACAGGGGAATCCGTAAGGTTCGGAGAACTGGTCATCCATCTGATTGACAAACAGCATTTTTTCGAAGATGAAGGCACACAGTACAGATTGGATCCTAAAAAATTGCTAGAAGTTATCGAAATGCATCCCGATTCAAAAAAGGCTCGACAATGCAACAAGGAGCCCACCAAAACAAGCTGAGCAATTAGATAAAAACCGCCATGGTCAAAAATCTTGCACCCAAACAAAACCATCCGGTACTCTCTACTCACAAACAGACTGAGAAAAAACAATGACCACAAAACTTACCCCTATGATGGCCCAATGGGCTGAATGCAAGCAGCAAGCAGGCGATGCTCTTTTACTCTTTAGGCTTGGTGATTTTTACGAAGCTTTTGAGGAGGATGCAACCACTCTTTCTAAGCTACTCGATCTCACTCTAACCAAGCGTCAAGAGACACCTATGTGTGGCATACCTTGGCATACAAGTGAAGGGTACATCGATCGTCTACTCGCTAAAGGATTTTCTGTAGCCGTTGCTGAACAGGTCTCCTCAGATCAAAATGGCAAAGCGTTGATGGAACGAAAAATCCTTCGCATACTGACTCCTGCAACGGCTATGCAAGGAAGCACCCTAAAAGAATTTGCCAACTCCCTTTTTCTTTCTCTGTCTCATGTTGGAAAGACCTATGGAGCCGCCTTAGTCGATGTCACGACTGGTCTTTTTCAGGTCTTTGAAAAAAACGATATTGAGGCTTTCACCAATGAACTGCTTTGCCTCTCTCCTAAAGAGTTGCTCTGTTCACAAGCTCTTGCCAAAGACCCTGTTATTAAAAGGTTAATCGATGATCTGAACATTTGCCTCACAATTGGGAAAACATGGACCTTTGAACAAAAAAATGCTGAAAACGCTCTTAATCGTCATTTTGGAATACTTTCTCTCGATGGGCTTGGTCTTAACACTCTCTCTGCAGCCCTTTCAGCTGCAGGAGCATTACTCACCCATTTAAAAGAAACGCTCCTTGTCAATATAGATCATCTCACTTCGATTGAAAATATCGGCCAAAAAAATCAAATGCTCATCAACCGAGCAACATATACAAATCTCAATATCTTTGATCGCGAACCTTCTCTCTTTTCTCTTCTCAACCAGACGTCAACGCCGATGGGAGCTCGACTTTTGCGCTCATGGATGCTTGCTCCTTTAACTGATTGTAATGAAATCAGAAAAAGGCAAGAGACTATAAAAACTTTTCTCGATTTCCACACTCAATCCACTGAAAGCAGCTCCACCCTTAAAACCCTCCTCGAACAGATTCGCGATTTAGAACGCCTCATAGCACGTATTCAAACAGGAAATTGTGGTCCACGCGATGTTCGAGCCCTTGCTCTTTCAACTTCCTATATTGACCCCATTCGAAACACACTCCCTTCTTCCTATTCCGTTGACTTTAGCGATTTAAAACCTCTTGTTTCGCACATTTTGCAAACCCTTGTCGATGAACCTCCTCTTCGGCTCTCAGAAGGCCAAACCATATGCTCTGGTGTTAATTCAGAGCTTGACGAACTGCGTGCTGTCAAAAAAAATGGGAGCGAATGGCTCTCAGAATACCAAACACAGCTTCGCGAAGAACTTGGTATTAAGACTCTTAAAGTAGGATATTCCCGAACATTTGGATATTATATCGAAGTAAGCAGGCTTCAATCTGAAAAGGTTCCCTCATCTTTTATTCGAAGACAGACCTTAACCAATAATGAACGGTATATTTCTGAAAAATTAAAAGCATATGAAGAAAAAGTCCTCACTGCCGAAAAAAGAATTGAACAAATAGAAACAGCTATTTTTGATGAATTAAAGGCGTATGTTATCCAACATGCTGAAATTGTCGTAAAAAGTGCCAGAGCTATTGCTCAAATCGACCTCTTTTTTACTCTTGCCCGAATTGCTCATACAAACAAATATATCTGCCCAAAAATATCCTCAGAACCCATTCTCGAAATCACTGGCGGCCGCCACCCTATTCTTGAACGAGAAAACGCTACATTTATACCCAATGACCTCTCAACTGATGCCAGAAACAAATCCATGCTCTTAATTACAGGGCCAAATATGGCCGGAAAATCCACCTATGTCCGGCAAGCTGCTCTTCTCGTCTTTATGGCACAAATTGGTTCTTTTATTCCTGCAGATGAAGCCACTATTGGCATTGTGGATCAGATCTTTAGCCGCATTGGTGCTAATGATGATCTGGCTCGAGGTCAATCAACATTTATGGTTGAAATGTCTGAGACTGCTGCTATTTTGCGCCAAGCCACTCCCCGTTCTCTTATTCTCCTTGATGAGATCGGAAGAGGAACAAGCACATATGATGGAATCTCTATCGCCTGGGCAGTTGTAGAATACCTCCTTCGCCTAAAAGAACATAATCCTCGAACACTCTTTGCCACACACTATTTTGAACTCACAGATCTCGCCCAAAAATATACGAATATTGAAAATCTCACCGTAGCAATCTCAGAACAACATCATACCATTCAATTTCTCTATAAAATCATTCGAGGCACAACAGATAGAAGTTATGGCATCCATGTTGCGCAACTTGCTGGTATTCCCCAAGAAGTGATCAAACGTGCACAATCGGTTCTCTTACAGCTCGAAGATAAGCAGCCAACTTTTGTCCAACCCGACCTTTTCTCTCTAACACCAAAAGCAAACCCCAAAGAAAAAGCCTGTTATGAGTTCCTCAAGGACCTCAACCTAGTACAAATGACACCCATGGACTGTTTCCAGAAGCTCATCTCTTTCCAAGAGACAATAAAGAGCGGGCAAGAACAACCCGCTCCATACTAACGATTAATCATCTTGCTCAGCTTTATGAATCATTAAATAAGCAGCGATATCTGGTAATTCACCACAATTCGAATAGAAGATATATTCTTCTGTTTTGAACATGGCTAAATGAGAATCCCCTAAATTTGCATTAAACGCACCGGCTCCATTCTGACTACAACTTGGCAAACCAATCACCTCAAGACTGACCGTATCGTCCTTGTTTAGATTTTTAATGACAACACCATTGCCTTCATACTTTTTTACAATATCTACAGGAACAGGATTTAATTTTTTAATACCTATAAGCTTACCATTGACTTTGATGGCAATCGTTATCGGACAGATTGCTGAACAATTTGAAAAAGCCTTAAAAAAATAATGAATAACATAGGTACCAGTATGCTCGATGGTAAAAATACCATTTTTAAATTTAATCTTATGAATGGGCGCTACCTCAGCAACCGGAACCGTTCCTATGGTAACAAGGGGAGAAGGACCATCATTTTTCAGAATGGCAACGTTATTATCGTTGACATTGTTATATGTTGTTTCACATGGAACTCCAAAAGGTAAAAGATTGTGTTCGGTTACCTGAAATTCAGCACGACCATAAACAGCTCTATGGCAGCTATGGTAACCCTTGTCGGCCGTTTGCTCAGATACCCCAAAACATGTTGCAAAAATTGATATTGCAGCAATAAAAAAACTCTTTTTCATAAACACCCCCATTAGTCATCTTGTTCAGCTTTATGAATCATTAAATATGCACCAATATCAGGTATCGACAAATCGCCACTATTTGCATAATAAACATCTCCATTTTTAAACATAGCTAAATGGCCATCGGTACTATCATCATTCAAATGACCCACTGACACAGCTGGAAGTGAGATAACTTCAAGACTTACCTTATCTCCTTTATTTAAATTTTTAATAAGAACACCATTGCCTTCAAAAAATTTCGAAAAAGAATTTACAGGATTTAATTTTCTAATACCTTCCAGATTCTTGTTTATGCGAATTCCAATGGTCACAGGTCCGGAAATTGATATATCTGTAAACGCCTTCAAAAAATATTCAATAATGTATGTTCCCGTATGCTTGATGGTAAAAATACCATCTTTAAATTTAACCTTATGAATAGGATGAACTTTTTGAACAGGAACAGTTCCGACCACTACATATTGAGGGCCCCCATTTTTCAGCATAGCTAGGTTCTCTGCAGAGTTGCTTTCTTGACTGGCCACACTAATTCCTGAATAAATCGGCAGTTCAGCACGACCATAAACCGCCTTATGACAATCATGATATCTCTTTTCTACCACTTGTTCAGCTGCACATAACGTATTTATACCCAAACAGGTAAAAACAGTAGCTACAAACATCAACATTTTTTTTCTCATTTTAACCTCCAAAAAATTCGCGTTTTCCCACACCATACATCTATATCAACAAAAAAATCTATCATAATTTTTTGACCGTATCTAAAAAAGTTAAAAAAATTTTTATTTATCTATTGACATATCAAAATAATTATGAGATGTAAAAAAAATGTATGGATAACCAAAAAAGGAGGAGATCCTATGCAAAAGAAAACAACAAAAAAAACAACAAAAAAAACAACACGTAAAGCACCTGCCAAAAAAAGAACAGTACGTAAACATAAATAATCCATAAATAATATCTATGGAAAAAGCCTTAAGAACCTTTTGCGTTCTTAAGGCTTTTTTTTTATATTGAGTAACCAAAAAGGAAACTCAATGAATCAATCAAACTGGCAAGAGATTAAATCTCTCCTCTGGATCGCTATTGGACAAACCTCTCAAAAAAGATTTCAAGTAGATGCAGAAACTCTTCAGTTTTTCACTCCAAATAAAAAATCAATTCCTCAATCCAAAAAAAAAGAAACTATCACAACTCAAGAGATCATTGAACAAACTTGCTCTCCAATACCTCTCGAACAAACACACCAACTAAAAAAACTTCTCCCTCAAGCAAAAGAGTTATCAAAAATTGATGTCGAACAAACACTTATGAAAATACATGCTCTCAAAAACCCTCCCAAACTCGTACAATCGCATCTTTATCCCGAACCAAAAATAGAGAAAAAAAAGATCCAATACGCCTTCTTTCTCCATATTGAAAATGAGCATGAGCTTTTTATCAAAAATGTCTTTCAAGCTATGCATTCACGCCTTCAGATCGCCGTTCACACATATTCATGCAACACTTGCGCTATCTACCTTCCTCTAGCTCTCGCTGAATACGACCGCGTAATCTTTGTTCTCGATCAACATAAAAAATCGCACGTCCTTCATGCTCTAGAATCACTGGATGGGTTTTCCTCGCAAACGCTAATAAAACCACCCTTGCCATTTACTGTGCTGGGAACACTTCATACCCATCCAATTATCGCCTTAATCCTCCACCAACAAAGCCATGAAGATCCTAAATTTAAGGGACAACTCTGGCTCGTTTTGCAAGAGCTGGCCAAAGGTGAAAAATGTTCGCAGAAGTAATTCTTGAGCTCTCAGTACAAAAAAGACTCGATTACGCAATCCCTAATGAGTTACAACCATACATACATGTTGGATCATGGGTAGAAGTTCCGCTAAGAAACAGAACCTCAAGAGGGTATGTTGCCTCGATAAAAAACACTTCCTCTGTCACAAAAGCCCTACCTATCCAAAAGCCCTTAAGCGAAGGGCCTGTTCTGACCGATGATCTCTTTCAACTTGCCCTTTGGATGGCAGAATACTACTCTGCACCCTTAGAAAAAGTGCTCCGCAATATGCTTCCCGCAGGGGTAAGGCGAGCGACAAAACCACGACATCAATATTTTGTTTCAAGAGCAAAAACCAGGGGACTTCTCGCTGAAGAGTACAAGATTCTTGTATCAAAAGCACCAATGCAAGCAAAAGTGATCGAGATCCTCCTAAAAACACAAAAAGGAATGCTGCTCACACAACTGGCAGAAGCTGCAGGCTGCTCCTCACAAGCAATCACTGCTCTTGTAAACAAAGGTCTTCTTACACTCACAAGTGTAAAAACAGATCAACCGATCATCTATGGAGAGACCTATTTTGTTACGCGGCCCAAAACATTACGAGAAGAACAAAAAAACGCTCTCAACGCTATACTCTCATCTCTTGAAAATAATACTTTCTCAGCCAAACTCCTCTTTGGAGTAACCGGAAGCGGCAAAACCGAAGTGTATCTCCAAGCTATCACGCGAGCATTGGAAATGGGGAAAGGCGTTCTCATGCTAGTTCCTGAAATTGCTCTCACAGCACAGACTATTCTACGCTTTAAAAGTCGCCTTTCAGTCCCCATTGCCGTTCTCCATCATCGGCTCAGTGATGGAGAGAGATTTGAGAGGTGGAATGAGATCCGCCAAGGAAAATGCCGAATTGTCATTGGCGCACGCTCAGCAGTTTTTAGCCCTATTCCCAATCTTGGCCTCATCATTGTCGATGAAGAACATGAAAGCAGTTACAAACAAACAGATGACTCGCCAACATATCATGCACGCGATGTGGCCATCATGCGCGCAAAACTGTGTAATGCATGCATTGTGCTAGGAAGTGCCACGCCAGCACTCGAAAGCTACCATAATGCTCAAACCAAAAAATATGAGCTTCTCACTTTAGCAAAACGATGCACTGATCCTCCAACCGTACATGTCGTTGACATGGCACGAGAACGTGACAAAGGCAACTTCCTCTTCTCTGATCTACTGCTTAAAAAAATTGAAGAACGAGCCTTAAAAGGTGAGCAAATAATACTCCTTTTAAATAGACGTGGATATTACACAACTTGCCTATGCAATCGATGTCAAGAGGTTATAAAGTGTAAACACTGCGATAACACCCTCACTTTCCACAAATCCCAAAATCTCCTCTCCTGTCACCTATGTGGCTGCGATGTCACACCACCACGCACATGCCCTTACTGCCACCAAGAGACACTCATTAAATTCAAGGGCTTGGGAACAGAAAAAGTTGAATCTGCTTTACGCGCCATTTTTCCGACTCTTCGTGTTCTGAGAACCGATGCAGACACAACGCGCCATAAAGGTAGCCTCGGACAAATTCTCCACGCCTTTCGTACTGGCAAAGCCGACATTATGGTCGGTACACAAATGATAGCTAAAGGCTTGCATTTTCCAGATGTCAGCTTAGTCGGCATTATCAACTGTGATACTGGCCTCAATATTCCAGACTTTAGATCGCAAGAATCTACTTTTCAGCTTATCACCCAAGTTTCAGGGCGTTCAGGAAGGGAATACGCCCAAGGCGAAGTTGTCATCCAAACAAACCATCCAACACACCCTATTATTCAAGCCGCCTCAGCCCAAGATTACGAAGCCTTTTACCAAGAAGAGATCGCTATAAGAAAGATGTTCAACTTCCCTCCCTTTTGTCGAATCGTCAAATTCACTTTCCAAGGAACATGCGAAAAAACAGTCGCGCAAACCGCCCACCACTTTGCAGATCTCGTGCAACGAATCCTACCAAACAATTTCTTCTGCCATCCCGCCACTCCCTGCGCCCACACAAAAGTAAAAGATGCCTTTCGCTATCAATGTCTCGTACGCGGACCAAGCGTCAAAACTATAACAGCAGCCACAGAAACCTTAGAAAAAGAAAAGCGCTTTACCTCTTCTGTCCACCGTTTTGTCGATATCGACCCTCTTTCTACCATCTAGGATGATACGCTTTAAACCGCTCTCTCAATTGCTCTGTAGATACATGGGTATATCGATTTGTGCTTGAAATATGAGCATGACCTAAAAGCTCTTGAATGATGCGAACATCAGCACCAGAATCAAGAAGATGAGAAGCATATGTATGCCGAAAGGTATGGGGAGAGATGGACTTTTCAATACCAATCTTTTTAGCATAGGATTTGACCATTTTCCATACTGAAATTCGATCTAAAGGCCTTCCTGCGCTTGTTAAAAAGAGATGCTTTTTATCCTCAAAGCGATCTCGCATACGAACGAGATACTCATCTACAGCCTGCAAGGCTGTTTTTGTCACAGGGACCAATCTCTCTTTACTGCCCTTGCCCATAACACGAATATAATCATCACCTAAATCATATAAGGAAAGAGAGCACAACTCAGAGACCCTGATGCCCGTACCATAAAGCAATTCTAAAATTGCTCGATCTCTAACACCAACTTCAGTCGCATTGCTTGGAGCCGAAAGAAGCCGCTCGATCTCTGCATGGCTTAAAATGGTGGGAATGAGCTGACGCATTTTTGGTGTATCGAGAAGAGAGCTGATATTTTCCTCGATATATTTTTCTCGATACAAAAACCGCAAAAAAACCTTAATAGCAACAAGAGCGCGCACTATTGAACTCGACTGCTTACCCGATTGTGCTTCCAGAAAGCGTTCGACATACGATATATTTGGTGGCCAGGCTAAGTGATTTTTTTCGCCAAATGCTTTACATGCAATAAGATCGTGTTTATACGCTTTGAGCGTATGCGGTGAAAGCCCTCTTTCAGAACCCAAATAGGTAATAAATTCATCAATCCAAGACATGCTTTGTTTCTGCCAACAATGCGCGGCCCGCAGCAAGATCATCAAGCAAATCTAAAATCCTTCTGCCTGCGGCCGGTGCCATAATATCGTCTTTTCCGTCTTTTCGCGCTTGTATGGATTTAAGCATACTCGTTGCTAAATGCTTACCCAACTGAACACCTTCTTGGTCAAATGAGTTAATACCCCAAATAAATCCTTCAAAAGCAATTTTATGTTCATACAAAGAAAGCAAAGATCCTAACGTGCGAGCATCAAGCTTTTTGCCTAAGAGGATAAGCGATGGCCTATTTCCAGGGAAAAACTTATTTGGATTATCGCTATCTCGACCTTGCGCTAGAGCAATAGCTTGCGCAATCATATTAGCGAGCAATTTATCCTGAGAATCAGTATCTTGAAAAACAAAATCTTGACCATATTGCGATTCTTTAAAACCAATAAACTCAACTGCAACAGTATCTGTTCCTTGATGAAGCAATTGAAAAAATGAGTGTTGTGCATTAGTTCCAGGTTCTCCCCAAATGATCGGTCCCGTTGATTTTTCTACAAATGTTCCTTGACGAGTTACTCTCTTTCCATTCGACTCCATAGAACACTGCTGCAAATGTGCAGGAAAACGGTGTAAACTTTTTGAATAGGGAATGACAGCTGTTGTTGGAATGTTCAGAAAATTTCGATTCCACACAGAAATAAGCGCCATTAAAAGAGGGAGGTTATCTCTGATATCCTTGCGAAGAGCTGATCGATCCATCTCGTTCGCCCCGTCCAAAAATTCAAAGAATTTGTTTGCCCCAGCCATAAAGGTAATGGGAATACCACCAACAACAGATGTTGATGAAT
>Ga0180437_10012564_pt1 | contig 9990 bp, 10 predicted proteins | sample SS_ome_4_FD_132410 | JGI IMG/M metagenome (GOLD analysis project Ga0180437, IMG submission 132410) | Hypersaline lake sediment archaeal communities from the Salton Sea, California, USA - SS_3_D_1 metaG | ecosystem: Environmental > Aquatic > Non-marine Saline and Alkaline > Hypersaline > Sediment... | reverse complement strand
TTGAGATTCCAACATTCGTCAAGGCAACCTACTCTGAATCAGACATTGAGACTTCATACTACAAATTGACTGGCAGTGATGGTTCACGTTCAATCACCAAATTGTTAGACCCTGCTTTCACAAGATCACTTGTGTTCAACTTCGGTGCTTTTGAACTAACACTGGAGGAAGGCTGGAACACAATGACTATACCAACAACCAACTTCAGAGAACCAGTTCAGGATTTCGTGAACCAGACACTCATTGAGAGAATACTGGCTTACAACACCACATCCAAAAAGTTCGAGAACATATACATCAAGGGTGTTCTTGCAGATGGGTATGTGGAATCTGGGCAAGCATACTATGTCTATGTCAGAGATCCAGAACTCATAAGATTCTATGGGAGTAACAGACTGATCACAATTACAGAGGTGAAATCAGGCTGGAATTTCCTTGGAATATCATCAGATATTACGGTAAATCAAATACTTTCCCAGAGTGATGATATAGTCACTCTGACATTCCAGAAGGATGGGGAATATGTGACTTACAACAATATATTGGAGGTTGATGTTATCATCCCTTCAGGTTCAGCATTGTTCCTATATGCTGATAAAACCATAGAGGTGGTAATATAACCAAAAATATAAATATGCTTGAAAGCATTCAAGAGAGAGATAAGAGGTGTCAAATATGAAGAAGATTCTAATGACATTCGCAATGACATTTATGTTATTGCTGTCTGGATTAATGATTGTCAGTGACCAGGTTGAGGCAAGTAGCCCAACAGTTGTAGTTCACACCACAGACTGGTATGTGAACTCCACAGCCTGGGTGAACGATTCCATAATCTACATGGAAGATGTTGATCTGATTGTTCAGTATGAGGCAACACTTTACCTGGACAACTGCACAATGCAGTTCAACACAACCAGCAACAACACAAGGATCATAGAAGTGAATGACAACGGTTCATTCTATGCCAATGACTGTGTTTTTGATACAAACTGGACTATAATGTACTGGATGGGAATATACCTGAATGCAAATACAACAAGTGAACCAATGGTATATGTCACTGATTCAGAATTCCATAATAACTGTGCTGTTTTCTGGGGAGACTATGGGCAAGAGGCATACTTTGAAAATATCCAGGTCATTGATATGTATGCAACAGATTACCCATTCTATTCCTTCCTTAATACCACAGTAATAAACATGACTTTCCAAGGATATGATGATTATTCAGAAGGAATGATGGAGTTCTATTCTGATACTTGGGAAATGGAGGTCTATCTTCAGGATATTGATATAACCCAGGTTGAATTCCTTACAAACACCAGTGAATGGGTTGGCATATATGTAGATGGATATCAGACACATGGGATGAACATAACCATAGATGGACTCAAGTTCTATCCTGATGTTCCTCTTGAGGATGCACCAATATTCTGGTTCAATGACACTAATGCCACAGTCAGTAATGTTGAATATGACAACTTTGCCTATGGCATAGTGGTTGAAACCTATCGTGCTGGTGATGTTTCATTCAATACATTTGAGAATATAACTGGTACAATCAGCAATATGCCTGGTTGCCCACAAGGTTCTGGACATTTGTTTGTCTTGGCAGTCACAACCAACAATCTTATATTCTCCACATTCTCCAATTGCACCTTTACAACGATATACCAGAATAGTACAGTTCCTGGTTATAATGATGGATTCACTTATTACTATTCTGGATCGGTCACATCACAAATTATGACTGGATTTTGGAACACATCATTCATCAGCCCAGATTCTACAGTAGAATACTTCCACTACAATGACGGATCTGTTGGAAACGTTATGACAGAACTTTCGTCATGCAATGTTACTGGTGCTGAAACTTTACATATCACTGGTTCTACTCACCGAAACTCAATAATATCCAGGAATACAGACTACTGGAACTATGTGAACACCACAACTGTTGGCATATACGGTGCAGATAGCACATCAATTGATCTTCTATACTCAAATGGTGCAACCTTTGAAAGAGACTTCCTTGATGATATCAATATCAACCTTACAGAATCACCTCTTATATATCAGCCTCTGGTTGATGATTATCATTCCAGTTACATCAATGGGAGTTCTGGAGTAGATTATGGTGGTGTTATGGAGGCAATTGGTGATACCTCCCTACACTACATTGGTATAGACCCAGACCCATTCCCAAATGGTTGGGACTGGTGGCAATTGATCAAAATCAAGTTGATTGAGAAGATACTTCCTTGGGCTGTCTATGAAGATATTGAACTCACAGATGATCTTGTATCAAGGTCATTGATGCAGACTGCTATAAGAGGAACTGATGATATGGTAGTTGAGGTTTCAAGTGTTGATCTCTTCATGAATAGAACTGGAGTTCCAAATGATGGGATAACAATCAAGATAATAATCCCAGGAACTACTAACCAGACTGTATCTGAAACCAACATAACTGCTGACAACATCACAGATGGGTGGTACACATACGATATAGAGAACTTCATCTACCAGGAAGGAGTGAATTACAGCATCCAGATACTATCTCACACCAACCAGACAAACGGTACATGGAATGTAGGTTACTACAGCAATGATGATAATGCTCTTACTTCATCTGCTGTTTACACAAAGGATGCTGTTGGTGAGGATAACTGGACTCTTGTAACTGGAGACTTGGCATTCAGACTCAACGTGGAAATTGACACCTCATACGTTGATGGTTCTCCAATTCCATATCTCTATGTTGAGAACTCTGGGTACTACAATGTAGATACCTATAACAACAACAGTTATGTTTCCAACATGACATTTGACGTTGTTGGAGAGACATACCACAACAACCTAACCCTCACATCACGATTTGGCAGTGATTCTGTGTACTGGAGTCCTGACACATACGATTCCAACTTTGAGTTCGAGAATTGGGATGAATATGCTGTGGAGTCCACATACAATGTCTCTATGAACTTGAGGGCTGGTTGGAATCTCATAAGCCTTCCACTAAACGTCACTCTCTCCAGTGGTACTCTGTTTGCCTATGACAGCAACATCACCCAGATAACTGCATATCAGGGTGGTCAGTATGTTAGTGCAGTTCGTTCTATCACCAACATCTCATTGATAGATCCATACAAAGGATTCTTTGTGTACTGCACAAGGGCAGTCACCCTAAACCTGACTGGAACTACCATGACTCCTGATGAACTTGTGGATCATGAGACAATCGTTCAGGATGATTGGACACTCAAGGGTATGCCACTGGCATATGAGATATTCGGGAACTCCCAGATAGACAGAAACGTGATGAACTTCCACAATGCAGACTACCTGGTGTACACACATCTGGGCAACTTCTTCACAACAATCAAAGGAATCCACAGTGAGGGATTCACAATTGATGCTGGAGAGGGTTATTACGTCTGGGGGTGAGCAAGTGAAGAAGATTTGGGTTGCAGTCCTAATCGCCACCCTTCTTCTTCCAATGGTCAGTTTGAACACTGTTGGACAAGAGGCTACCCTGATCATCTCTGCTGACAAGACAACTGACGTTGTTGAACCAGGGGATGTTGCAACATTCACATTGACTATTAGGAGTACCTATCTCATAGATGTTGATGCCAATGTGTTTGCTACTGGACTTGAGGAAGGCTGGTCTGTCCTATTCTCTGAAGAGGCATTCACCATACCCACAAATGACACTTACCAGATTACAATGGATGTTCAATCTCCACAGATAGGTGGAGACACTGCCACATTCACTGTACAAGCCTGGGTTGATGGTGATCGTGCATTCAGCGATTCACAGCAGTTCACAACCTCTACTGGTACACTGGCATTCATAACATGGGAGTCAAGGCTAACTGGACTGCATGAATCTCAAGCAACAGCCTATGAAGTGGACATTGCCAGTGGAGATATGTTTGGGGTCAATGTCTATGGAACTGTTGGTACAGTCTATACTCCAGGCTTTGAGATCACTGATTCATCAGAAGTACCCATCACAGACTGGACAAACTTTTGGAACATATATGTCTGTGATGTTGCTGGAACTCCAATAGGTGGGACACTCACAATAACAACTGGCAGTAACACTGACGGATCTGGATTCTACATTGCATTAGAACCACTTCCAGGAGTAGATGCTGGTCATTGGGTCAAGATTAAGGCAAAAATGACTTACGATTCCACTACAAAGGAGACTCTAACACAGAAGTATGCAGTAACCAGTATTGGTGCTGGAACATACGGTGTTGATGTGTACCTGGCTACTGGAGAGGTGGATGGAAAGACAGCAGATCCTGGTGTGACTGTGACATACAATTTCCACGTTGAAAACACTGGTACTATTGCAGAGAACATCAGAATTTACATTGTAGGTCATGACACAACATTGCCAACAGAATGGTCAATCAAACTCATTGACGTTGATACTGGTGCTACTTTAATAGATGGAGATGGTAACATTGGTGAAACCACCGTTTACGTCTATCAAGATGTTAGTCCTGGTCAGTCAAACAGAATAAATCTTCGTCTTGAGGTCACTCCAGATGCTGGAATTACGATTGCAGACACCATGAGGGTGGTTGCTCATGCCCAAGTCCAGTTGAAGATTCACGATTCAGAGGAATTCGGATCACGACAGATTCAAGAACCATTGACACTACCAGATTATTTCTGGTGGGTAGTTGCCATATTCGTTGTGGTAGTCATAACGGTTGGCTTGACTGTTGGCAGAGTCAAGAAGAAAGGAGAAAAGATAGAGTAGGAGTTGATTAAGATGAAGAAAATATTCATAATAGGCTTGATGTTTCTGTTGATGGTTCAGTTCATCCCATTCTCTGGTGATGCCCAGGTGGGAACACTGAAGATCAACCAGATAGATGATGTGCAGACCATCTCAACTGGTGACACTGCAAGTTATCACTTCCAGGTGATAAATTCAGGCACTTCAGATAAAGCGATAGAGATAGGCTATCCAGTAATATCTGGGTACAGCATTACTCTATATCCTGGAAGTAACTTTGAAGTATCTGGTGGAGATACTGTTGATGTGTATGTGAACATCACTCCCTCAAGCAGAGCATTACCTGGGACTGAAGATTTCGATATCATCATCAACAACGTCAATGACAGAACGATTGTGGATACTCTTGAACTCACACTCATTATATCCTTGACTCAAGGGATCGAGATTACATACGTCACTAACAACGGTGAGAATGACGTATATATCCAGGATAACAGAGGCACAGAGTACATGGTTCAGGTGAAAAACCTTGGGAATGTTGCAACTACATACTCCTTTGCCATATCTGATATGCAGTTGCTTGATAGAGTCACTGCTATCCTTGGTAACTGGACTGCTGTAACTCATAAGTTCAGTGGCACAGTACCAATTGGTGATGATGAAATTGATGATATCACACTTCCAGCCCAGGAGACTGGATTGTTCTATGTCACCGTTCTTGCCGATCAGGGAGTCAAGATAGGTGAGAAGTTGCGTTTCAATCTCACCTTAACAAGCACTACAAACAGCACTGTGGCGATAACTCAACAGTTCACGACCACTGCTACCCGAAATGCTTATGACGTTAATATCGTGCTATTAGAGGCTGATGCTGTTGAGACAATCAATCCTAACTCTGTTGCTACCTTTGACATAAGAGTATTCGGGTCTGATGTTGTAGATGAAACAGTCCGAATAAACATTGAAACACTGGATAAGTGGGCAGATATGGGATTCGTATTCTCTATCTATGACGACAATGACCAATTGAAGGGGGGGTTCTGGGAAGATCCAGTAAACTATGAGCATCCATTTGATGTATCCATACCAGTGGATGGCTTTGAGAATTACACCATTCAAGTCATATCTCCCAATGCTGTCAATGTAACCCAAGGGACAGAGATAGACTTCAGGATAGTTGCCAGTGTAGTTGAGAGTATGACCAACAGAAGTGTTGAGGAAACTGGCATAGAGACTTCTGATCTCTTCAGTGGCGGTGAAGAAGATCCATCACTCCTTGAACACCCATACTTCATATGGGGTGTCTTTGGATTGATAATCATAGTGGTCATAGTCCTTGTAGCGGTTGCTCGTAGGTCATAATATCATCAACTCCCATTCGTGAGGTAAATGTTCACAAGCAAGTCTATACAAGTACCATCATTGGCAAAACTGTTCGTCTTTGCAGTAGGGATAATGATAGGTATCTTCATTCCTACAGCCATTTACACCATCTTGGGTAGTCTCTTGATAGCAATCAACTTCTTGATTGACTATGGTACTACTGTTGGTACAATCGCTGTCCTTGTGCTTGTGTTCTTGATACTCTCAAAGATGTGCCAGTGGGTTGTCCTTACACTTATGAAGGGGATTGTAGTTGGCATGATCATATTCTATGCTTTAGCAATGATTGGAGGTGGAATTCTATGAAGAAACTCTTAAGTGTGTGTCTTGTGTTAATCATGATTGCAGTTACATTTTCTGGATGCCTTGGAAGAGAGGATGGAGATGATGGAGGCATCATAAGTGCCATTAGTGGATTTGCTGGTGACTTTGGAAGAATGAACTTCCCAATCAAGATTACCTATGAGGTAATTCAAACCTCAACTGCTGTGGATCTCTACAAGGAAGAGGTCACTTGGCAAGACCAATTTGATTTGCCAGTCACTTATTCATATACTGGTGCTTACAACAATCAATCGGTCTGGTTCAAAGTCACATTAGAACCATTATCAAATGCAAATCCAGTAGATGATGATAATGATGATGGTATTCCTGATCTCACAGAGGTACTTCTTTCAGAGGCTGAAGATAGAGTCAAGGGTTCTCTACCAGGGAGTGTTGGTGGTTTCAAGTTCGGTGCTGGATCTTTAAGTGGCATTGTTGGTGAAAGGCTTGGAGTCTTTGACCAGTCTGGAGACAGTCTGGAATTGCCATTTAGGAGTGGTGCAGAAAATGTAACAAGGGGTGCTGGTGAATTAAGACCATTCGGATTCATGAGTCAGAACATACCATACTTTGGAGATGGGGATGATACTGTAAAATATATTCCAGTATTCGTTAAACCAAGGATTTCTATGACGATCAGAAACCCAACAACTGGAAACATCATCAAGAATTTTGAGATTCCATCTCTTGACATACCAGTTCCAGTCCCTTACAAGCCCGATCTCCCCAAGGGTGATGAATTCAATGTAGTAAAGTCACACACCCTCACGATCCCTCTATTCACACCTCTGAAGGACATTAGAGAGGGATTCCTAACAGTTGGTATGCAAGATTCAACTGAAGAAGGGCAATTTTGGTTCTTCAGAAAGAGGGCAACTACTGTCTGGGAAGATGCTTGGAACATCTTTGCTGGTGCAACAAAATGGCTAACTGGAGGTTTCGTAAGTGCAGTCACCTTCGGAAAGTATGGAGACACAATGGAACAAGAAGGATTAGAGCAGTTTGCAGTGGGTTGTGTCGGTCTATACTGGAGGATGAATCCAGTTGCAGAGAAACGTGCTGAAATGTCAGGAACTGTCTGGATGTATAGGCAAGTTATCAAGACTTCTGCCAGCAGTTATGACTATAATATTGCTGGAGGTGAGTAAGATGAAGAGGATAGCCCTTGCATTACTCATGATAATGCTTTCAGTAGCCCTTGCTGGTTGTCTTGACAGTCCAGATCAGCCTTCAAGACCATCTATACCTGACCCCAATGATGATATTGCTGGTGGAGAGTATTGGGAGATCTTCATGACTGAACCACCAGATGGTGGCAACATCATCTTCAATGTTGGTTCTTCAAGTGCCTCTTTTAAAGCCATGATTCAGGGTGCAAACCTCTCATATCCAGCCACATATAGCATCACTGTAGATTGGGAGATACAATACGGTGCTGGTAGTAGGCTTTACCAGGTTTGGCTGTCAAGCAGTGTTCTAACCTTACAGACAACCACATCTAACCAGGCAGAGGTAGAGGTTGGTGGAGTCATAAACAGAAATGATATGATTGAGGATGCTACCCTCATATTAAGGATACAATACACACCAGGCACTACAGCCCATTCAATTCAGCATGGAGATTTATCTGCCAGGGCATCAATAATCAACTATTGGGAAGAGAGATCCTACAATCGTTCTGCTGATATACGTTCATTGACCCCTCAAGAGACTGCATTTGCCCAATTTACGACAGATGCACTATACAACGGTTCAATAGACGTTTACTTCCAAGATAATGGCACATTGGCTGATTCTGGTGGTATATTCAATGGATCTGTTGTCATGATACTCCCAAACAATGAGGATTATTATGTCACCTATGTTCTTGAGTACCAGGGGGAACAACAGACTGGAGAGATGTTCATTACCCTGATGGGTGACAGTCATTACCATCTGAACCCTGATGTGATCGTCATAGAAGAACCTTCTATCATTGACTATACTTTATGGGTCTATGGTGGAATTGGTGCTGTTATCCTGGTTCTTGTACTGGTTGTATTCAGATCCAGGAAGAAGAAAGAACCAGTCTAACTCTTACTGCATTCAGGACAAGAGATTTGGGGGTAGAGGGAGACAATGCTGGTGTGTCTCCCTCTTGTTAGCGGAATCCTTATATATTCTGCAATCAATTAGGTAGATAACATGCCAATAAAACCATCACCAAAGAAGAGGCAGATAATCAACAAAGCCTTCGACAAGGCTTTTGAACTTGGTGCAGATGATTTCTGGGTATCTACCCATAAGACAAAGGCATTGGCACAAGATACTGCAAAGATCCTGAATGATGCTGGATTCAATGCAGAGGTTGGATTCACAAGAGGAATTCTTGGAGTCAAATCTGGACAAGATTTTGGAGTCTTTATCAAGGACTTTGACTTGAAGAATGCAAAGAAAATATGTGAAAACCTGGGTGGAGAATTTGGAGATTTAGGTTCTTGTCAATTTTAGAGGTGAGATCATGGGCGATAAGAAAATGTGTACCGTTGCACGATACAGATGGGGTCAATTCAAAGAGAATGAGCAGATTGACTGTGATGAACTGGATAAAATGACCAAACTGGATGAATTTGTCATAGGCAGTATGGATGTTGAGAGAAAGCATGAGGGTACTGATTTCTTTGCCTGGGATGAAGATATAGATTGGGATGAAGAGGGTGTTGCAGTCAAGAATGCCTTTGCATTGGTAAAGAGGAAGTGATGTTGTGCCAATAAGAGTGAAAAAGGTTGATTTCAAGAAACAAGATAAAGATTCTATTCTCCTGAACATCAATGATAAGGGCTTTGCAGAATTATTCAGGACTGAAAGTGATTATGACCCAGATGAACAAGTCTGGAAGGTAGAGAGCAAGGGCTGGATCACACAATGGGAGAAACTGGAAGGAAAGAATGTAGATACAGACCAGTTAAAGACCCTGGAGAGTGAGGAATTCAACAATCTCAACTCACTACAAGCCCTTATCTGCAATGGTCTTGGATTTCAATTCGATCTCAAGACCAAGCAATGTAGTATGAAACCATTAAAGAAGTAGGTTCAGCCACAAGGCTTTTATATCAACCAGCAGTTTGGAGAATAATGGCTGATGCTGGACAAGGGTTTGACGTTATAGAAACTAATGAATTCTTCTTCATTTCGATCAACTCAAAAAACATCAAGAAGATTGATGGTGTGGTTGTTCTAACACTTCCATCACCAGTTTTCGTTGTTCAATACAGATGCAAGAAATGTGGAGAGGTGTTTTACCCAAGGACTCCAAAACCAGTCCTATGCCCTAACTGTAAATGCAGAACATGGTGGGAAGATAAGAGGTGAATATATGCAAGAAACTGGAATAATCGTTGATAGAGTTACTACAATGGATGCCATTGGCAGAGGGCTGACATTTGTACCTGACAATGGAAAAGTAGTCTTTGGGATCGAGATTGACAGTTCCTTGGGATTTAAATTCAGAGGGATAACAAGAATGTTCATGAAGATA
>Ga0180437_10012562_pt1 | contig 9992 bp, 11 predicted proteins | sample SS_ome_4_FD_132410 | JGI IMG/M metagenome (GOLD analysis project Ga0180437, IMG submission 132410) | Hypersaline lake sediment archaeal communities from the Salton Sea, California, USA - SS_3_D_1 metaG | ecosystem: Environmental > Aquatic > Non-marine Saline and Alkaline > Hypersaline > Sediment... | reverse complement strand
GTGGTTCGGGTAGATGTGAAGGACGGCGTGATTACTTTCGGCAAACCGCAGTCGGTCAAGGCGGTCGTGTAAATCTTTTACCGAACGGGTCTGCGCGTATTCGCGACGACCCGTTTCGGCCTTTCCGGCGTGCTGCAACCGGAAGGCCTGCATTCGCTCCGGTCAGAAAATGATTTTAAGGCCAACCCCGAGCGCATCGAAGTCAAAATTTTCGTCATCCAGATACGACATGTATTCGATATTCAGGACGGTTATGCCTACGTCAATATCCGTTCCGACGCCGTACGACAGTCCGAGCTGGCTGTCGGAGTCGGAAGCAATTGGCGACCCCTGCTCCCGGGCCGCCAGTGTCAAGCCGGCGATTCCGTAGAAAGAAAAGCGGTTTCCAAGGTTCAGGTGCGCCGCGCCGTAGGCGCCGAGCAGGCCAAACAGTCCTACACTGATATCCGTGCCTGAAACTGTTTTCGTGTCGTCGTTAACCGGGAACGCTATTCTTCCCTCAAAGGCAAAATGTTTCCGGAAATATTTTCCGACCCGTCCGACCAGTGTCGTCGGCTCGAAATTCTCCGAGAGGTCAGCCACACCGATATCTCCGAAAGCATACTGGATGCCCATATACGGACTGTCGTTTGCTTCAGCTCCAGGTGTATACAGGGATAGCGCGATCGAGCAGACGATTGGCAAGGATAAAATGGCTTTGGTCAAAATTGTTTCCTGAATCTCGTATCGCTAAATTTGGTGCGGGCTTCGTGGGCCTTGGCAAGGGCTGTCCGTACCCGAAACGCCTGGGTTAATGCCGGATTCTACCTTGTTCGAAGGTTTCTGGCTCGTGGCTTTCGGAGACCAGGGCCCCGATATACGGAAAGGAGGCCTGAAACGAGGGTTTACCCCGCGTCGTCGGGCCGCTTCGTTTGTGCTCCGAGCCGCTGGTCCGCTGCCCGGATCGAAACTGGAATGAACCGGTTTGTCCTGTCCTGGTTGATCGTTTTCAAGAATATGTCGATAAACGTTTGCTGGAAACGGCGAATGTATTTGCTTTTCTGAAAAGCAATGCGCGTGGTTTCGGCGGGGAACAGGTGATCCAGGCTCCGTGCTGCAAGTTCACCATCGAGCTTTCTGTCGTATGCCATGCTCGCAACCACGCCGATACCGAGTCCATCGTGTACGTAGGTCTTGATGATATCCGTGTCCGCTGCGCTCAAGACAATGTTGGGCTCGAGTTTTGCCCTGGCAAAGGTTTCATTAAAAGTGCGTCGCCCGGTAAAACCGGCAACATAGGTAATGATCGGATAGCTGCAAAGGTCGCGCAGACTGATTGTTTTTTTTGTCTGCAGCGGGTGGTCCAGGCGTGTAATCAGGCTGCGGTTCCACTGGTAACAGGCGATACTGTCGAGTTCCCGGGAATCAGCCAGTTCTTCCGTGCAGATCGAGAAATCCACCAGGTCGTGGCAGGTCCATTCGACCAGTTGCCTCGGGTTACCCTGATGTATCTGCAGCTCGATGTCGGGATAGGCGCGATTGAACTGTCCAATTACGGGCGGCAGGACATAGCGGGCCTGGGTATGGGTGCAGCCGATGCGTAATACGCCGTGGTCCAGGGAGCGCTGGTCATCCGCTATCCGGTTGATATTCTTCACTGCCTTCAACGAATCGCGCGCCTGGCTTTCCACTTCCAGCCCGAACGGGGTGAGTCCCGTCAGGCGTTTTCCCTTGCGGTTGAACAGGTCAAAACCAAGCTCCTGCTCCAGCCGCTTGATCTGCTGGGATACGGCGGACTGAACCAGGAACAGGTTTTCCGCAGTTCGGGAAACGTTGAAGTCGTTGTCGATCAGGCTGACGAAGGTCTGGAGCTGACGTATGTCCATGAAATTTTGTATCACAAATTGTGATATTAAATCAATATATATTATTTCATGTAATAAAGATCGCGGCTTACACTGCAACTCAAATCCAGCGGAGAATCGATATGTTGAATATAGAGCAGGGCGGCGGATCCCGGACGCGTAACAATGAGTTCCAGCTGCTCGATGAAGAAGGTTACCTGGTCGATCCCCTGTCATGGGACAGGTCGTTCACGGAGCGGTACGCCGAGCAGGCAAACCTGTTTCTGACAGCGCAGCACTGGCAGCTGATAGAACTGATTCGAGACAAGTACCTGCGGCTGGGTGCGCTGCCGCCAATGCGAACGGTCTGTAAAGCGGTCGGTATGGACAAGCGCGTCCTGAAAACGCAGTTCGGCAGCTGCCTGGCATTGTGGAAAATGGCAGGCCTTCCCAATCCGGGTGAAGAAGCCAGGGCCTACATGAACTGACAAGCGCCCGCGAGTTACCTGTAAAGACATCCCGGGAGGAAAGTCGTCTTTTTCACCGCGCTAATCCATCAAGTTTTGCAGTGCTACTCCAGCCCCGTCATTCCCGCGCAAGCGGGAATGGCTTTTTCCTGGCAAGGAAATCCGCGCGGGATGTTGAAGTAAATCGTCGATAATCTCATCCTGGCCAGGCTCGGAAAGGTACTGCTGGTCAACATCGCCGCAGGCCTGTTTTTTTATGGACAGAAAAATCTGAGGATCCTGAAATAGCGGTCGGGCGTCCGTCATCGGGGGTGATGATCAATAACAGGCAGGAGCAAGCCGAAGGGCCGCTCCTGCAATCAGGTTCAGCATAACAAGTATCAGAACAGGGAGGGGACCAGGCTAGTTGCTGGCCTGTCGCAGCACGCTGTCCAGCATCGAAGTGGGCAGCATGCGCTTGAGGTATCCGAACAGGTAAGTCGGGAAGGTCACATAGTAGCGTGCCCTGGGTTTGCGCGCCTCGAGCGCGTGTACTACCTTTTTTAGCACCGCTTCCGGCGGCAGCGTGAACGGAACAGCCGGCCCCTCTTTGGTCAGGCGTTCGAGTACACGCCGGTAGCGCTCGCTGTGCACGCTATTGTCGATATCGATGTGTTTTTGCATCGCAACCAGCGCGTTGGCGCGGAACCGGCTCAGGATCGGGCCGGGTTCGACCAGTGATACGTGGATATCGGTGTCTTTCAGTTCCAGTCGCAGCGTGTCGCTGAGCCCCTCGACCGCGTACTTGCTGGCATTGTAGGCGCCGCGAAACGGCATCGCCACGAAGCCGAGCACCGAGCTGTTCTGGACGATGCGGCCGTAGCCCTGTTCGCGCATCACGGGTAGCAGCAGGTTCGTCAGTTCCAGCCAGCCGAACAGGTTGGTTTCAAACTGGGCGCGGATCGCGTCGCGGCTGAGGTCCTCCACCGCGGCTGGCAGGCCGAAGGCGCCGTTGTTGAATACGCCGTAGAGTTCGCCGCCGGTCTGCTGCAGCACGCTGTCGACGGCGCGCCTGATCGATGCCGAATCGTCCAGGTCCAGCTGCAGGCTTTCGAAGCCCTCTGAGCTGAGCTGGTCGACGCTTTCTGGCCGCCTGGCCGTGGCAAAAACCCGGTAACCGCGTTCCCTGAGGCCAGCAGCGACACAGTAGCCGATTCCGCTGGAGCAGCCTGTAATCAGTACGGTTTTCCCGTGGTGTTCTGGCATGCGCGAAGCATAGCACGGACATGACAGCAGACAGACCGGGCGTATATAATTCACTGCTTATATTTACGAGGCCGGGGCCCGATGCCAATTTATGAATACCAGTGCAGCGAATGCGGTTACCAGACCGAGGTGCTGCAGAAAATTTCCGATGATCCGCTGAAGGACTGCCCCGAGGGCGGCAAGCCGGCGATGAAGAAAATGGTCACCGCGGCCGCGTTTCGTCTGAAAGGCGGCGGCTGGTACGAGACCGATTTCAAGTCGGGCGCGAAGAAGAACGTGCACGATTCGGGAGAAGGCGCGAAATCCGACAAAAAGCCGGCCGATAAAAGCGACGCCGGCACGGGTAGCAAGCAGAAGGGCGGCGGCACGACCGCGGAGAAAAAATCAACGGCAACGAAAAACTGATTGCCTGTCAATAACATAGCGATTAACATCGCATCCTTTTTCAGAGAACATCATGCGAAGCCACTATTGCGGACAAGTTAGCGAAGAACTGATCGACCAGGAAATCACGCTGTGCGGCTGGGTCAACCGACGCCGGGACCATGGCGGTGTGATCTTTGTCGACCTGCGGGACCGCGAAGGCCTGGTGCAGGTGGTGTTCGACCCTGACCGTGAGAAAGTGTTCGAAACCGCCGAGCGTATCCGCAACGAATACGTGCTGCAGGTCAAGGGCCGGGTGCGCGCGCGTGACGAGGCCACGATCAACGAAAAACTCGCAACCGGGCATGTCGAGGTGCTTGGCCTGGAGCTGAACGTGCTCAACTCGGCCGAAACGCCGCCTTTCCAGCTCGACGAGGACGATGTGCACGACGATCTGCGCCTGCGTTACCGCTACATCGATTTGCGCCGCGATGAGATGCGCGAACGCATGCGCCTTCGCCACCGCGTGACGACCTATTTGCGCCACTACCTGGACAGCCACGGTTTCTGGGAAATCGAAACGCCGATGCTGACCAAGGCGACACCGGAAGGTGCGCGCGACTACCTGGTGCCGAGCCGCACCTACAAGGGCCGGTTCTTTGCGCTGCCGCAGTCGCCGCAGCTGTTCAAGCAGCTGCTGATGATGTCGGGCATGGACCGCTATTACCAGATCGTGCGTTGTTTCCGTGATGAAGACCTGCGCGCGGACCGCCAGCCCGAGTTCACCCAGCTCGATATCGAGACCTCGTTCATGGGCGAGGAAGCCGTGATGAAGATCAACGAGGACATGATCCGCGGCCTGTTCAAGGAGGTGCTGGACGTCGACCTGCCGGACCCGTTCCCGCATATGAGCTATGAAGAGGCCATGTCGCGTTTTGGCTCGGACAAGCCGGACCTGCGTATCCCGCTGGAACTGGTCGACCTGGCCGAGGAAATGAAAAACGTCGAGTTCAAGGTGTTCTCCGGTCCCGCAAACGATCCGAAGGGTCGCGTCGTGGTGCTGCGCCTGCCCGGCGGCGGCGAGCTGTCACGCAAGGAAATCGACGACTACACCGATTTTGTAGGTCGCTACGGCGCCAAGGGCCTGGCCTGGATCAAGGTCAACGACATCAGCGGCGGCCGTGACGGCCTGCAGTCGCCGATCGTGAAATTCCTGCCGGACGACGTGCTGGGCGCAATACTCGACAAGACAGGCAGTGCCTCCGGCGATATCCTGTTTTTTGGCGCCGGCGACGCAGTGACAGTGAATGAATCGATCGGCGCGCTTCGTGTCAAGCTGGGACACGATCGCGGCCTGGTCGCCGATGAATGGCAGCCGCTGTTCGTGGTCGATTTCCCGATGTTCGAGGACGATGGCAACGGCGGTCTGACCCCGCTGCACCATCCGTTCACCGCGCCGGCGGTTACCTCGCCGGAGATGCTGAAAACAGAACCCGAAGCGATACTGTCGCGCGCCTACGATATGGTGTTGAACGGCACCGAACTGGGCGGCGGTTCCGTGCGTATCCACGACAGCGTGATGCAGCAGGCCGTGTTCGAACTGCTGGGCATCTCCGACGAAGAGGCCGAGGACAAGTTCGGCTTCCTGCTGACAGCACTGAAATACGGCTGCCCGCCGCATGCCGGCATTGCGTTCGGCCTGGACCGCCTGGTGATGTTGATGAGCGGAGCGGATTCAATCCGCGATGTGATGGCCTTTCCGAAAACCCAGACCGCGGCCTGTCTGCTTACCTCGGCGCCGTCGGCGGTATCCAGTGCACAGTTGAAAGAGCTGGGCCTTCGCCTGCGCAAGTCCGAATCGGACAGTTCTGCCGCCTGAGTACGGTGACAGCGTCGGCCTGAGCGCTGCGGGACCCGATATATACCCCAAATTAGCCGTTGCACTTTCATTCTGATTGAGTAATCTCAACGGATTCTCGTTGTCTAAGTTTTTTATGAACGCAGCAGCAATACAACCCTATGCCTTGCTGGACGACCAGGAATGCGAGCAGCGCATCCTGCGCGCAAAGCAGACGCTGGGCGACCGCCTGGTGATCCTCGGGCACCACTACCAGCGCGACGAAGTCTTCCAGCACGCCGATTTCACCGGCGACTCGCTGAAGCTGTCGCGCCAGGCTGCCGGCACCAGCGCCGAATACATCGTTTTCTGCGGTGTGCATTTCATGGCCGAGGTCGCGGATATTCTCACGCGCCCGGACCAGGTTTCGATCCTGCCTGACCTGGCCGCCGGCTGTTCCATGGCGGATATGGCCGACCTGCAGCACGTCGAGCAGGCCTGGAAGGAGCTCGGCGAGGTGCTGGACCCGGATCAGCAGGTCACACCCGTGACCTATATCAATTCCGCGGCCGACCTGAAAGCCTTCTGCGGCGAACACGGCGGCATCGTCTGTACCTCGACCAATGCGCGCCACGTGCTGGACTGGTCGTTCGGCCAGCGTGACAAGGTGCTGTTCTTCCCAGATCAGCACCTCGGACGCAACACCGGCTATACCATGGGTATCCCGCTGGATCAGATGGTGGTTTGGGATTACGACAAGCCGATGGGCGGCCTCAGCGCCGAGGAAATCAGGCAGGCAAAGATCATTCTGTGGAAAGGTTTCTGCTCGGTACACCAGATGTTTCAGCCCGAGCAGATCGACAATTTCAAGCAGAAGTACCCGGAAACCATCGTCATCGCACATCCCGAGAGCCCGTTCGAGGTTTGCCAGAAAGCGGATTACGTAGGCTCCACCGAATACATCATCAAGACCATCGGCGAAGGCGAACCGGGCAGTCGCTGGCTGGTCGCGACCGAGCTGAACATGGTGAACCGCCTGCACGACCAGCACAAGGACAAGGGCACCCACGTGCATTTCATGTCGCCCAATGTCTGCATGTGCTCGACCATGTTCCGCATCGATCCGCAGCACCTGGCCTGGGTGCTCGAGAACCTGGTCGAGGGTGTTGTCGTCAACCAGGTGTCGGTGCCGGAGAAGACTGCGCAACTGGCCGTCACGGCGCTGGACCGGATGCTCGAAGTTTCTCCCTGAGCGCCTGATCCCTTTCATCAAATAGTATTTTTTGTACCTGCCGCTGGCTGTAAAATAGCCGTATGCGTGAGGCGGTAATACTGGTACACGGAATCTGGAGCAACGGCATGGATATGTGGCGTCTGCGTCAGCATCTGTCACGTGCCGGTTACGAGTGCCATACCTTCAAGTACCAGGTCTGGGGCAAGCCGCCGTCGGTTATCGCCGAACGTCTTCACCGGTACGTTGAAACGATGGACGCGCCCGTGGTGCATTTCGCGGGCCACAGCTTCGGCGGCATCATCCTGCTGCACATGTTCCACCAGTTTCCGTTTGCGAGGGACGGGCGCATCGTGCTGATGGGTGCGCCGGTGAACGGCAGCGTTGTCGGCAAGCGCCTTTGCAAGGTGCCGATTACGCGCTGGACGCTGGGCAAGTCGGTCGAGCAGGGCATCCTCGGCGACGCTCCGAAGTGGAAGGGCTGGCAGGATATCGGCATCATCGCCGGTACCTTCCCGCTGGGCGCCGGCCTGGTCGCCGGCGGCCTGGATGCGCCTCATGACGGAACGGTCTCGGTCGATGAAACCCGCCTCAAGGGCGCGACCGATTTCATCATGCTGCCGGTCAGCCACACCGGCATGCTGATGTCGACCCGTGTCGCAACCCAGGTCATCACCTTCTTCCGCTCCGGCAAGTTCGGCGATGTGGTGGGTACGCCCCTGCTGGACGGGGTCGCCTGATTCGCGACAGCGAATCAGGCGACGGGTGCTGGCTGCCGGTATCCGGTTGCCGGAAAAACCTGTGTGACCGGATCCCGGGATCCAGCAACCAGCAACCAGCAACCAGCAACCAGTTCCTACACCCCTGCTGGAATGATAAACTTCCCGGCAGTTATTTTTCTGAAAAGGAGACCCATGGCCGGTCACAGCAAGTGGGCGAACATCAAGCATCGAAAAGCCGCCCAGGACAAGAAACGCGGAAAAATCTACACCAAGCTCATTCGTGAAATTACCGTTGCTGCACGCAGCGGTGGTGGCGGTGACCCGGCGGCCAATCCACGGCTTCGTCTCGCAATGGACAAGGCCTTGTCCGCCAACATGAACAAGGACACGATCGAACGCGCGATCAAGCGCGGCACCGGCGAGGGTGATGATGCCAATTACGAGGAGGTGCGTTACGAAGGCTACGGGCCGGGCGGCACCGCGGTCATGGTCGATTGCATGACCGACAACCGCAAGCGTACCGTGTCCGAAGTGCGCCACGCGTTTACCAAGGCTGGCGGCAACCTCGGCACAGACGGCTCGGTATCCTATCTGTTCAACCGGATCGGCTTGTTGACCTACCCGGCGGGCAGCGATGAAGATGCGATTATGGAGGCAGCGCTGGAGGCGGGCGCCGAGGACGTCGAAACGGTAGACGACGGCAGCATCGAAGTGTCGACCCGTTATGAAGATTTCATGTCAGTCAAGGATGCGATGGAAAAGGCCGGGTACAAACCGGAGAACGCGGAAATCTACGAGAAGCCGACGACCGAAACCGTTGTCAGCGGTGACGACGTTGAAAAGATCGTGCGCCTGATCGATACCCTGGATGAACTCGATGACGTACAGGAAGTGCACACCAATGCCGATTTTGATGAAGCCGCACTGGCCGGTCTGCAGTAGCGGGAAGCGCTGACCCGATGGTACGCGTCATCGGTATCGACCCGGGCTCGCGCATTACCGGTTACGGTGTTGTCGATACCGACGGGTTCAGGCATAAATACGTCACCAGCGGGTTTATCCAGATAAAGGCCGATACACTCGGCGACAAACTCGGTATCATATTCGACGAGGTCAGCAGTATCGTGGCGATCTGGAAGCCGGAATCGATGGCCATCGAGCAGGTGTTCGTCAAGCACAATGTCGATTCCGCGCTGAAGCTGGGACAGGCCAGGGGCGCCGCGATCTGTGCGGCGGTGCAGGCAAAAATACCGCTGGGGGAATACTCGCCAAGGGCAATAAAAAAAGCAGTGGTCGGCAGCGGCGCTGCGGATAAACAACAAGTTCAACAGATGATTCAACGATTACTGGGCCTGGACGGACTGCCGCAGAGCGATGAGGCCGACGCCCTCGCGATAGCAATCTGTCATGCACACCACGTCAGGATACGTTCCACCGGCATAGCCTCCGGTGCGCGCAGGGGGCGCTGGGTGTGATCGGCCGCATCAGGGGCAAGCTGCTGAGCAAACAGCCGCCGGAGCTGCTGGTTGACGTGCACGGTGTCGGCTATGAAATGGAGGCGCCGATGTCGACCTTCTACCAGTTGCCGCTGGTGGGCGAGGACGTGGTGCTGCACACCCACATGGTCGTGCGCGAAGATGCCCAGCTGCTGTACGCCTTCGCCTCGATCGGCGAACGCAAGCTCTTCCGCGATCTGATTCGCATCAACGGTGTCGGTCCCAAGCTCGGACTGACCATTCTCTCGGGTATCAGCGCCAGCGATTTTGCACATGCCGTGCAGCAGGGCGATGCTGCAGCACTGACCGGCCTTCCAGGCGTAGGCAAGAAAACAGCCGAACGCCTGATTGTCGAGCTGCGTGACAAGCTCGGAGACGATATCGTGCCGTTGACCGGTGATGCATCGGCCACGGCGTCGTTTGCCGCAGGGCATCCGTCCAGTCCGGTCAGTGATGCGGTCAGCGCACTGACCGCGCTCGGATACAAGGCGCAGGAAGCCAGCCGCATGGTACGCGCGGTGGATGCAGCCGGGCTTGAAACCGAGGCCATTATCCGGGCTGCACTGCAGTCGGCGGTCAAGGGTTAGCCATGGCCGAAGAACGCATCGTAACCGCTGAACGCATGGATGAGGAAGTCGCGATCGACCGTGCGATTCGCCCGCAGCTTTTGAACGATTACCGCGGGCAGCCTGCGGTGACCGAGCAGCTCGAAATCTTCATTCCGGCCGCGAGAGCGCGCAGCGAGGCGCTCGACCACCTGTTGATCTTCGGGCCGCCGGGCCTGGGCAAGACCACGCTCGCGCACATC
>Ga0180437_10012561_pt1 | contig 9993 bp, 8 predicted proteins | sample SS_ome_4_FD_132410 | JGI IMG/M metagenome (GOLD analysis project Ga0180437, IMG submission 132410) | Hypersaline lake sediment archaeal communities from the Salton Sea, California, USA - SS_3_D_1 metaG | ecosystem: Environmental > Aquatic > Non-marine Saline and Alkaline > Hypersaline > Sediment ... | reverse complement strand
GGCTTTATCGGGCCAAGCGACGGCGATCTTGAGTTCTCGATCTCCGAAAGCCTGGCGTTGCGCATCCGTCAGCCGAAGGCCATTTGCGTGCTGCCTGCCTAGCCGATCGCCAAGCGAAGCAAGCTACAAAGGGGCGCAACATGCTCGCGCCCCTTTTGCTGTGCCGCACAAGATCGGAGGCGCTACACTTGCACTCAAAGCGGCAAGCTGCGGGCTTTGGAGCCGAAATCACACCTTTGTTTCACCGATTCTTCACCATTATGCGCATTCTTGAGCAAAAGCCGTGATAAAGTAATCGGTTGTGGATAACAGTATGTACAGGAGGAACGCAACTACCCAATAAGATGGAAGAACAACTGCTCAAATCTGCTGATGAGCCTCCCCCTCGACGCCGACACCGTGCCCGGCCCTGGCAAGACGTAAGCGACGAGGAGTGGAATGACTGGCGGTGGCAGCTGCGCCACCGCATCTGCAATGTGCAGCAGCTACGAGAGCTGTTGCATCTTACCCCTAGCGAAGAACAGGCCATTCTCTCACACAGCAGAATGCGCATGGCGATCACGCCGTATTTCGCATCGCTGCTGGACCCCCAGAATCCCGACTGCCCGCTACGCCGACAAGTGGTTCCCAGTTCTTCTGAACTGGACCACTCGGCCTGCGACCTGAACGATCCCCTCAACGAGGACGGTCAGTCGCCCGTTCCCGGGCTGGTGCATCGGTATCCCGACCGCGTGTTGCTGCTGGTCACCGATCAGTGCGCAAGCTACTGCCGGCACTGTACGCGTCGGCGCCTGGTGGGCAATGAGCTATGGCATATGTCCGCGACGCAGATGAAGCGAGCGCTGGACTATATCGCGAGCACGCCAGAAGTACGCGATGTGCTCGTGTCTGGTGGCGACCCGTTGACGCTTTCAGACACTGTACTGGAGCGTCTCCTGCATTCGCTGCGTGCCATCCCGCACGTGGAGATCATCCGCATTGGGTCGCGTACTCCGGTGTTCCTGCCGCAGCGTATCACCAGCGATCTGGTCAGCATGCTGCGCCGGTATCACCCAATCTACATCAACATCCACGTCAACCACCCGCTGGAGATCACGCCAGAGGTGGCGGAGGCGTGCGGGCGGCTGGCCGACGCTGGCATCCCGCTCGGCAGCCAAACGGTATTGCTGGCGGGAATCAACGATTGTCCCAACGTGATGAAGGCGTTGATGCGCAAGCTGCTGCACATCCGCGTGCGCCCGTACTACATATACCAGTGTGACCTGTCGGAAGGCATCGGCCACTTCCGCACCTCGGTGCAGACCGGAATCGATGTAATGGAAGGCCTGCGCGGACACACCAGCGGGCTGGCCGTACCAACCTTCGTCATTGACGCCCCCGGTGGAGGCGGGAAGATCCCGGTGACGCCGCAGTACGTCTTGGCACGAGCGCCCGAGGCTGTGACTCTGCGCAACTACCTCGGCGAGGTGTGTTACTACCCTGAGCCGCTGGAGTATGCGCCGCATCGCCCGGAACAGTGCGCCTACTGTCGTGCCGCCGAGGGCAGCAATCTGAGGAGCGCGATGGCCAGTTCGCGGCCGGCGTCCGAGGTGGAGACTACAACTGAGCCCTGCATGCCGACCGTGTTGGAGATGCCCGATAAGGTGCTCGTGCGGTGACGCCGGGCGCTGCACTGCGGTACAATCTGCACCGCAATGCGCGGCACACGCGCGGCACCCACGCGCATACCGCGGCCTTCCTGGATTCGAAGCGTCTTACCCAGGCCGTGCGCTGGCCCTGCACAGTAGCAGATCGGGGCAACCGATTCCCAAATACGGCACGCCTCGACCCCGTACTGGAGCGCCATAGGCGGTCCTGGATCTGCACTATCAAGCCGCTGCCCGGGTTTACCCTGGGCAGCGGTGTTCTAGGCACTATCGCGCACGAAGCACGTGTGAGCCGCCGCCTACTGGCGAAGGTGCCTGCACCCTTCGCTTGGCAGCGATATGGATATTCCTGCTTAGGCCCTGGGCCTGACCTGCCCGTGCCCACACCACAGACAGAGCCATGCCCAGCCAACCACACTCCCGTCTGAAGGTCCTGCTGCTGCACGACGTGGTAGACAAGGTCGCCAAGGGCGAGGCCCGCGACCTGACTGCCGAGCAGGAAGTGATCCAGGTTGCGGCGACGATTGGGGCAGCGCTGTCGGCAATCGACGATCTGCAGACCGAGCTAGTCCCCGTTCATGACCGCGTTCTGTCCGTCTTGCGGCACCACGACCCGGACCGCTGTGTCGTGTTCAACCTGTGCGAAGGCCTGCAGGGGAAGGCCTATCTTGAGCCCAGTGTGGCTCAAGCTCTGAAGGCCATGGGTTTTCGCTACACCGGCTCCTGCGGCGCCACGCTGGCCACGTGCCTGAACAAGGCCTTCACCAAGCGGCTGCTGATCGCACACGGCATCCCCACACCTCGATTCCAGGTGTATCGTCATCCCAAGCAGGCCTACCACTTGAGCTTCCCGGCCATTGTCAAACCGCTGGCCGAGGATGCCAGCCTGGGAATCTCGCGTGCAGCGGTGGTTATGTCGCCGCAAGAGCTGCATGGCCGGGTGCAGTACATCCTGCAGCAATACCGCCAGCCAGCCCTGGTTGAAGAGTTCATTTCCGGACGGGAGTTCAACGTAGCGATCTGGGGAAATGGTCGCCCCGAGGTTCTGCCGCTGCGCGAGATCGACTATCGCGCCATCGCCGACCCCTTTAACCGCATCTGCTCGTTCGAGGCCAAGTGGGACCCTTCATCGTACGAGTATCACCACACGCCAGGCATCTGCCCGGCCCCCGTTGACGGGCGCCTTCGCGAGCGCATCCGGCAGACTGCACTGCGGGCGTACAAGGTAGCTGGATGCCGCGACTATGCGCGCATCGACATACGGGTCAAGGACGGCGTCCCCCTGGTGCTGGAAGTGAACCCCAATCCTGACCTGTCACCGGATGCAGGTTTTGCCAAGAACGCCGCAGTGGGCGGCTTCAGCTATGCCGAAATGGTCCAGCGCATTCTTGCCCTGGCCCGTCGCCGGCACGAGGAAGGCTGACCGCGACTTGCGGTGGCGTGCCACCCTACACTGTCCAGACGTATCAGAGCGAGACGAGCCCCATACAAGAAAGGGGCGGCTGCGCCCTGTGCCGCGCTCAAGGCAAGCAAAGGGAAAAGCCTCCCCGCTGTCACCTGACTCTAGCTCAGCATTGCTGGGCCACGGTCTGCTAAAAGTCCCAGTCCCACTTTGGAGCAGTAAGACAGCGCAGTAGCCCATCCAGCTCCTGGAGTAGAGACGTTGGTGCCTGCAGATCGTCGGTCACGGACAGAGAGGTTGCCGATTGCACACCTAACCACATTCGCGTAAACGCGCCCACCGATGCTTTCAGTGTCGGCAGGGCGTGGTGCGCCCCCTGCTCAGCACCCGACGCGGGCCCCAGCGTGACCACATAGTGCCCGCTCAGTCCCCGCCACGTTGGCCGCTCGCCGAGATAGCGCTCGACAGGATCAACGAGTTCCAGGTTGAAGCGCAGTGTGGCAGCGTCCAGATGCGTGCGTTCCAGACAGGCCGCCAGGTCGCAGATGCGCATTTGGTAGTAGGCAACGGCGCGCGATGCAATCTCGAGCTTGCCGTTCTCCCTGGCACGGCGCTGCGCAAAGGGCTTGTCCAAGAGGTCTTGCAGCTGAATGCCGGGCGGCTCCCGCATCGTGACCAGTCGCACTTGGTCGCCGAGACCGCGGATGATGCCCAGCAGCTCCAGGAACTGATCCCAGTCACGATAGGCCATCCACTGCACTGTATAAGGCCCAAAATCCGGGGTCAATGTGGAACACCAGAGGTGATGCGTCAGCTCTCCGCTATCGCTGTCAGAGTAGGCAAAGCCAAACCCATGCTTGGCGATCATCATGCCGACACGTGTGACCGCTGGCGGCAGCACGTTGCACGAACCGTGAGCGCGCATGCGTTTCAGGCGAGAGTCATGCGCGACGGCCCAATCGTCGGGGAGGAGATGCTGAGGAATGCGCTGAGGGTTCGGCACTCTGAGCTGCGCTGGGTCAAAGGACATCCAGTGCTCGTAACTTCCCGTGCCAAAGCCGAGTTGGTTGTAGTAGCCTTGCTCGAACATGCCCAGCGCTGCAACGTGCGCGCCTGCAGCAGCATCTGCGGCAAGAAGTTTGGCCAGCAGCCGTCTGGCGACCCCGCGCTTGCGTACCCTGTGGCTGACCGTGAGCGCCGTGAGAGCTGAGAGCGAAAGGTCGTCCTCTTGGTACCTAATCTGGCCCGGCATCGATGCCACCAGACCCTCAACCTCACCATCCACCTCGGCCACCAGAGCACGGCTGGCCGAAATGAATAGGTCGACAGCCTCGTCCTGACCCTCCTTCAGCCAGCCAATGCTCCGCCACACACGGTGCACGCCGTCGCGGTCTCGCTCAGCGTGGTATTCCCGAAAGCGCACAGCAGCTCCTCGGCTAGTCAAGGTTCTCGATGATCACTGGCTCAACCTCCTCGGCTAGGTCAAAGCCAAAGACGCGAGAGTAGAAGTACAGCTCAGCGTCCAGTGACCGTTTTATGTTCTCAGCGCGCCGAAAGCCATGTTGCTCACCCTCGAAAGGCAGGTATGCCACAGGCACTCCCTTCTCGCGAAGCGCATGGGCCATCTTCTGCGCCTGGCTGGGAGGCACCACCTGGTCTTCAAGGCCCTGGAAGAGGATCATGGGACAGTTGAGCCCGGCAGTATTGTAGATCGGCGAGCGCTCCAGGTACATTTCTCGTTCCTCAGGATAGGGGCCAACCAGCCCGTCCAGATAGCGAGACTCGAACTTGTGCGTCTCGACGGCCAGCGCTTCGAGGTCGCTGACCCCAAAGTGGCTGGCTCCGGCGTGAAACACATCACGAAAGGCCAGCGCTGACAGGGTAGTGTAGCCGCCAGCGCTGCCGCCGCGGATCGCCAGGCGCTCGCCATCCACCCAGCCCTGCTTCACGAGGTAGAGGGCGGCATTGACGCAGTCATCGACGTCCACCACGCCCCACTGCCCCTTGAGCCGCTCACGATATGGACGGCCGTAGCCAGTACTGCCTCCGTAGTTCACGTCGACGACCGCAAAGCCACGGCTCGTCCAGTACTGGATGCCCCAGTTCAGCGCAACCGAGGCGGCACCAGTCGGCCCGCCGTGGCTGATCACTATCAGCGGCGCGAGCTCACCCTCGGGGGCCACAAAGTCGCGGTTCTTGGGCGGATAGAAGAGCGCATGTGCCGTCACTCCGCCATCGGTCGGAAACTCGATGGGCTGAGGCACCGAGACGTAGCCCGCGTCGACCTCGATATCGCTGGACGAACGCAGCACCTCGAACTGTCCGCTATCAATCTGCCAGCGCAGCACCGCTGGGGCGGTGGTCGGCGAACCGGCGATGAAGTAAGCTTCGCCGCGGCGCGCGTGGATGCCAGAGACGTAGCTGTAGGGTGCGTCTGCTTTCAGCAACTCGGCGCTGCGGCTGTCCAGCAGTGCGAGATTCCAGCTACCGCGTGAGTTATAGGCGCAGACGATTCGCTCCGCACGCTCAAAGTCAGAGGTCGACATGCCAAAGACCCACTGCGGCAGCCCAAACTCGGCCTCCATGGGGCACAGCGGCTCTGCCCGCTCGCCGTCCCAGCGATACAGGTTCCACCAGCCAGTGCGATCAGAGACAAAGCACAGCGTTCCGTCCGGTGACCACTGTGGTTGGAAGATCGATTCACTGAGCCCTCCGGCGACCCGCTTCGCCTCCCCTAGCGTCCCATCATCACGGACAACCCCAACCCATAGTTCCGTGCCGTCCCAGGGCATGTTGGGATGATTCCAGGTCAGCCAAGCCAGCCGCGATCCGTCCGGAGACAGGCGCGGTGAGGCGTAAAAGTCGTTGCCAGATACAAGAACCTGAGCGGACTCGGTGCCACCCGTGCTCAGACTCACGAGGGTATTCACCGCCTCACGGTCGCTCGTGCTGTGGTCCTCGCGCACGCAGATCAGGCGACCGCGGCGGCGATCAACCACGAGATCAGCATAGCGCAGATCTCTAGGCGGTGTGATCGGCTTGGGCTCGCCGCCAGGCTCTTGGCGATACAGGCGCTGATCGTCAAAGTTGGAGAAGTAGACAGTCCCATCTTGCACTGCAAACGGCGCTCCGCCGTACTCGTGCACGCGGGTGCGCGCATTGAACGGCGGTGGGTTCACATCCATCGCGCGACCGTCGACGCTGCGCCGCACGATCACACAGCGCCCGCCTTCCATGGGCCGGCTCTCCAGCCAATACACATCGGACCCATCCAGAGCGATCTCCATCAGGCGCACGGCGCCCGCAACGATCAGATCCGAGGTGATTGGCGATTTCCAGGAACCATATGAGGCCACTTTGGCTATCACAGTAGCTACCTCCGTGCTATTTCACTGATCCGAGGACACACAGCAGTACCGCTATCATCCGAAAGAGGGAAAGGGCTTTTCGCTGCCAGCGAGGTGCTGACGGGAAGCTTGACCAGCGGAGTGTGCTCGCAGCTTCCACCCTTCGCTTGGCCCATCTGCCCACTTGCGCGGGTCAAGCTAGGGCGCGTGTACGTGGAAGCTGGTCAGGAAGTGGGCACGCATGCGCTCCAGTTCGTCACGGTACTCGGTACGTCCCGCAACCTCGATGAACCAGCTCTGATCATTGGCGCGCAGCGCCGTAATCCAGCGGGTCAGATCGACAGCGAGCCTCTGCAGAACGATCCGCACCTCATAGGCTGCGTCCACGGCACGGTAGCCGTCCACTTCGGTAAGCTGTGGATTGAGCAGCAGACGGTCGTAGTACTCCAGCAACAACCAGTTATTGATTTCCTGAATGAATTCCTGGTCGGTGGCATCATCTGGAGCTGGTTGCGCACTCACGGAGATGAAGCGCAGTCCGGCGCCCACGGCATCAGCGGGAGGGCTAAAGGTGACCTGCGTGAGCTCGGTTTCGGCATCCCGTTTGGTCGAAACGACCCAGCCCTCAGGGTAACAAGCGGAGAAGGCGATTTCGCTGCCTCCGTAGCGCGTATAGTCCGTGGGGCACGGTTCCAGAGTCGCGGGGCTCAACGGTGTGGCGCTTGGAGACGGCGACGGCGGCAACGTCGGCGTGTTCACAGCAGGCAAGGTCGCTGTGCCCGTCGGCGAAGCCGCGGGAGCACAGGCCACGAGAGCCAGCGCTGCACTCAGGACAAAGACTAGTCGGGATGATCGGTTCATCGCCTCTCCTTATGAGCACTCGAGAATGAGCTTGGTCTGCTACGCAGGCCGGCGGCAACGACAGCCATTATAGCACAGCAGCTGGCGCGCGCAAACCGCTTAGGAGCGCTGGCCCAGCAAGCACACGAAGGCCTCCCGTTTGACCGGCACACGCAGTACACCTATCATGACACACACTGTGGCAGACGGCCTTTGATCTTGACATCGTCCAGGAGGTAGGTTCGTTGAATGGGAAACAGGTGTTGTGCCCTATTCGCGCAGCTATCGCGCTTGTGACAGTCCTTTCGGCCTGTGCACAGCCCGCGAACGGGCCCACGCCAACGCCGGCTCTCAAGCGCAACTCACCGCTGCAGTGGAGCAACCCGCCGGAGATGACCATCGACCCACAGAAGCGTTACGTGGCCACGCTCAAGACCGCCAAGGGGGACATCAAAGTCGAGCTCCTAGCCGACAAAGCGCCACGAACGGTGAACAACTTTGTGTTCCTGGCGCGGCAGGGCTACTACGATGGCACCACGTTTCACCGAGTGCTGCACGACTTTATGGCGCAGGGAGGTGACCCCACGGGCACGGGTGCTGGCGGGCCTGGTTACCGCTTTGAAGACGAGATCCACTCCGATCTCAAGTTCGACGGTGCCGGGATCGTCGCCATGGCCAATGCTGGCGCCAACACCAACGGCAGCCAGTTCTTCATCACCTTCAAAGCTACCCCGTGGCTGGACGGTGGATACTCCATTTTTGGCCGGGTGATCGAGGGCATGGATGTGGTGCTCTCGCTGCGCCTTCGCGATCCTCAAGACAGACCGACCTTCTCCGGTGACGTGCTGGAGAAGGTCGAGATCGAGGAACTGGACTGACGCCTTTGGCGCCAGGACGCCTAGCAAGCACCTCACAGCTGTCGCTGACTAGGCTAGACCGCCCACCCCGAACCTTGCCGCGTGACGCTGCGATCAGGCGTCCGTTCCGACGACCTCGCCTCGCGCTTGAGAATACACACGCACCAAATCAGCTTGGACCTGCTGCTGGCTCATCGCCACCTTGGCTTCGCCCTTGAACTGCAGCCTGCCGGACATGGCGGCGCGCATGGCATTCAGCCGGCCACTGAGCATGCCATCCAAGACATCGCTTGTCGTTTCGAGCCGCACTTCAGCTGCCGGAACCGGCACGCCGAGTGCAGACTCCACGGCGCCATCGGCAAAGCGCATGTAGAAATCCAGACCGGCGTCGCCCAGCACGTAGTGGCTGGTGAAACGTCGCCCATGAGAGAAGGCCTGCAACGCAGGATCCTGGGATGCCAGCGCACAGAAGCGCTGCAAGACATGCTCCAGCTGCCGTCGGCTCAGCGCTCCCGATGGAGCGGCTGCCGGCGCCGGGGCCAGCAGGCCGCGCAGCGAAGCAAGGAACCTTGAGAGCATCCCGCGAGGCGCCGCTGGCGCTGCCGGTCGCGATCTGAGCGCCTCCTCTGAGGCAACCTTGGCCTCATCCGTAGGCGCTGCAGGGGGCGCCTCGGTGGCCTCAAGCAATTCCTCAGGAATGGGCTCACCGCGAAGCGCGTGCCGCAGCTGCTGTTCCAGACGATACAGCGGCAGCGAGCGTGCCGACTCGCGCAGCATCTCCAACGTTGGGCATCCGGCGGTTTGTTCTGCTGCCCACTCTTCGGCAAAGCGCCCGCTGCGGATGTCGTCCAAACCGTGCTGCATGCGCTGGCGCAGTTCTGGCAGGATGAAGCGCATCCCTCGTGTCATGGAACCGTACTGGCTGGTCGTGGAATGCAGCTGGCTCTGTTCCACCAGACCCATTTCCGCGATCTTGGCCATGGTGTAGGACAGCTCTCCGGACATGTAGAGTTCCAGCAGCACCGCCTCGGGCGGGTATCCCAGCTCCACGAGCAGATCCACCGATGTGGTCAAGACCTGGCCAAAGGCCGGCCCGAAGCACTGCTCGGTGAACAGGTCCAGTTCTGCCTCCTGCGCGAAGCTCACCTCGACAACGCCAAACCGTGTGGAGCCAATGCCCTTGGCTAGCGCCAGCACCAGCGATCTGGCCTGTCCTGACCGATCTTGATGCACGGCGGTGAAAGAGGGGAAGCCTGTCCCAGCGACATACTTGTCGCGCACGCCAGCGCCAATCATACGTGGGGCGAGGAGCACGATGTCAACATAGTCCGGCACGGTCACCTGCCCGAAGGCGAGGGTGTAGCCCGAGGCGAAAACCAGGGCGTCGCCCTCGCTCAGGCTGGGCACAATCTGGTCACGAAGCACATCAGACATTACTTCATCGGGGATCAGCAACATGACGATCTCAGCCTGCGTCGCGGCGACAGCGATGGGCAGAACCTCGAAGCCATCGTCGCTAGCGCGCTCACGGTACTCGTCCTCGCGGTTGCCGATGATCACATCCAGCCCGCTGTCACGCAGGTTCAACGCCTGAGCGCGGCCCTGGTTGCCATAGCCGATGACGGCGATCCGCTTGCCCTGCAGCACCTCCAGGTGGGCATCCTGGTCCCGATATACCTTCATCCCCGCCTCCTCATTGACTCTGCCCGCTCACTGCGCCAGCTTTTCAGTCTGGTACAGCTGCACGCCGCGCTCGTCGAAGAAGGTGAATAGCGCGGTCGCTGGCACTGCCTCTGTTGCCGGCTCCCCCATAACCCCCAAGAATCCCCCTGAGGCTTCCTCTGGGTGGTCCACCTTTGCGATCGGGCCCGCGGGCTGGGTGCGGTCTGGATGGCCCGGCT
>Ga0180437_10012558_pt1 | contig 9995 bp, 3 predicted proteins | sample SS_ome_4_FD_132410 | JGI IMG/M metagenome (GOLD analysis project Ga0180437, IMG submission 132410) | Hypersaline lake sediment archaeal communities from the Salton Sea, California, USA - SS_3_D_1 metaG | ecosystem: Environmental > Aquatic > Non-marine Saline and Alkaline > Hypersaline > Sediment ... | reverse complement strand
CGACCTGGACAACGACGGCGACCTGGACATCGTCTCGGGGAGCGACTCGGCCGAGGACTATGAAGTCATCGTTTGGCAGAACGATGGCACACCCTTCAGCGGCACTTGGACGCAGAACAACGTGGGGGCCAGCGCGGACAGCGTGAACTCGGTGGCGCTGGGCGACCTGGACAACGACGGCGACCTGGACATCGTCTCGGGGAGCGACTCGGCCGAGGACTATGAGGTCATCGTCTGGCAGAACGACGGCACGCCCTTCAGCGGCACTTGGACGCAGAACAACGCAGGGGCCAGCGCGGACAGCGTGTACTCGGTGGCGCTGGGCGACCTGGACCGCGATGGCGACCTGGACATTGCCTCGGGGAGCGGCTCGGGCGAGGACTATGAGGTCATCGCCTGGGAGAACGACGGCACGCCCTTCAGCGGGCTGTGGGCCCAGCACGACGTGGGGGCCAGCGCGGACAGCGTGTACTCGGTGGCGGTGGGTGACCTGGACCACGACGGCGACCTGGACATTGCCTCGGGGAGCCTCTCGGGCGAGGACTATGAGGTCATCGCCTGGCAGAATGGTCAACAGCCGAGCACCTACCTGCCCATTATCCTGAAAAGCGCCAGCCCCTGACTTGGGCCAGAGACCCCAAGGGTTTCCGAAACCCTTAGGGTCTGTCAAAGAGGAACTACTAACCGGAGTCTGGCGAATTTTGCCCATTCGTGGTATACTATTGCCCAAATCCGGTCGTGAGACCCCGAAACTCCCTCGCGAGCGGCACTTTTCGCCAGAGTCTAGAATCTAGCAAAACATGGGGGGATCAGACATGCCATCTGACGAGCTTGGGTTGCCCACCCGCGAAGAGGTGCTGGACGGCCTGTTCGGCGGACACACCAAGGCAGCAAGCACGGTGCTGTTCGCCATAGAAAGCCGGACCGCGCACCTGGTGGCCCAATCGCGACAGGCGATGGAGCGTTTCCTCACCGCAGAGGCGGCCGAGGAGCGTGAGCTGGCTTTCCTGGAAGCCCTGGCCCTGGGCCGTAAGCCTCCCCTCCGCCCCACGATCCAGGACCTGGAGCGTTACGCCCCGCAGTGGGCTTCCCTGGTGCCGGAGAACCCCAGGGTACAGGCAGCCGTGGCCCACCTCTTGGGCCAAAAGTATGGCTTGACCTACCAGGCAGTGCCCGGCATCCGGGCGGCCTTGGGTCTTGACGAGGAAGCGGTCCAGCAGGCTTACCAACGCCTGTACCGCCAACCGCTGGAGGCGATCTTTGCCCCCCGGGCCACCCTGGCCAATCGGCTGCGCTGGGCCTGGGCCGCGCTGGCCAGGTGGCTGGAGTCTCTGCCCCCCTTCTGGACCGCCTTTGCCCTGACCCTGACCGAGACCGTGGGGGCGGGCATCCTGGCCTTGCCCATCGCCCTGGCCGATGTCGGCCCGCTGGCCGGCGTGGTGATCCTGGTCGTGATGGGCCTGGCCAACGTGCTGACCATCACTTATATGGCCGAAGCCGTCGCCCGCAGCGGCACCATCCGGTACGGCAGCGCCTTCCTCGGCCGGGTGGTGACCGACTATCTGGGCCGTGCCGGTTCCCTCATCCTCTCGTTAGGGCTGGTCACCGAGTGTGTCCTGACCCTCTGGCCCTATTATATTGGCCTTTCGACCACTCTGGCGAACGCCACGCGCATACCGGCCCCGCTGTGGGTCGCCCTGCTTTTCCTCATCGGACTGTACTATCTGCGACGCGAAACGCTCAGTGCCACCATTGCCTCGGCGCTGGTGATCGGCGCGATCAATATCGGCCTGATCCTGATCCTTTCGCTGCTCGCCTTCGCCAGCCTGCGACCGGCGAATCTCTTGCACGTGAACGTGCCCTTCCTCGGCGGGCGCCCGTTTGAGCCTGCGATTTTGCAGTTGATCTTTGGCGTCATCCTCCTGGCCTACTTTGGGCACCTGTCGGTGAGCAACTGTGCGCGGGTCGTGCTGCACCGTGATCCCAGCGCGCGCGCCCTGATCTGGGGGACCGTGGCGGCACAGGCCGTCGTTATGGTGATCTACTGTATCTGGGTGTTGGCGGTCAATGGGGCTGTCGCGCCCCAGGCGCTGGCTGGCCAGTCGGGCACGGCCTTGGCCCCGCTGGCGGCCGAGATTGGCCCCGTCGTGCACGTGTTGGGCTCGGTCTTTGTCATCCTCGGCATGGGCATGGGCACCATCCATTCCTCCCTGCCCCTCTTTAACCTGGTCCGGGAGCAGCTGCCCACAAAGCGCTGGACGGTCGTGATGTTGCCCCGGCGGCGGGGGCGGTTGCTCCTGCGCAGCAACCGCCGAGAGATGGCCAGCGCCGCTGGCGACCTACGTCTCGGTCTGACCTACCTGGGGCTCGAACCTGAGCATAGCCCACGGTTCCGCCTTGACGTCCAGGTGGACGGCACCACCCACCGCCTGGAGATGGCTGTGACCGACAGTTGGGAGGCCACGGCGTTGTTCGAGCGATTGCCAGCGTTGCGCCAGCATGGCCTGCGCCTGGCACTGGAGATTCTGGAGGCCAGCCAGGAGCACGCCCGCCTGCGGGTCAGCTCGCCGCTGCACCTGACCTACGAGGGAGAGTGGTATGCCGCCGGCCTGAGCATGGCCGATGTCCTGGCCCTGCCCGACTCGCAGCAGCAGATCCTCACCTGGATGACGCGGGAGGGGATAACGGGGCAGGAGACGGTGAGCCTGGCCGACGTGGTGGCGCATACCGGCCAGTCTGAGACAGTGGCCCGCACCATGCTGAACACGCTGGTAGAGCAAGGCTTTATCCAGGAATTGGAAGGGGAAGGTGAGACCCGCTACCAGCCTCGCCTGGCAGCCAGACGGGGACGCCAGCTTACCGAGGACATCTGGCAGGCCCTTCGACCTGCCTCCCCTCGGCTGGGCTCGGGGCAGGCAGGGCAGGCCCCGGGTGAGAAGGGAAAGGCAGCGGTGAGAGGCGGGCTGGAAACCGGGTTTCTGCAACGGGCCAGGGAAGCCCTGCTGGGCAAGCGTGGACGCTACCTCCTATCCGTGGCCCCCGTGGCGGCGGTCTTCCTGCTGACCGAGTGGCTGTTGCTGACCGGGGAGGAATCGTTTGCCGAACCGCTCAGCTTTCTCGGCGTGATCGTCATTTCTCTGCTGGGTGGCACTTTTCCGGTACTCTTGCTGATTGCCAGCCGGCGGAAAGGCGAAGTGGTGCCGGGCGTGGTCTACCGCTTCCTGGGCCATCCGTTGGTCACGGCGGGCATCTATCTCCTGTTCCTGGCCAGCCTGTTCCTGCACGGCCTGGTCATCTGGGAAAACCCGGTGCAGCGCGCTGCGGCCCTGGCCGCCGGTCTGCTGATGGTGGGGGCGACTATGGCCATGGCGCGTCGGGGGGCCTTTGCCTCGCGCCTGGTGGTGGAATTGCGGGAGGATCAGCGCGGGCGAGGGCTTTGTCCTGAAAGTCGAAGGGCTCAGCCCGAAGGGCAGGCCACCTTCGTCATCACGGCTGGCGGTCAACCGGCGACGGCCGAGGTGCGGCTGGGATATGCTGACGGAGAGCGACGGGTTCGGGCTGCCACTGCCGAGATACCGACGTTCTCTGCTCTGCGCTACGCTGCTTTTCAACTGCCCGCCACCGACGCCCGAGAGCTGAAGGTGTGGGCTCACCAGATTACGCCCGAGGGAAACTCTGAGGGCCTGCCCGCGCGGCTGCAAGTGGACTGGGGCGGCGAAAAGAAGGAATTTGACCTCAAGCTGTCCGCTGGACAGGTTGTGCTGCCACTCGATGGCGCAGCCTGTCAGTTGACAATGACCTTGCCAGAGTCCAGCGGCACTTAAAGTGCGGAGAATCTGCTAATGGACACTCATCATCTATTCGCAACCGACCGGCGCAGTCGTGCGTCGCTTGTGTTCATCATCTGCATGGCAGTGCTGGTCGCTGCGTCAGTGACCGGATGGCTGGTACAGAGAGACTTTGGCCGCGTCGAGGTGCACAACGTCACCTATGATAACGCCAACGGCATCCCTATCCGCGCCAAGCTGCTTCGTCCGGTCACCGCGACGGCCGATGACCCGGCGCCGGGTGTGGTCTACATCCACGGCTATCAGAACAACCGCGAGACCAGCGACGCTTATGCCATCGAAATGGCGCGCCGGGGTGTCGTGGTGTTGAGCATCGACGCCATTGGGCGCGGCAACTCGGGCATCCCTGGCGACCCCGAGGCGCCCGACTTTGATGAGACCTACGGCGGTCGCACGTCTTTTTCGTATCTCAAGACGTTGCCCTTCGTCGCCGCCGACCGAGCCGGGATGATGGGGCACAGCCTGGGCGCCGAGATGGCCTACACGGTGGCGCTGGACGATCCCACGGTTAAGGTGCTGGTCATCTCCGGATTCGCCTACGGCGAGGACGCCACGCCGACCAATCCCAAGAGTATGTTGATGATCATCGGCACGTGGGATGAGTACCGCCAGCGGATGACGGGCGTGCGCGATATTGAGGTGGAATGGATGCAGTCGCCGCAGACGCAGCAGGCCATCCCCTTCGACGATCCGCAGCTTGGCATCACCTATGGCGACTTTGCGCAAGGGTCGGCACGGCGCGTCTTTGTGTCGCGGGCGATTCATATCCAGGAATCGCACAGCCAGGACTGCGTCACCGAGGCGGTGATGTGGGTGCAGCAGGCGCTGGAACCGGATCCGGCCCTTTGGGTTGACGCCGATCGCCAAATTTGGCCAGCCAAGGAATGGGCCACGCTGGTGGCTATGGTGGCAGGCTTGGCCGCGCTGTTGCCGCTGGGGTTGATGCTCTTGCGGTTGCCGCTCTTCCGCTCGCTGCAGGGGCCGGCCGGCGGGGCCTACGTCTGCACCGGCAGCGCCTGTCTCAAGGCGGTCGCCATCAATGGGCTGCTGATGTGGCTTTACTTGCCATTGATCTTTGTGCTTTTCGGCCTCCATGTCTACGTCGTCCCTATTGACAGGATTTTCCCGATGATGATGGTAAACGGTATCGTGTGGTGGTTTGTCATCATCAACGTGATCGGGTTCTTTATCTTCCGAAGGTGGTTCAAGTGCCAAGCGCGCCAGCACGGCTTGACTTTGGCCGACCTGGGCATCTCCTTCCGCGGGGATCGGTTCGCGCTCGATTGGACGCAGATTGGCAAGACGGCGCTGCTGGCGGCAGTGCTGTTCGCCTTCGCTTACGGCTGCCAAGCGTTGCTGGAACGGCTGTTTATCGTTGATTACCGCTTTCTGTTCCCCTTTGCCAGCGACCTGACGCCCTACCGTGCGCTGATGTGGCTGCTCTATTTCCCCTTCCTCTTCATCGGTTTCTTGTTCATGGGCTTTTTCCTGCACGGGCAGATCCGGCGGCCCAAGCGAGAGAGGTGGTTCAAGACCTTCACCTCGTGGGCGCTGTCCAACATCGTCGCGACCGTGGTGCCGTTGGTGCTGTTCTTGCTGGTCCAGTACGTGCCGCTGTTGACGGTCGGCGCTATTCCGTTCGTCGGCCCAGGAGGGATGCTGGCCTCGTTCACGATGAACCTGTTTCACATCATCGGCGTGTTGCTGATGGTTGTACCGATCTCGACCTGGTTCTATCAGCTCACCGGTCGCCCCTATCTGGGCGCTTTGGTCAACGCGGCGCTGGTGACCTGGATGTTCACTTCGTCGCAGGTCATCGCGCCGATCCCGGTGTAGTGGGGAAGCGCAGCACCAATACCCAAGAGGGGGACTATTTAAAATTTGAATTGTCCAATAGGAGGTCACGATGAATATCAAGCAATTTTCGACTCGACACTGGGGCAGACTTGGCATCACCAGCAAATCTACGCTGGCCCTTGCTGTGTTGCTGATGCTGGTTGCACTGGCTGGCTGCGGCGGTGCCAAGCCTACGCCAGAGCCCACGCCACCCAATGATCTACTGGCCAAAATCACGGCACGAGGTACGCTCGTTGTCGCAACCGACCCGGCCTATCCGCCGCAGTCGGAGCTCAAACCGGGGGCCACACGTGCCGCAAACACGAAATGCGCCCCCACCGAGCACACGGCGGAGGAATTCACGGGCTTTGACATTGAAGCAGCCGTGGAGATTGCCCGACGGCTTGGTGTCGAACCCTGCTTTGTCACGCCGCCGTGGACGCAACTCACCGCCGGCAATTGGGACGACCGCTGGGACATCAGCGTCGGGTCTATGGCACCCACGCCGGAGCGCATGGAGGTGCTGTACTTCACGCAGCCGTACTATGCCACACCGGCGGCCTTGTTTGTGCATCAGGACAATGCCACATTCTCGCAGCCCAGCGATTTGTCGGGCAAAAGGGTGGGAGGGTGCACCGGTTGCACCTATGACGCCTATCTGCAAGGAACGCTTGTGATCCCTGGCTCAGAGATTGACTTTGTCATCGAGGACTCTGTCATCATTGGCTACGATGTTGACCTCCCAGCGCTGGAAGACCTGGCTCTGGGAGACGGTGTACAATTGGATGCCGTCCTGGTCGCACAACCCACCGGCCAGCAAGCGATCGAGGATGGTATGCCGCTCAAGCAGTTGGGTGAGCCGGTGTTTTTTGAATACCTGGCCGCTGCCATAGACAAAAAGAGCAGCCAGGACCCGGTTGCTTTCGTTCGCCAAGTCAGCGAGATTATCCAGCAGATGCACAGCGACGGTACGTTGCTGAAACTTTCGCAGCAGTACTATGGGGAGGATTTCACCACAGCAGCGAGTCAGTTCGACATCCACGCCCTTGGCCAGCTCCCATAGCGCGAGCGCTAGGGTGAGACCTAGTACTCACCAACCCTGGCAAAGGTTGCGAATAGAAACCTTCGCCAGAGTCTAATCGCAATACTGTTTAGATAAGGGGGCGAGCGCCGGCCGAGTAGGTCTGGAGCGTAGCGTACGACCGTATCGAGGCCACGCGAGCGGCTCGCTGGCTGTGTTGGGGAGGCGAGTAATGAAATTCTGGAAAAAGAGCCTGATGGCCCGGCTTGTCGGCTATTTTTTGCTCCTGTCACTGGTGACGGTGAGCTTGGTGGGTTACGTCGCTTTCATTCGAGCCAGAGAAGCCCTCAAGCAATCGGTCTTTGATCGGCTCCATGCCGTGGCCACCCTCAAGGAAGACGAACTGAATCGTTGGATTGACGACCAGCGCCGGGATGTGGTCTTTATCGCCTGGTTGCCAGAAATGCGGGCGCAGGCCGGGTCGCTGTTGAGTCATCCAGAGTCCGATCCGGACTATCAAGCGGCCTACGCCCTCTTGACGGAGTACCTGAATTTCGTGGTTACCAGCACGTCGGACTCGGCAGAGCTGTTCATTCTTGATCTGAACGGCAACATTGTCCTCTCGACGGACAAAGCCCACGAAGGCCAATCCCAGGCTGAAGCCCTTTATTTCATCCAGGGGCGGTCAAGACTTACGCAGCACGTTTATACCTCCCCTCTCACCGGCAAGCCAACCATCACCATTGCTACACCGTTGTTCGACGAGCGTAAGCGGCGCGTTGGGGTGTTGGCGTCCCATCTCAACCTGGCCCGCATGGACCGGCTCATCCTGGAGCGTACCGGCCTGGGCAGGAGTGGCGAGACTTACCTGGTCAACACCTCAAACGCGTTTGTATCGGCGGAAGCTCTCTTCAAAGGGCAGGAATTTCCCGGAGGCGTTCACTCCGAGGGAATTGACACCGCTTTACAGGGCATAGATGGCTCCGGGCTTTACCTGAACTATGCGAGCGTCCCGGTGATCGGCGTCCACCGCTGGGTTGATGAGCGGGAGGTAGCCTTGCTGGCTGAGATGAGCCAGGCAGAGGCCTTTGCACCTGCTCGTCAGTTAGCCTGGACCATTCTTCTGATCGGGTCCATCTCGGCCGGTTTGCTGGCGGTGGGCGTGTATTTGCTGGTGCGCCAGATTGCCCGGCCCATTCTGGCTATTACCGACACAGCGACCCAGGTAGCAGCCGGTGACCTGACCCAGACCGCGCCTGTTCTTACCGAAGATGAGGTCGGTGTGCTGGCCCGCGCCTTTAACCAGATGACCGGGCAACTGCGCTTGCTCTATGGGCATCTGGAAGAGCAAGTAGAAGAACGCACCGCTGCCCTTACCCGAGCCAATGAACAACTCCAGCAAGAAATCGTCGAGCGGGCACGGGTGGAGCAAGATTTGCGCCGACAGAACGAGTATCTGGCTGCCCTGCACGCCACCATGGCCGAAATCTCGGTCGAACTTGAATTGTCCAAACTACTCCGGGCTATTGTAGAACGTGCGGTCATGTTGTTAGGCGCTGGTGGCGGAGAGTTGGCCATTTATAATGAGGAACAGAGAGAACTTTTGGTCGTCATCAGCCACAACATGGAGCAGGACTATGTTGGTACGCGCCTGGCGCTGGGCGAAGGTGCGATGGGCCACGTGGCCCAAACTCAGCAGCCATTGATCATTGAAGACTATCTCAAATGGCAGGGACAATCGCCGAAATACACCTCGGTTTCCATGCGCGCAACACTGGCCGCCCCGCTCCTGGTCAGTGGTCGTCTGGTCGGCGCGATCAGCATCGCCCATGCCGATCCCGCGCGGCAGTTCACTCCCGACGACGTGCGCCTGCTCAACCTGTTTGCGCCACAGGCGGCTGTCGCCATAGAGAACGCTCGACTGTACACTTCGACACAGGAGGCTAGAGAAGCCGCCGAAGCCGCCAGCCGCGCCAAGAGCACGTTTCTGGCCAACATGAGCCACGAGCTGCGCACACCGCTCAACGCCATCATCGGCTACAGCGAGATGCTGGCCGAGGACTTTCAAGACGAAGGGTTGGAAGACTTTGTCCCTGACCTGCAAAAGATCCGCGCTGCTGGCAGGCACCTGCTGTCGCTCATCAACGACGTCCTCGACCTCTCCAAGATCGAAGCCGGCAAGATGGAACTCTATCTGGAGACCTTTGAGGTTTCGCGCCTGATCGAAGACGTGGTCAGCACCGTCCAGCCGCTGGTGGAGAAGAACGCCAACACCCTGGAGATCCACCATGCCGACGACCTGGGCACCATGTACGCCGATCTGACCAAGGTGCGCCAATCGCTCTTCAACCTGCTCAGCAACGCGGTCAAGTTCACCGAGCAGGGCACCATCACCCTGGATGTGGTCCGGGAGACGGTGGACGGCACCGACTGGGTCACCTTCAGGGTGAGCGACACCGGCATCGGCATGACGCCGGAGCAGGTGGAGAAGCTGTTCCAGGCCTTCTCGCAGGCTGAGGCTTTGACGGCGCGCAAATATGGTGGCACCGGGTTGGGGTTGGCGGTGACCAGGCGCTTCTGTCAGATGATGGGTGGGGATATCAGCGTGGAGAGTGAGTACGGGGTGGGGTCCACCTTCACCATCCGGCTGCCGGCGGAGGTCGTCGAGCGTAAGGCTGAGCCGATGCTTGTGGCAGAGCCTCGATTCGAGCCGGTTCTGAAGGGGGCGAGCACGGTGCTGGTTATTGACGACGATCCGCGCGTGCTGGATATGATGAGGCGCTTTCTCAGCAAAGAAGGGTTTCAGGTAGAGACCGCCTCGGGTGGGGAGGAGGGGCTGCGCCTGGCCCGCGAACTGTGCCCTGACGCCATCACCCTGGACGTGCTGATGCCGGGCATGGATGGCTGGATTGTGCTGACGACGCTCAAGAGCGATACCGTGCTGGCTGACATTCCGGTGATTATGCTCACCATCGTGGACGACAAGAGCAAGGGCTACGCACTGGGCGCATCGGAATACATGACCAAGCCCATTGACCGTGAGCGCCTGGTCGCTATTCTGCAAAAGTATCGGAGCGCCACCCTGCCTCCCCATGTAGAGCCGGCCAAGGACCTTTTCACGGCTGTCAGCGATGAGCCCAGAGCTACACTGTTGTCAAGATATCGGAGCGCTCCCTCGCCTTTCCACGTGCTGGTGGTCGAGGATGAGGCCACGACGCGCCAGATGCTGCGGCGGACGCTGGAGAAAGAAGGGTGGGCCGTGAGCGAGGCTGAGAATGGACGGGCAGCGT
>Ga0180437_10012556_pt1 | contig 9997 bp, 8 predicted proteins | sample SS_ome_4_FD_132410 | JGI IMG/M metagenome (GOLD analysis project Ga0180437, IMG submission 132410) | Hypersaline lake sediment archaeal communities from the Salton Sea, California, USA - SS_3_D_1 metaG | ecosystem: Environmental > Aquatic > Non-marine Saline and Alkaline > Hypersaline > Sediment ... | reverse complement strand
CTTCGGCCAGGCCAGTCCCACTGGAGGCCTGAGCGGCGACTTCTGGCAGGAGTTCGGCGGCTTCGGCGATCTCTTCGAAGCGTTCTTCGGCGGCCGTCCGGTGGCCCACCGCCGGCGGCGCCGGCGCGGCGCCGACCTCCGTTACGACCTGGAGGTCAGCCTGGATGAGGTCGCCACCGGGGTGGAAAAGACCATCGCCGCCGAAAGGATGCAGAGCTGCGAGGACTGCGGCGGGACGGGGAGCCACTCGAAGTCCGGCGAGAAGACGTGCCCCGATTGCCACGGCTCCGGCCAGACCCAGCACACTACTGCAACGCCGTTCGGCCGTCTGTCCACGGTGACGGCCTGCCAGACCTGTGGCGGGGACGGCACCGTGGTCTCTGACCCGTGCCAGACCTGCCGGGGAACCGGCCAGTCTGTCGGCAAGGCCGAGATCGCCGTGAAAGTGCCGGCAGGTGTCGAAGAAGGAGTATCTCTCCGGCTCGAAGGCGAAGGGGAGAGCGGGGAGCGGAGCGCAGCGCCCGGCGACCTCTACGTCTTCATCCACGTCAAGCCCCACGACATCTTCGAGCGCAGGGGCCGCGACCTCTACTGCGAAGTGCCCATACCCTTCACCGCCGCGGCCCTGGGCGCCACGATCCGCGTGCCCACGCTCAACGGTCCAGAGGACCTGACCGTTCCGGCCGCCACTCAGAGCGGCGAGAGCTTCCTGCTGCGCGGTCGAGGCCTTCCCGACGTGCGCACCGGCGTGCGCGGTTCCGAGCACGTGAAGGTCCGTGTGGTGATACCCACCAAGCTCACCGCGCGACAGCGGGAGCTGCTCGCGGAGTTCGCCAGAGAGGGCGGCGATCAGATCGACGACGAGAAGGGTTGGTTCGCGCGCTTCCGCGATGCCCTCCGCGGCGAGGAGTAGACGAACCTTTACTGCCGCCGGCCGCCACGCCTCTCGCGCCTGCCCCGGGGCTCCGACTGCGTCCGCTCCTCCGCGCCGCTCGACTGCTGCTGCGAGGTCGGCTCCCTCGACGTCAGCTCGGAGGTGGGTATCTCGATCTGGCCCCCCTCGTCCAGCACGATCACCGTCCGGTTCCGCAAGACGTTGGTCTCCTTGATCTTGCCCGGGCCGTAGTCGGTCTCGACCCGGCTACCGACTTTCGGAAGGCCATCCTTGGCCGATCGATAGTGCTCGTACTCGAAGCTGAGACAGCACATCAGCCGCCCGCAGACCCCCGAGATCTTCTGCGGATTGAGGGACAGGTCTTGCGCCTTCGCCATCTTGATGCCGACGGGGTCGAACGTGGTCAGGAACGTTGCACAGCACAGCGGCCTGCCGCAATGGCCCAGCCCCCCTCGCATCTTGGCCTCGTCCCGCACGCCCACCTGATGCAGCTCCACTCGCGCCCGCAGCGCCCGCGCCAGGTCTCGCACCAGCGCCCGGAAGTCCACTCGGCCCTCGGCGCTGAAATGCAGCACGATACGGGAGCCGTCCAAGGTGGCCTCGGCCTCTATCAGCTTCATCGGCAGGCCGTGCTCGGCGATTTTCTCGGCCGCCACCTCCAGGGCCTCCCGCTCGCGGGCCGTGTTCTTCTCATCCTTGCGGAGGTCGTCCTCCGTCGCCAGGCGCGCTATCGCCCTCAGCTCGCCGCCCTCGCTCTCTGCGATCTCTTTGGGGCCGGCACGGACCGTCCCGATCTCCATTCCGCGCGCGGTCCGGCACACCACCCGATCCCCGGGCGCGAGCTGCAGATCGCCGGCCTCGAAGTGGAACGGCTTGCCCGCTCGCCGGAAGCACACGCACACAACCCGTCGCATGACTCGCTCCTCATCTCCTGCCAACGAGCTCCGCGCGCCGCTGGTGACGTCGCGCCTCCTCCTCGAGCGGAAGCGAACTCAGAACGCCCAGCGTTTCCTCCAGCCGCACGAAGATCTCTTCCGTGTCGGCCTTGCGCACAGAGACCACCACTCGGTCGTGGTTCACGAGGGCCACCCAAATGCGGGTCCTTGCCGGCAGCGAACGACGCAGCCGCTGCACCATCGCGGGAGTCAACCGGCGGCCTTCCCTGAGCCGCAGCGATGCGAGGTCGCCCTCCATCGAGATCCGCTGCACGCCCGCCGTCGCGCAGCGAACCTTCAGGCGCGCCAGTCGCACCAGCGTCTCCACCGGCTGCGGCACTGACTGCCCGAAGCGGTCCGCTATCTCTCCGCTCAGCTCGTCGAGGGCTGCATGGTCCGGCGCACTGGCGAGCCGCCGGTACAGCTCGATCCGCTGATTGAGGTCGGGCGCGTAGTCCTCGGGGAGATAGGCCGGCACCGGCAGATCGACGCTGACCTGCGGCCGAGAGACCGGCTCCTCCCCTCTCGCCTCCTGGACTGCGTCCGCGAGCATCTGCATGTAGAGCTCCAGTCCCACCGAGGCGATGAACCCGTGCTGCTCCGGCCCGAGCAGGTTGCCGGCGCCTCTGATCTCCAGGTCGCGCATGGCGATCTTGAAGCCCGACCCGAGCTCCGAGAACTCGCGGATCGCCGCGATCCTCTTCTCCGCTCCCTCGGTCAACTGCTTGAACGGGGTCCACATCAGGTAGGCGTAGGCCTGCCTGCTCGATCGGCCCACTCGCCCCCGCAACTGGTAGAGCTGCGCAAGGCCCAGACGATCTGCATCCGTGACGATCATGGTGTTGACGTTCGGGATGTCCAGCCCGTTCTCGATGATCGTCGTGCACACCAGTATGTGCGCCTCTCCGGCGTAGAACTCGAGCATGGCGCGCTCGAGTTGCCGCTCGTTCATCTGACCGTGCCCGACGACGACCCGCGCCTGGGGCACCAGCCGCTGGATGTGATGCGCGATGTGGTTTATCGACTCCACCCGGTTGTGGACCGCGTAGACCTGGCCGCCCCGCTCCAGCTCCCGCAGAATCGCCTCCCGGATGAGCCCATCCTCCCTCGCCATCGTCCGGGTGATGATGGCCGTGCGGCCCTCCGGGGGGTCGTTGATGAGGCTCATGTCGCGGATGCCGGAGAGGGCCATATGCAGCGTGCGAGGGATGGGCGTGGCCGTCATCGTCAGCACATCGACTGTGGTCCGGAGCTGCTTCAGCTTCTCCTTGTGACGCACCCCAAATCGCTGCTCTTCATCTGTCACCACCAGTCCGAGATCCTTGAACCTGACGTCCTTGGACAGCAGGCGGTGGGTGCCGATCACGATGTCGACAGAGCCGGCTTTCAGTCCGGCCACCACTCGCCGTTGATCCTTTCGGCTGCGGAAACGGCTGAGCATCTCGATCCGCACCGGGTACGTCCCGAGCCGCTCATTGAAGGTGCCGTAGTGCTGCTGTGCGAGCACCGTCGTCGGAACCAGCACGGCCACCTGCTTGCCGTCCATCACCACCTTGAAGGCGGCCCTCACCGCCACCTCCGTCTTGCCGTACCCCACGTCCCCGCACACGAGCCGGTCCATGGGCCGGGGCGCTTCCAAGTCCCGCTTCACCGTCTCGATGGCCGCCAGTTGGTCGGGCGTCTCCTCATACTCGAATGCGTCTTCGACCTCTCGCTGCCACGGCGTGTCCGGCCCGAAGGCGTAGCCCGGCTGACGCTGGCGCGCCGCGTACAGGCGCAGCAGCTCGCCGGCGAGCTGGCGCGCCGACCGCCGGGCGCGTCGCTTCGTCCGCTCCCAATCGCTGCCGCCGAGGCGGTGGACCTGCGGGCGGTCGTCCTCGCCCCCGAGATACTTCTGCACTCGGTCGAACTGCTCGGTCGGCACGTACAGACGATCGTTCCCTGCGTACTCGACCAGCAGATACTCTCGCTCCGACTCTTGCGGCCCTCGGCGAACCAACCCCCGGTAGATCCCGACGCCGTGGTTGATGTGCACCACGTAATCGCCCACCCCCAGGTCCGTAAGGCTGCCGATGGGCACCCCCTCGGCGGCCCGGCGCCGCACGGGCCGGCGAATCCGGCGCCAGCTGAAGATCTCTCGGTCGGCGACCGCGGCAAGGCCGGCGCCGGGCAGCCGGAAACCTTCGTTCAACGGGCGTCCCGAGAGCACCACTTGGCCCGGCCGCGGGGTTGCCCCGGGCTCCTCTCGCACCATGTCGCCCACACCCGCCTCGTCCAGCAGATGCGCGACGCGATCCACCTGGCGGGTGGCCACCAGCACGCGGGCCCCTTCCTTCTGCCACCGCTGCACGTCGATCGCCATCCGTTCGATGTCGCCGGCGTATTCGTCGATCGGGCGAGACGCCACCGCCACCTGAACCGCCGGAGGCCCCTCCTGGGCCGCCCCGAAGTGCGTCATCTCCACCACCCGCCGCCCCGCGAGCGAGGCCTGCGCCTGCTCCAGGGACAGATACAGCGGCTCGGGCAGCGGCAGCAGGAGCCCCTGGTCAAGCCGTGCGATCTGCAGCTCCGTCAGATCTCTCAGGAACCACTGGTAGTGCTCGGCAAGGCGTCCCGGCTCGTCTACGACGACGACGGCCCCGGATGGCACGTAATCCAGCGCCGTCGCTCGCTCCGGATGGAGGAACGGCAGCAGGTACTCCAGGCCGCGCTCGTACGCGCGCTGCTGCACTGCGTGGATGACCTCCCCACCCCGCTCCTCCAGCCGGGCCGCCTCCTCTTCCTTCCCTTGCGAGCGAAGCACTTCTGCGCCGCCCTCCAGGGATTCCTGTAGGCGGGGAATCGCCCGCTCGGGGAGGTCCTCCGTCAGCAGCACCTCTCGCGCGGGCAGCACGCGGATCTGCTCTACCGTCCCGCTGGAGCGCTGGCTGTTCTGGTCGAAGGTGCGGAGGGACTCGATCTCATCTCCGAAAAGATCGATGCGCACCGGGCTGTCGGCCCCGGCCGGATAGATGTCGATCACCCCTCCCCGCAGCGCGAACTGGCCCGGGCCCTCCACCATCTCCTCTCGCTCGTAGCCGAGCGACACCAGCCGCGCAGCGAGGATCTCTCGGTCCACCGAGTCCCCGACGGCCAGTGTGGTGGTCGCTGCCTCCAACGCCTCCGGCGGCAGGCAGCGCTGGAAGACTGCCGGAGCGCTCGCGACGAAGATCCCAGGCTCACCGCCGCGGAGCCGAAGGAGGGCATGGAGGCGGTCGCCCACCAATCGCGGGTCGGGCGATACGTCTTCGTACAGAAGCGCCTCCAAGGACGGCAGAAGCACCGCCGCATCCCGCTCGGGTGCCGCCGGGCTCGCAGCAGCCAGGGCCAGAACATGCTCGCACATGCGCTCCGCGGACTCGGTCGTGGGGCAAATGAGCAGAAGTGGGGCCTCGAGGACGCGCGCGAGCGCCGCCGCGATCAGCCCCTTGGCGGGGTCGCTCGCGCCGTCGACGCGGACACGGGAGGCGCTCCCCGAGGTGAGCCCCTCCTCGATCTTCGCCAGCTCCGCCCAATCGGCCAGGGCGGAGACCATCCAGCTCATGGCGGCCGCAGTATAGCACCCGCCTCCTCCGGGTGTCAACGCGGCAAGCATTCACCTTGCCTTTCCCGGGGTCGCGGTGCTATGATCGTGCAGGAGGATTGAACCGGCCCCTGGAGGTGTCTGCGTGTACGCCGTTGCCATCGTCCTGCCCATCCTGGGCCTCATCGTGCTGCTCCTCTTGCTCGTCGAGATACGCCAGTACGGCGCCGGACGTCACCTGATTTCACGGCGGCGTCTGGTGCTGCGCGTGGTGGCCGGCCTGCTCATGCTGACGCTGCTGGCCGCGGTCTTCGTGGGGCTCTTCGTGCTGCAGCTCAAAGACGCCTACGCCCGCCCCCAGCTCTTCCTCGCGTTCTGGTCGGGGTGCGTGCTCGTGGCGGTCGCCCTGGTGTGGGTCATGCTGGCCGACATGCAGGAGGTGGAGGACCGCTTCAGCCGGGGCCAGCACAAGCTCTGGAAGGAGATGGCCCGCTTCGTCGCGGATCAGATCAACTCAAAGGAGCAGGGCAAGCCGGCTCCGAAGGGCGACGCCGAGGAATGAGCGACCAGCGCGACGCCCGGTGGATGCGCCGGGCGCTCCGGCTCGCCAGCCGGGGTCAGGGAAGGACCAGCCCCAATCCCATGGTTGGCGCGGTGATCGTCAAGCGCGGCCGCGCGGTCGGCGAGGGATACCACCGCGAGGTCGGGGGCGCACATGCCGAGGTCAATGCCCTTCGGGCTGCCGGGCCCGCCGCCCGGGGCGCCACCCTGTACGTCACCGTCGAGCCCTGCTGCCACTACGGCCGCACGCCCCCGTGCACCGCTGCCATCACGAAAGCCGGGGTATCCCGAGTGCTGGCCGCCTGCCTCGATCCCTCCCCGCGCGTGAACGGCCGCGGCGTCCGGGCGCTTCGCGCCGCCGGCATCGCGGTGAACGTCGGCGTGCTCGAGGAGGAGGCCTGCCGACTCAATGCCGCCTACTTCAAGCATACCAAGACCGGGCTTCCACTGGTGGCCCTCAAGACGGCCATGAGCCTCGACGGAAAGATCGCCACTGCTGCCGGCGAATCCAGGTGGATCACCGGCGAGAAGGCACGGCTCGCCGCGCACCGGCTGCGAGCCACCCACGATGCCCTCTTGGTCGGCGTCGGCACCGTCCTCGCCGACGACCCCAGGCTCACGTGCCGCAAAGCCAGGGGCAATACCCCTCTCCGCGTCGTCTTGGACAGCCGCGCCCGCACCCCGGCCACCGCCGCGCTGCTGACCGCGGACGAGCGCCCGGCCATCATTGCCGTCACGCGTCGGGCGCCGAAGGGCCGCGTTCGGCGCCTGAAGCAGGCCGGGGCCCGCGTGTGGACGGTCGCCTCGCGGGGCGACAGAGTCGATCTCGAAGTCCTTTTGCGTCGTCTCGGAAAGCAATGCATCCAGAGCGTCATTGTCGAGGGCGGCGGCACAGCGGCCGCGGCAGCACTAGCCGAGGGCCTGGTGGATCGTGTATACTTCTTTGTGGCCCCCTGTATCATCGGAGGCGCACAGTCGCCCACCGCGGTTGACGGCGAGGGCGTATCTCGGCTCGCCGACGCCTGGCGGATGACCTCGACTCGCGTTCGGCGGCTGGGCGACGACCTGCTGATAACAGGTGACATTGAGGGCTGAGACTGGCGGATGTTCACAGGTTTGATCGAGGAAGTCGGCACAATCCTCCAGGTGGAGCGCGGCGGCCGTTTCAGGCTCCTCGTGCAGGCCGATCGCGTGCTCGAAGGGGTCGCGCCGGGTGACAGCATCGCGGTGAGCGGGCCGTGCCTCACGGTGGAGGAGGTCCGCGGCGATGGCTTCTTCGCCTCCCTCCTCCCCGAGACCGCGGAGCGCACCACCCTGGGCCGCGCGCGCCAGGGCACGCGGGTCAACCTCGAGCGCCCGCTGCGCCCGGGCGACCGCCTCGGGGGTCACTTCGTCGCCGGCCACGTCGACGGAATCGCCAAGGCCGCGGCAGTGCGCGATCGCGGCGAGACCCGGCTCGTCGAGCTGCTCTGCCCGGAGGGGCTCGAGCGCTACCTCGTCGACCGCGGTTCCGTGGCGCTCGACGGCGTCAGCCTCACGGTCGTAGAGCCCTCCGGCCGCCACTTCTCTGTCGCGCTGATCGGCGCAACCCTCGGCGCCACGACGCTGGGCGGCCTCCGGCCCGGCGACCGCGTCAACATGGAGGCCGACCTCCTGGCCAAGCACATCGAGCGCCTGCTGGCCGCGCGCGGCGCGAGCGCCGAATCAGGCGGGCTGCTCGAATGGCTGGCCGAAGCGGAGCTGCAGCGATGAACGAAGGCGAGAAGGGCGGCCCCTTTGTCCCGGTAGAGCAGGCATTGGGCGATTTCAAGGCCGGCAAGTGCCTCATCGTTGTGGACGATGAGGATCGAGAGAACGAGGGCGACCTCGTCGTGCCCGCGCAATTTGCCACCCCCGAGGCCATCAACTTCATGGCGAAGGAGGGGCGCGGCCTGATCTGCGTCGCGATGACCCGGGAGCGCCTCCAGGAGCTCAACTTGCACCCAATGGTGGCCGAGGGCACCGCCCTCCACGACACCGCCTTCACCGTCTCCGTCGACGCCAAGCATGGGACCACCACCGGCAGCTCCGCGCACGACCGCGCCGCCGCGGTTCGCGTGCTCATCGACCCCAAGGCCCGCCCGAGCGATCTGGCGCGACCGGGCCACATGTTCCCTCTCGTCGCCAAGGACGGCGGCGTGCTGGCACGCGCCGGCCACACCGAGGCATCGCTTGACCTTACCCGCCTGGCCGGCCTCTATCCGGCGGCGGTGATATGCGAGATCATGGCCTCCGACGGGGACATGGCGCGGCTGCGCGACCTCATCCCGCTGGCCCGGAAGCATGACGTGCACATCGTCACCGTCGAGTCCGTTATCCGGTACCGCCGGCGCTCGGAGAAGCTCATCCGCCGAGCCGCCACCTCCAGCGTGCCGACCCGCTTCGGGACGTTCACCGTCCACGCCTACGAAAGCCTCGTCGATACCAAGCCATACCTCGCCCTGGTGCATGGTCGCGTGGGCCCCGAGCCAACGCTCGTGCGAGTCCATTCGAGCTGCCTCACAGGGGATGTGTTCCACTCCCGGCGATGCGACTGCGGGGACCAGCTCGAGCGCGCGCTGCAGATGATCGTCGAGCAGGGCTCGGGAGTGGTGCTCTACATCCAGCAGGAGGGCCGCGGGATCGGCCTCATCAACAAGGTGCGCGCCTATGAGCTGCAGGAGCACGGCCACGACACTGTCGAGGCCAACGAGATCCTCGGCTTCGCACCCGACATACGCGACTACGGCATCGGCGCGCAGATCCTCGCCGACCTCGGACTGAAGGAGATCCGGCTCATGACCAACAACCCCGGCAAGGTCGTTGGGATCGAAGGCATGGGCATCCAGGTGGTCGAGCGAGTGCCGCTCGAGGTCCCGCCCACCGATATCAACCGAGGTTACCTGCGCACCAAACGCGACAAGCTGGGACACCTCCTCTCCGACATAGTGGAGGAGGACGCAGCGGAAAGGACGGATCGCAGTGAGCACGACCTATGAGGGGAACCTTCTCGCGGAAGGACTGCGCTTCGGCATCGTCGCCAGCCGCTTCAACGACCTGATCACTCGGCGCCTGCTCGACGGCGCGCTCGATACCCTGACGCGCCACGGCGCCGCCGCAGACGACATCCACGTGGCCTGGGTGCCCGGAGGGTTCGAGCTGGCTCTCACCGCTCAGCGCCTTGCCGAGTCCGGCACGTACGACGCCATCATCTGTCTCGGGGCAGTCATACGCGGCGCCACTCCCCACTTCGAGTACGTGGCCGGCGAGACGGCCAAGGGGATCGCCCAGGTTGCCCTGCGCACCGGCCTGCCGGTCATCTACGGCGTCGTCACCGCCGACACCATCGAGCAGGCCGTCGAGCGCGCGGGCACCAAGGCCGGCAACCGGGGCGCCGACGCCGCACGCTCCGCCGTCGAGATGGCGAACCTCCTGGGCCAGCTCCCCAAGAAGTCCTGACAGGCGGGCGAGGCACGTGCGCGCGGTCGTGCAGCGAGTCAGCTCTGCGCGGGTCGAGGTCGACGGCGAGGTCACCGGCGCCATCGAGCGCGGCATCCTCGTCCTGCTCGGCGTCGCGCGCGATGACGGAGAGAAAGAGGCGGCCTGGATCGCCGACAAGATCGCCGGGCTGCGCATCTTCGAGGACGACGCCGGGAAGATGAACCTGTCCGTAGAGGATGTCGGCGGCTCTGCTCTCGTCGTCAGCCAGTTCACCCTCCTCGGCGACTGCCACAAGGGGCGCCGTCCCAGCTTCACGAGCGCCGCCCCGCCCGACAGAGCCGACGCACTCTATCGGGTCTTCGTGGCGCGGCTGCGAGAGCGGGGTCTGCCGGTTGAGACCGGCGTCTTCCAGGCCCACATGGCCGTTCATCTCGTGAACGACGGGCCCGTCACCCTGATCCTGGACGCCGCCGAGAAGTGACGCGGAGAGCCCATCGTGTGGCGCAGCGACGCAACGACGGGCAGGAGGCGAGCCTTCACCTCCCGAATCGGTTCCTCTACGCGCTGAAAAGGAGCGTGCCGCCG
>Ga0180437_10012554_pt1 | contig 9998 bp, 8 predicted proteins | sample SS_ome_4_FD_132410 | JGI IMG/M metagenome (GOLD analysis project Ga0180437, IMG submission 132410) | Hypersaline lake sediment archaeal communities from the Salton Sea, California, USA - SS_3_D_1 metaG | ecosystem: Environmental > Aquatic > Non-marine Saline and Alkaline > Hypersaline > Sediment ... | reverse complement strand
AGTCAACCAGACATAACGTGCTCATGTTGACCACCTCGTACGTTTTCCCAGATACGACCTCGACATCGGCGCACTTCTGCCTATCACACCATCTCCGCACTATTTGTCGAGCCAACAGGCCTATGCGTTCGTTAGGACACGCGACAAGAAGCTGCAACTCCGGAAGCTCCCGCCACAGCAGTTCGCCTGTCCGCAACATGACGGCCAGATGCCGCTTGACCTCCTGCGGGCGGCTCCCGGGCAGCAGTCCGACCGTAACGCACCCGGGCTTCTTGCGCTCCCCGATGAACCGTTGGTCCAGACCGACCTTCTCGATATGGTCGATCAGCGGGTGACCAACATACTCCACGCTGACCCCCGCATCGGCATAAATGCTCTCCTCGAAATCGAGAATGACGAGGACCTTTTCAGCGAGCCTGGCGATCCGCTCGACCCGTCCCTCGCCCCAAGCCCACACCTGCGGAGATATGTAGTACACGGTTCTTATGCCCAGCTTCTTAGCATGTTCCGCCAACCTCAGGTTGAACCCGGGGTAGTCTATAAGTATGAGCAGGTCCGGACGATTTCTCCTCAGGAAATCCACCGTTTCACGGAACACCCCGCGTATATACCCCAGCTTTCTCAGTACCTCGGTGAATCCCATGATCGCCTCGCTCGCAAGATCATGTTCTAACTTCACACCGGCGGCGTCCATTTTCTCGCCGCCGATCCCGTGGAAGTTGATATCGGGCTCGATCTGGCGAATCTCCCTGACCAGGTTGGCCCCGTGCAGGTCCCCAGAGGGCTCGCCGGCAACAACGAAGACGGTGTAGTCGGTCACGTGTCTAACAGTTCCTCTATTTGCCCTGTGATTTCCGTGGCCAGCTTGAGGGCGTTGCGCCCGTCCTCGCCCGACACAACCGGCTTTTCGCCGGTCTCGACGCACTGCACGAAAGATGCCAGCTCCGCCCGGAGCGGCTCTTCCTTGTCAACGGGCAGCACTTCAATGTCGATGCAGCTCATCGGGTCCAAGCCTTTACGAAGCATGTCTTCTCGTTTCCTGTACACCTTCACTTCCTGGTCGTCGTAACGAACGGAAACGTATGCGTCAGACCCAAAGACCCTTATCTTGCGCATCCTGTCCACGGACACCCGACTCGCCGTAAGATTCGCAACGCATCCGCTCGCAAACTTCAGTCTCGCGTTGGCTATGTCCTCGTGCGATGAGAACACCGGGAGCCCGATCGCCTCGGCCTGAATCACCTCAGACTTGACCAGGCTCAGCACGATATCCACGTCATGTATCATCAGATCCAGCACCACACCCACATCGTCTCCCCGGCTCGGGTAGGGGCTCAGCCTGTGACATTCTACAAACCTTGGTGTATCAATCACTTCTGCAAGTTTTCTGACGGCCCCGTTAAACCGTTCGACGTGTCCAACCTGCAACGTTAGGTGTCTGTCCCCTGCAAGTTCCACCAGTTCGTCGGCCTGCGCCAGATCGGCGCACAACGGCTTCTCGATAAGGGTGTTGACACCAGCTTCGAGACACTTCTTACCGACGGAGTGGTGCAAGCTAGTTGGCACAGCAACACTGACCGCGTCAACTCGCTCAATCATCTGCTCGTACTGCGAGAAACCTTCCGTCGCAAAATCCGCAGCCGCCTTCTCGAGCCGTTCCTCGTCGGTATCGCTAACTCCCGCCAACGTCACGCCGGGCAGCTGTGAGTAGACTCTCGCATGGTGGTAACCAACATGCCCGACACCTATCACACCAACTCTCATTTCCGATACTCCAGCCTGACCTTATGGTCAGCAGCTGCTCCGGAGGCCAATCGAACCGATCCCGGCCTCCAGACTGCCGGCCTTCAAGAAAGCAGCGTTCCTCCGGCCAAAGAGCGAGAACTAACGGAGATTACTTGCAAATGCCGCGTTTCGACCTGCCAATGAAATCAATCAGATGGGCTACCTCGGGACAGTTGCCAACTTCCTCTTCGATTCTCGTCGCCGCTTGGGAGGTATTCAGCGACGACTGACACAACAACCGGTACACTTTCTTCAGTGCACGCCTCGACTCCTCGCTCACCTTGTTTCTCCTCAGTCCCACGGCATTGATTCCGCGGCAGGTGGCCGGATTTCCGTCAACCATCATGTAAGGGAGCACGTCCTTGACGACCTTGGCGAGTCCTCCTATGAAAGCCATCTCGCCTATCGCCGTGTACTGATGAACGGCTGCCATGCCACCAAGGATGGCTTTGTCTTCGACCACAACGTGACCGCCGAGCCCACAGAGGTTCGCCATCACAACGTGATTGCCCACCCGGCAATCGTGAGCGACATGCGTAAGTGCCATAAACAGGTTGTGGTTCCCAATAATTGTGGTTCTCTCGCTCTCTTTGACGAGCCCACAGTTTACCGTCGCATACTCCCGAAACGTGTTGCCATCACCAATACGCAGGTAGCTCGCGCCGCCATCGTCGTCAAGCGCCTGGGACCGGCCGCCGAGTACTGCCCCGGCATGCACCCTGTTGTCCTTGCCGAGCTGCGTGTTCCCCTCAACTACGACGTAAGGGCCGATAGAAGTCCCGTCCCCCACGGTCACGTTCGGACCGATCACGGCATAAGGGCCGACAGTCACATCGTTGCCCAACTCCGCTTGTGGATCAACTATCGCCGTTGGATGAATCTCCGTTCCCATATCGACCTCTGACCATCTGTGTGCTCACATTTCTCCGATGTCCCATAGTCGTGCCGACGCCACGTTATGCGACGCCGGGAGCAGACCGTTCAAGCGCCGTACTCGGTATAGCGCTCACTTCACCTTGGTTCAGGGAAAGAAATGTGCAGAATCGCTCTGAAACTCTCAATCATTCCGGGCGCAAGCGCGTCCGCCGGAGCCTCTTTTGAGTGCTTCCCGCCTGCCTCCCCCCGAGTAAAACGGCATATATCGAATCAGCTTATTATGGCTCTTCCTCTATGTGAACGGACTTCGAGCACTTAGCGGGACGCAACTAAAATGGGTGATTTAGCTATCAAGGCCGTTCTGCGATGGTGTGAAAACCGTAAATAGGAGCTCCGCTTCGGCTGCAAGCGCACCATCGACAGTCACCTTGCCATGCATCTTGCTTGATCTGGACTTGATCTTAACGGCTTCCACCTCGACAAGAAGCTGGTCGCCGGGACAAACAGGTCTTCTGAACTTGGCTTTATCTATGCCTGCGAAATAGGCAAACTGGCCTGGTTGCGCTTTGCTCAACATGAGTAGACCGGCCACCTGCGCCATCGCCTCCAACACGAGCACGCCCGGCATCACCGGATGGTCGGGCCAGTGACCGGCGAAATAAGGCTCGTTGGCCGTCACGTTCTTGATACCGACTACCCGCTCGCCTTCCACCAGTGACACGACCTTGTCCACCAGAAGGAACGGGTACCGATGCGGCAGTATCTTCTTAATCTGGTTAATATTGAGAGAACGACCCTTCTTGACCGTTCTCAGGGCTTGCGACTCCGCCGGCGCATAGTGCTCGCTGCCTCCCGAAAGCCTGCGGATCTTCTGCGCAAGTCTCGCGTTAGGCGTGTGGCCGGGTTTGATCGCGATTACGTGCCCTTTCAGCGGTTTGCCGAGCAGCGTCAGGTCGCCGAGCAGATCCAGTATGAGGTGTCGCACGAACTCGTCCGGAAACCGCAAATGCTCGTTCAGTATGCTTTCCGTGCCTATAACCACGGCGTTTTCGAGGCTGCCTCCCTTGATCAACCCCTGCCCTTTCAGCGCTTCGACCTCGTGCAAGAAACAGAAGGTGCGAGCGGAAGCAATCTCCTCTGCAAATTCTTTCTGACAGACCTGTATGGAGCGGTACTGCGTCCCGATGGCCCGGTGCGCATAGTCCGCCGTCACGCTCAGTCTGAGCTCGTTCCACGGCAGAACGGTGATTATCCTGTCCTTATCTCTGAACGTAATTGCCTCTTCGATCTCTATATATTCGCGCGGAGCATCCTGCTCGGTTACCCCGCTGTCGAGTAACGTCTCCACAAACGGCTTGGAGCTGCCGTCACCGACGGGCGGTTCGTTCGCGTCCAGCTCCACCAGGATGTTGTCAATCTCCAAGCCGGCTATTGCCGCAAGCACATGCTCGACGGTAAGCACTCGCGCGCCGTTCGCGCCCAGGGTCGTCCCGCGCCGCACGTCAACTACGTGATCGATGTCTGCCTTGATCGTCGGTTTGTTAGGCAGGTCGGTTCGTGCGAAGACTATACCTGTGCCGGGCGCCGCCGGTTTGAACACCACCGTCGTGAGGTTGCCTGTGTGAAGCCCGTGACCGGAAAAAGAAACGGGTTTGTTAATCGTTTTCTGTTTTTCCATTGAGCTGAGCTTCCAACGAGGCCAGTCGTTTCTCCAACGCGTGCACCTTCGCTCGGAGCATGGGCAGCCGGCGTAGGCTGGCTCTCATCCTCTGCTCCTTCTCGTGCGGTCCAGCAGGCATGCCGGAAACGCGAGAGTCGGGCGGCAAGCTCTTTGTCACACCTGCTCTTGCACCGACAACGCAGTTGTCGCCTATCTTCAGATGGCCGGAAATTCCAGCTTGACCGGCAAGAGTCACTCGATTGCCAATCTCGGTGCTACCTGCCACACCCACCTGCGCGACGATGATACAGTGCTCACCAATTACGACATTATGCCCTATTTGGACGAGATTGTCTATCTTCGTCCCCTTGCCTATACGGGTCATTCCAAAAGTCGCACGGTCTATCGTGACGTTGGCTCCCAGTTCCACGTCATCCTCGATCACCACAACCCCGATCTGCGGGACTTTGCGATGAGCGCTGTCGCCCGGGGTAAAACCGAACCCGTCGCTACCGATACGCACACCACTATGTATGATGACGCGGTCGCCTATCGAGACCTTCTCGCGGATCGTCACATTGGGATATATGATCGTCTCGTTTCCGATGCGGGAATCTCGTCCGATGTACGTGTGAGGGTACACGATCACGTTGTCACCGATGACGGCGCCGTCCTCGATCACTACGTACGCGTGAATTGCAGCGTTCTCACCCAACTCCACGTTCTCGCCGATAACGGCTGTAGGGTGGATTCCCGTCGGGTGGGGAATCTCGTCCGCGGCCCACAGGTTCACCAGATCGATGAACGCCAGGTACGGGTCACCGCACTTCACGAGCGGCTTCTCCCCGTTCCGGCCAACCTCCGGCGACACTATCACGGCACTCGCCTGGGTCGTGGCCAGCATGTCGGCATACCGCGAGTCCGCGATGAAAGTTATCTCGCCGGGCCTCGCCTCTTTTATGCCGCTAACTCCCGTGATAACCACATCGCCGTCACCAACGATCTCGCCGCCCACAAACTTGGCGATCTCATACAGCGGTTTTTGCATAACTTACCTCAACAGACCCCGGAGCAGTACCAAGCACACAGAGGGTCTCCCCTATCTCCGCGGTCGAACCTTCGGTAGATTTGCTCCGATTGCCCCTTTGTCTGTGTCTATACTGTGACGGCCTCTCCCCCAAAACCGTCAACTGCTTGCTATTGGCTATTGACCTGCCTGAGAATCTCGTCTGTCAAATCGAAAGTCTGTGCCCCGTGCAACAACAGGTTCTCGTTGAACACCATTGAGTATCCCTTGCGAGTACCGTAATCCTTTATTTCCGTCCCAAGCTCGTCCAGCAGGGTCCTCTCGAGCTGTTGTTTCTCTCGACGCAGCTCTCTGGTCCTCTTCTCGCCGTAGGACGTTGCAGCACGGACCTCCTCCTTAATCTCTGCCTCTAGCTCCGCCTTCTCCGCGTCGGACAAAGCGTCGCCCTTCTCATTAAGCTGGTCCTGTAAACCCTTTATGTGGTCACCTCGTCTATCGAGCTCTTCCTGCGCCTTGTTCCATTTTGCGTCGAACTCGTCCGTTACCGTTTTGGTGCGGTAATACTCATTGAACAATCTTGTCATATCAACAAAACCTACCTTGAGGGGGGGTACCTGGGTTTCTCTCCCGGGAGTTATCAAGAGCAGCAAGGCGATCAGAATCCCTCCATAGACCATCCATTTCCGACCCCTGTTGCATGGTGTTCTCACTTCTCGCTCGTTCATTACCGACACATCCCTGGCGTCAACGCGGGCGGAGCTTCAGCTTCTATTGCGGATGACGCTTGGTTTAGATCAGTATTCACCCCACCTAGAAATGCAACTCAGCGGCGTCAAGCAGACCCTCTTGCACCAGCCAAGAAAAAACCCGTCGCTCTCTCTGAGGGACGGTTTCCATTTTCTCTGTCACCTTAATCTTGAAGTATACCAAAAATCGGAGAAATTTGCAAGCACTTTTTTCGCCCTCTGTGCCGGGCGTACGAGGATGGTGCTCAGGCCAGGCCCCGCGGGGTGCAATTCGCCTCGGTCAAGCCACTCTCTGGCCGCATCCAGCCGGTGAATCCATGCGCCGGGATAGCCCAAACCGTGCACCCGGGACAACGCGGCTACGCGGTGGCAGCCCGAATTGACTCCCTTGTGATCTCAATGAGTTGCGCAAGCTGCTCCTCGTCGATGCAGAACGGCGGCATGAGCACTATAACGTTGCCCAGAGGACGGAGGATAACCCCTCGACCACGCGCCTCCTTGACCGTCTTCGCCCCGATTCTCTCATCCCAGTCGTATGGCTGTCGCGTCCCCTCGTCGCGAACAAGCTCGATCCCAACCATAAGGCCGAGTTGGCGCACATCCCCGACGTGGCTGATGTTGCGAAACGCCTCCAGCTTCGCGGCGAGAGACGCTGCCTTTCGCTCAACGGCTTCCAGCACGTTGTCCCTCTCGAACAGCTCAACGCTCGCGAGGGCCGCGGCGCAGCCGAGCGGGTTCCCGGTATAGGTATGGCCGTGGAAAAACGTTTTCTTCTCCGAATAATCTCCGAGAAATGCGTCGTAAACCTTGTCACAAGAAAGGGTTGCAGCAACCGGCAGGTATCCTCCCGTCAAACCTTTGCCAAGAGCCATGAGGTCGGGGCTCACGCCCGCATGTTCACAGGCGAACATTTTGCCAGTCCGCCCGAACCCGGTGGCGACCTCGTCCGCAATCAGAATAACGTCGTATTGGGTTGCCAACTCGCGTACCCGCTTCAGGAAATCCACGGGAGCAACGATCATCCCGCCGGCCCCTTGCACCATCGGCTCGATGACGATAGCGGCTATCTTTTCGTGCCACCTCTCGAGGATCTCCTCAATAGAACACAGACAATGCAGCCCGCACGAAGGGTAGCTCTTGTCGTACCGGCACCGATAGCAGTATGGATAGTACGCGCGATACGTCTGAAAGAGCAGCGGGTCGAATATCTCGTGGAAAACCTCGATCCGGCCTAGACTTACAGCACCTATCGTATCGCCGTGATAGGCGTTTGTGAAGGAGACGAAAGCCGTCTTGCCAGGTTTCGGGTCGGGCCGCTGACGCCAGTACTGGAACGCCATCTTGACTGCCACCTCGACCGCTGTGGATCCGTTGTCCGAGTAGAAGACTCTTGACAAACCGGTCGGCGTGATCGCCGCGAGCTTCCGAGCGAGCTCGATCGACGGCACGTTCGCGAGCCCCAGTAGGGTAGTGTGCGACACCTTGGAGAGCTGCTCGCGCACGGCGCGGTCTATCTCCTCCCGGCAATGACCGTGGACGTTCGTCCATATCGAGGCCACCCCGTCGATATACTCCCGGCCGTGAATGTCCTGAAGGACGGCACCCTTCCCGGACGTGATGATCAACGGCTCGTCCTCGCCCCAGCCCCGCATCTGTGTGAACGGATGCCACACGAACCGCCTGTCATCCTCGATAAGACCGGTCACGTATTCCGAATCAGCTCCAATATCTTTCTCCAATCGACAGCCCTCCGCACGATATCGACCGTGTCCCCGAGCCGGCACGAGTCAACGTCGATGCCGACACCGTCCCCGACCACCCCGAAACACGGTGTATCTCCATACTTCGACACTATTGCAGGATTCGTCCGTTCGACCAGACCGGCGCTGCCCGGCCGGTTCATGACGAAACCGATGACGTCCAGACCTTCCGCCCGCGCACACCGAATGGTGAGCACGCTGTGGTTAATAGTGCCCAGACCCGCTCTCGCGACCAGCAAGACCGGCAGATCCAGTGCCCGAATGAGGTCGGGCACCATCAGGTTTTCACCCAACGGCACCATCAGCCCCCCCACCCCCTCTACGACGACAATTTCGTGACGCGCGCACAACGCGTCAAAGCGCTCCTTTATCACCCTGAGATCCACCGGTTCGTGCCCGCGCGCCGCAACCAGAGGAGCGGCGGGCACTTCATAACAGTACGGGTTAACAAGTTCCGGCTCGACTGGAATGTCCGCGGCCGCGCTCATGAACAGTGCGTCGGGCGAAACGAGCACCCCTCTGCGGCGCACGCCACCTGTCGCGACCGGCTTCATAACACCGACGTTCACGCCTTCAAGCTTGAGCGTGCCCGCCAGCCCGGCCGCCACGACGGTCTTACCAACTTCGGTGTCGGTCCCGATAATGAAAATGCCAGGCATCCTCTCGTCCTCTCGGAAATGCGCTACCTCCCGGATCGCCATTGCGCTTCGCAGGCGCGAACCGTTTGGACCAGCGCGTGCCAGACTTTTCCGAACGCCGCCAGTGCCGCATCGAGCTGCTCGTACGTGTGTTCCGCGTTGACAGTCACCCGGAGACGCGATCTCCCAGCCGGAACGCTCGGCGGACGAATCGGCTGGACAAACACGCCTTCTTCGAGAAGCAGCTCGGCGAAACGTAACGCCGTCGAGGCCTCACCGACGATCACCGGGATGATCTGGGTGGTGCTGGCCCCAACGTTCAAGCCCAGTGCTGACAAAGCTTTACGCACGTATCCTGCCTTCTCCAGGGTCTCCCGTCGCCGCCACGGTTCGTGCCGGACAAACTCGACTGCCGCCAACGAAGCTCCCAATACCGCCGGCGGAAGGCCCGTAGTGTAGATGAGAGGTCTCGCTTCGTTAACTAGAAACCGTTTCAGCTTTTTTGAACCCGCCACAAACGCCCCGTAACTGCCGAGCGCCTTGCCCATGGTGCCCATAATTATGTCCACGCGATCCCCAACGCCATACAGGTCGCAGGCGCCGCGTCCGCCATCGCCCAGAACGCCTATGGCGTGCGCCTCGTCCACCATCAGGGCGCACCGATGCCGATCAGCCAGTTCCGTTATGTCACCGAGAGGGGCGCAGTCGCCATCGAGGCTGTAGATCCCTTCCACGACTATGAGCCTTCTGCTGTATCCCCCGCAGTTCATCAATGCCCGCTCCAGATCGCCAACGTCATTGTGCCTGAACACCCTCGTGTCCGCCGCGCTCAACCTGCACCCGTCAACGATGCTCGCGTGGTTCAGTTCGTCGCTGAGAATGACGTCGCCGCTTCGCGTCACTGATTGGATTACGCCCGTATTGGCTGCGTAGCCGCTCGAAAAGACCAGAGCGGCTTCCCTACCCATGAACTCTGCAAGCGCCGATTCCAGCTTGCTGTACAGGTCGAGATTACCGGACACGAGACGCGAGGCGCTCGCGCTGCAGCCCTGATCCATGGCGGCGGCTGCGGCGGCTGCGCGAAGTCTGGGGTGATCCGCTATCCCGAGATAGTTGTTCGAGCACAGCAGGATGCACTCGCGGCATTTTACGGTAACAGTGGTCGCTCCATGACCTGAAAGCTCCGGCAACCCGCGCAAAAGGTTGTCTGCCAATACGTTATGTAGTTCCGCGTCGAAAAGTCGAGCAATATCCTTGCTGGTCATGACCGCACCGGTTCCAGCCCCAGATCCGAGAGCAGTTGAAGGTCGTCTTCAGGCGACCGCCCCTTCGTTGTCAGGTAGTTGCCCAGCATGAACCCGTTCGCGCCCGCGAAGAAGACAAGCCCCTGGAGGTCGCGCAGGTTCCTCTCTCGACCCCCGCACACCCGGATATCTTTGTCAGGAAGTACGTACCGAAAGAGCGCGATAATCTTGAGAATCTGCACCGGTTCCAGAGGAGTCGCGT
>Ga0180437_10012552_pt1 | contig 9999 bp, 5 predicted proteins | sample SS_ome_4_FD_132410 | JGI IMG/M metagenome (GOLD analysis project Ga0180437, IMG submission 132410) | Hypersaline lake sediment archaeal communities from the Salton Sea, California, USA - SS_3_D_1 metaG | ecosystem: Environmental > Aquatic > Non-marine Saline and Alkaline > Hypersaline > Sediment ... | reverse complement strand
TCAAGCGACGCGGCCGGGAACGGGATATCGCCAACGTGGTCGCGTTTCTTGCCTCGGACCTCGCCGGCTACATCACCGGCGCCTATATCCCCGTGTGCGGCGGCAACGTCATGCCGGCTATATAGCCCGGACAAATCACAGACAATCTACTGCAGTGCCGCATCTACCTACAGCTTCTGCGTTGCGCTCTGTCCCAATCCGCACGAACAGCGCTGACGATCGCTTCCGATGGCTGGTGTTGGGTGTGGACGCAGGCAAAGAGGAACAGCGCGGCAGCAGAATCGTGCTTGAAACTGTCGGGGTGTGCCTCTATGATTGCAGCGAACTTGTTCGTGACGGGGCCGCGGGCAGGTTCATGTGGGAAAGTGCGCCAACAAGCCGGGCGCGAGATGAGGGGGGCCCTCGTAGCCGGCTTGCAGGACTTGGCAGCACAAGACTTTGCCCTGCGAAAGTGGCGCCTTGAGATAGTATCGGGTGGGGCCGGATGCGCGGAGGCGTGCACCTACGGTTCTGGGGGAGCGCGGCGTGGAATCCCCCCGCGCCACTCGCTTCTCGGCTTAACCAAGATTTGCCTGTGGACTTGACCTATATTCACATCCAAGAGACGGCGGAAGGAATGCAGAAGACGGTTCTGTTGCGCGCGGAAAGGATGACCCTCAAATGAATGTTTACGTGGGCTTGTTTCTAGTCGCTTTTTCCGGACTCGCCTTGGAGGTGACGCTCGTGCGTCTGCTGAGCGTCACGACGTGGTATCACCTCGCCTATTTTGCTATTTCCACCGCCATGCTGGGCATGACGGCGGGCGCGACCCGCGTCTATCTCCAACCCCGTGCATTCGCCAACGACAAGGTCGCCAGTGCCGTTAGCCGATCCTGCGTTCACTTCGCCTTGAGCATTCCGGTGACCTTGCTCCTGCTCTGCCTCGTGCCCCTGGGCATGTATAGGACCATCATGAGTTTCTTTGCGCTTTTGATTACGACCGTTGCGTGCGCCTTGCCCTTTTACTTTGGGGGAACCATTGTGTCGGCAGTCCTGACTAAGTACGACCTGCCCATCGGTAGGCTGTACGCGAGCGATCTCATTGGGGCGTCACTCGGCTGCTTGTTCGTGCTTGGCGGCCTCGAGGTGCTGGACGCCCCGAGTCTGATCCTGTTGTGCAGCGCTACGACCGCTATGGCGGGCATATGCTTTGCGTGGCGCGAAGCGTCACGGGGTCTGCGGCGGCTTGGGCTTGTCCTCTTCCTCGGGTTTCTCATCGTGGGCGCGGTGAACTCGCTGAGCCAGAGCGGCATCAGACCCCTCATCGTCAAGGGCGCGCGAATCGAACCCGCCCACATCTATCAAAAGGAGCGTTGGAACTCCTTCTCCCGGGTAGCCGTGTACCGCAAAAGTCTGCGCGCACCCCACTACTGGGGGCCAAGTCCCCTGGCCCCGATGGAGCCCATTGAACAGCATTGGATGAACATCGACGGCGAGGCCGGCACGAATGTGACGCGATTCCACGACCTGGGCGACATCGACTACCTCCGCTACGACGTAACCAATGTCGCCTACTATCTGGGACGCAAAGGGCCGGCATGCATCATAGGCGTCGGCGGGGGAAGAGACCTGCAAAGCGCGTTGCTGTTCGGCCATCAGCCGGTTACGGGGGTGGAACTAAATCCCATTTTCATCGACCTGCTCGAGCATGATTTTGGAACCTTTGCCGGACTTGCGGATCGCGCCGACGTCCGCCTGGTGACCGCGGAGGCCAGAAGCTACTTGTCCCGGACACCCGACAAGTACGCCGTCATCCAGATGTCCTTGATAGACACCTTCGCTGCCACCGGCGCGGGCGCGTTTTCGCTGTCTGAAAACGCGCTTTACACGCTCGAGGCCTGGAAACTGTTCATCGAGCGGCTCGAGGACAACGGCATATTCACGGTGTCGCGCTGGCACAGCCCTGAGAACCTGGGCGAGACCGGTCGGGTGCTCGGCCTGGCCGTCGCCGCCTTGATCGAGACCGGAGCGCAAGACCCTTCGGCGCACCTCGCCTTGGTCACCGTCGACAAGATTGCCACGCTGCTCATAAGTCGTCGGCCTTTTACACCGGGCGACGTGGACAAGCTGCTGACTACCTGCAAGGAGCTTCAATACCAGGTCATTTATGCCCCGGGCAGCGTTCTCCCCGGCAACCAGTTGCTTCGCGGCATGGTCTCGGTGCGCACGCGCGACGAGTTGGATGCGGTGACAGCGAATGCGGCGTTGAACTGCAGTCCGCCCACCGATAAGAGTCCATACTTCTTCAACATGCTGCGGTTGCGCCACCTCGGGGCGGCGTTCTCGGAGTACGGCTCGGGAGGGGGCGTGGTTCGAGGCAACCTAATCGCGACACTCACTCTCCTGGGGCTTCTGTTTACCCTCCTCCTCGTGGCCACCGGTACCATCATCGTGCCCTTGGCGCTACGAAGGCGTTTCGGTATCGACACGACCGTATCCTCAGGAACGCTGTGGTCCGGGGCGCTCTACTTCTCGCTGATTGGCTGCGGGTTCATGCTCACGGAAATAGCGCTGATACAGAGGCTTACCGTCTTCTTGAGCCATCCATTGTACGCCCTGGGAATCCTTCTCTTCACGTTGATAGCCAGCGCGGGCATAGGCAGTGCGCTCACGGACCGTCTTCCTCTGACACGGCCGCCGTGGCTTTACCTGTACCCTATCGTCACTGCGGGCGCCATAGTCGCCCTTAACCTTTTGCTCAACGCCCTAACCCCGAGCATGGCAACGGCGCCGATCGCGGCAAGGATTGTCACGTCCATTGCGGTCATCTTCCCCATGGGACTCTTGATGGGGCTGTTCTTCCCCACGGGAATGAGCATGGCAAAGCGCGCCGCCGCCGCCGAGACCCCCTGGTACTGGGCCCTCAACGGGATTTTCGGCGTGTTGTGTTCCGCCATAGCCGTATTGATCTCGGTCTATGTCGAGATAGCCGCCAATTTTTACCTTGCCGCCGCATGCTATGCGTTGGTTCTGCTCGCACAGGCGGGACTGAGGCGCAAAGGTACCGCCTTGCCCTTGAAGACGTAAGCCGTGCGACAGGGGCGTCGTGAGAGGGCGCAAGCCACAACAACGATGCATCCTCTCAGGTGGATTTACCTGGATTACGCATTCTCGTTACCAGCGAGCAATGCACACTCGCTCTTCTTTCCCGGGGGCGGGTAAGAGCAAGAGAGGCAGGACACGGAACGACTTCGTGAACTCGACGTACACACTACAAGTAGGCCGGGCCGTGTTTCGTCCTGAGAGCGGCGGCGGGTTTCTGCTAACAGTCCCAGATGTGGAAGGGACTTACGAGATCCCGTATATCCAGTCGTCGCGGGACTTGGACGTCCGGGCTGAGATGCACAGCCCGGGGCTTCAGAAACTTGAGGTCGTGCTGCAAAAAGATGAACAGGCCGTGGGTTCCGGGACACTGCGGCGTGAAGGGCCTGCCTTACGTTTCGCGGACCTCGAGTACGGGACGTACGCGCTTCAGGTGCGCGGACTTGGCACCGGCGAGGACGAGTTATTCAGCGCGACGTGTAAGCCGATAGGGCTCGGACTTGTCATAGCCGCGCTCGGTGACAGCATCACCGAAGGCTACTTTGGCGAAGACTATTCCATGCCGGAATTGGATTTGACTGCGGCCATGTTTCCGCCGAACAGCGTATCGAGGGACGGCAGGAACTTTCCGCAGTACGCGCCGACAACGCACGTGCACAAGCCGGACGTGAATTGCATGAAAAGCTGGATGACCGACCTCAACGATCGGTTGGCCGCGTCGCTCGGGTATCCGGTGTTTATTGCCAACGAGGGTTGGGGCGGCTACACGGCTGCGGACTACGTGCGCCTCGTGCGCGAGGACGAGAACTGGCAAACGCGTATGGCGTTTCTCGAACCCAACATGTGGCTCATTCATTTGGGCGTCAATGACGGACGCGCCATGCGCGCTCCCCGGGACGTGGTGGGCGACATTGAAGCCGTGGTGGATGTGCTCTGCGCCCGATACAAGGCCAAGCCGCACCGAGTTTTGCTCGCGCGGCCCTGCTACGACTACGAACCCGGCGCCGAAGACATTTTGCGTGCATACTGCGCCGCTATCGACGACTTGGTCAGCAAGCGAGGGCTGGCGCGCGGCCCGGACTTCTTCACCGCCTACGCCCGCGACAAAGACCGGCTATACGGCCCCGACCCTGTCCATCCCACCCCGGAAGGAATGAGATTCATGGCCGAGTTGTGGTCCGCGTCGATCGTGCAGGCGCTTGTCTCATGAGTTGGGAAGCCTGTTGAGACGTTGCGCGGCACGGCGGGAGAAACGACGGCGTGGGCCGCGGTTTGTTTCTTCCCGATCGGCAGCGCAAGAACGGTTGCCGGCAGGCGAGTGAGGTCCTACCGCCGGTTGGTTGTTTTGCCGAGCGCCGAGGAATGTGCTATAAGACCTCGGCATTGCGCCGCGTTTTTGGGCTGGTTTTCAGGCAGATCCCTCTGGCGCGGCGCATTCAAGCGCAACAGCTCGACCATGGGCCCCTGCCCAAGAAACGGGCGCTGAAGTCGACGTCTCTTGCGGCAAGACTATGGAGGTTTTCCAGTGACTATCCCGCGTCCTGAGTATCCACGGCCGCAATTTGTGCGCGAGCAGTGGCTCTGTTTGAACGGGGAGTGGCAGTTTGAGATGGATCCCGGCGACAGCGGCCTCGAGCGGGGGCTGCTCGAACGGGAGTTGACGCAGTGCATCATCGTACCCTTCTGTCCGGAATCGTCCCTTTCGGGCATTGGCTACACCGATTTCATGAACGTTGTGTGGTATCGCCGTGAAGTCCCGATACCCGGAGCGTGGTCGGGGCCGCGGGTGTTGCTGCATTTTCAGGCCGTGGATTACGACGCGACGGTATGGGTGAACGGCGTCGAGGTGGGCCGTCATCGCGGCGGGTTCACGCCGTTCACGTGCGACCTGGCCGGCGTGGTCGAACCGGGCGCTCCTGCCACTATCGTCGTCCGCGCCCGCGATTACACGCGCAACCTGCAGCCTGTCGGGAAACAGTCGCAGCGGTACGCGAACCACGGCTGCGTTTACACCCGCACGACAGGCATCTGGCAAACGGTGTGGATGGAGCCCGTGCCGGACACAGCGCTGCTGCGGCCGCGCATTACGCCCGACGTGACTAACGGGTGTTTTCACGTCGAGCAGGGCCTGACAAATCCCACGAGTGGGTTGCGCCTGCGTATCCGCCTCCGTGACGACACCGGCGAAGTCGTCTGTGAGGAGCGGCCGGCAAACCACGATTTCTCAACGCGCATCACGCTCCCGATTCCCGAGACGCGCCGACGCCTCTGGTGTCCCAGCGATCCGTTCCTATACGACCTCGAAATCGAGTTGCTCGACGCGAACGGCGCGGTCGTGGACGCCGCATCGAGCTATGCGGGCCTCCGTAGCGTTGCCATCGACGGGAAAGCGATTCGGCTGAACGGCGAGGTGGTTTTCCAGCGGCTTGTGCTCGATCAAGGCTACTACCCCGACGGGATCATGACGGCGCCGACCGACGAGGCGTTGCGACGCGATATTGAATTGAGCATCGAGGCCGGGTTTAACGGCGCACGGCTGCATCAGAAGGTGTTCGAGGAACGGTTTCTGTACCATGCCGATCGGTTGGGCTATCTGGTCTGGGGCGAGTTCGGCGACTGGGGTTGTCGAGATCCCGAACGCCACGAAGGCATCCAGCGCGTCACGGCGACGTATATCACGCAGTGGCTCGAGGCGCTCGAACGGGATTATGCGCACCCGTGCATCGTCGGCTGGTGCCCCTTGAACGAAACGGCCCAACCTATCACGGATCACGTAACGGCGCTGGACGACGTAACACGCGGCATGTTCCTTGCCGCGAAGGCCATAGACGGCAGCCGGCCTGTTCTGGATACTTCGGGCTACTCCCACCGAGTGCCCGAAAGCGATGTATATGACTGCCACGACTATGAACAGGATCCAAGAAAGTTTGCCGAGAATCACGCCGGGCTCGCAGACGGCATACCTTTTCTCAACGGCCCGCCGGAACGACCGATCTCGATTCCCTACCGTGGACAGCCGTTTTTTGTGAGTGAATTCGGCGGGATTTGGTGGAATCCCGATGCGAAAGCAGGCGAGGATTCCTGGGGGTACGGCCAACGTCCGAAGAACCTCGACGAGTTCTACGACCGCTTTGAGAAGCTTTGCGCGGTGCTTCTGGACAACCCGGACATGTTCGGCTATTGCTACACGCAACTCACGGATGTGTACCAGGAGCAGAACGGCGTGGTCACGTTTGACCGCAAGAAGAAATTCGACATGGCGCGGCTCCGCGCCGCCCAACAACGCCCCGCCGCCATCGAGCGGGAAGAAAAGGAATAGGAGAACGCGGGGAAACCCTTTCTTTGCGAAAAGAAAGGGTTTCCCCGCACCCCTTCCTAAAGAAACGAAGGTGCATTGTTAGATTACTCTCCTTGTGCCACTAGAAATCTTATCGGGCACGCTCGAAGGGGGTGATGTACCACTCGTCGAAGCATTTGCTTTCGTATCGCGGCGATGTCTGTATTTCCATGCGTGCCAGATGTTCATCTCTCGTGTGAAGTCCGGCGACAAATACTTGGCCCTCAGCGTCCCGTCCCCAACGCCATTCCCCTACCTGGAACTTGTCATAGGTTTCTTTGGTGGCATCTGAGAAGCGCAGCAGGTGGGTGTCGTTGTCGTACTGCCATCGCTGCATCGTGGGCGGCGTCCGGAAGCCCGGTAGCGGGTTGACTACGGCGCCACTAGGTGTAAGTTTAATAGTGCGTTTGTCGATGCGTCTAGTGATGGGGCCGTGGGCGGAGCGCCCTACCGCTTCATAGAAGTAGAAGATCTTTCCCACCACTTGTTCGTCGACGAATTGCTGCGTAACAAACGGCGACTGCATGAGCGTTTCTTCTTTGCCGTCGCGCCGAGAGAGATGAAGCGCCCCGTATTGATGATAAGGGGAAGCGAACATGGATGAACCGATTCTTAAGCCTACTTCTTGGCCGTTCCGCTCGATCGCCCATATGCTCTGATACTCGCGCCCCTGGCACCAATCGTGCACGCGACATGTGCCGTCACCATAGAACTCGTGCAAATGAAACTGGCCTCTCGAGGACTGGTCCTGGAAGAACCAGCCAAACTTGAAGTACCGAAACAACTCATTGGGAATACCGTCGAAAGACAGGGGCGCCCTCTGGTCTTGCTGGTCGAGCTCAAAATAGTAACGCCACTGCGATATGCGCTGAAGTGCTTCTTCATCCCTAAAGAGGAATCTCAGAGCCGTCACCTGTTTCATTCTCGCGAAGCCGTGGCATTCGCCTGGCACCAGGTAGAGACTGGCCCTTGACTCTCCGCCACTCGCTTTCGCGAACCTACGCACGAGTTTCCTGGCTTCATCATGGTGTGAATAGCCGAAGGCGTGCCATGGGTTGTAGAGCCAGGTGTCCGTTTCACCTACAACAAATGCCAACGGAAGCTTGAATAACGACGGCATGTCAATCGCAATTCTGCGATTCCTTCGCTTGAAGTGATCGCTCACCTTCAGCCCATCGGGCCACAGGAATTCGTCCGTGGGATAGGTTACGGCCCCTGGGCTTGATGCGACCGCACGCTTTAGCTTTTTCGCATGGACCATGCAAAACCGGGCCACAAACTGTGCCCCTCCGGAATGCCCGATCAGAAAGAACGAATCATCGATCTCGCTTCGCGTGGCGGGAAATCGCTCGCGGACGTAGTTCTCGTGGAGGTCGAGCAGGATATGGTCCTCCTGTCCCCAGAGGGAACGGTACTGGAAGTGACTTCTGTAGGGGTGGGGACCACTCCCTGGGAAATGGGGAAACACGGCGATGAGATTGCGTCGCTGGAAAGGTTCTCCTTCGACACCTAGGAGTTGGTTTTCAATGCGCTCTTGGATGTTCTGTATTGTGTACAGCTTCGTATCAGCAGGCTCGCACTCGACGCCCCGCGCCCGGCGTACGAACACTTCGAATGGAATGTCGATACCGGATAAATCATAGGCAAAATGGAGCCGCTCAGCTTGCCGGCGTCCGTAGTTCCTGTTGGGTTCAAACACATCGGGCTCGTTCTCCACATGCGTTATGTCGAAGTAATGGAATTCGACATGCTCGGGGTGCGGTTCTCCGGACGTTCTGAGCAGCGCCCCCGCGGCTAGGGGGGTGGCCGCACTGACTACGGCGCCCAAACGAAGCCATACGGTGCCGTCCCAACTATGCCAACCCACATACCTATCTCCCCTCCGCTTTATCTTGAGGGAAACCGCCCGACTTGACATGCCATTCTCTGCGATGGTCTCACGAGCTCGCGTGAAACGCAGGCTGGTTCCGCTGTCGGGGCCAAGCAGTAGTCGCTCGTCGTTGTCAAGATCGATGAAGAACCCCGCCTGCCATGAGTCACCATGATCGGAGCCGAACTCGACCCTACCTTGCAGCACGAAGTCCATCTCGGTTAGATGGATAGGAGCTTTGTCCAGGTCGATAACGGCACCGGGGGCACCGTTCTCACCAACGCGCTGATCGTAGATTGCCTGGCCATCCACGCTGACTGTGAAGCCTGCGAACTCGGCCCATTTTACCTGACGGTGCACGCCGTCGTTGTTGAGAACATGCTCCGTCATCGGCGCTCCTGGTGGCTGAGGGTTCCAGACAGTCGGACCTGTAACCGTCGAAGCAGGCCGCTCTCCCAGACTAACAATTACGGCATCGCCTGCCCGCGTCAACGTCTCCTTTGTATGCACGTCGATCTCGGAGAACAGGGTGGCCGTCATGTTCACGTTGGACTGCAGAGGCGATCTTGTCCTCTGCAAGACAAGCATGAGATAACGGAAATCACCGATCTTGCCCGTCGAACTGGTTATCGAGACACCATGCTGGCCGTTCCATTTCGCTCCCGTCGTATTGGGGCGCGTATCCACGTCGGCTATCTTCGTCCAGGCCGACAGGTTCTTCGGACCCGGCTGTTCTTCGGCTCCGCTTCCGTAGAGCGCGTACACCTGCGGGCCCCGTGAACCCTGGTCAACATTAAACTCATGCCATGAATACGTGTTTAACGCGACGACAGGCTGAACCTTCCGCAGGTCGATGAGGATCGAGCCGCCATCGGCATTGGCGTTGCTGAGTAGATTCCCTTCACTCAGGTCAAGGCTGTCGCTTGGCATCCGTCCGTTTACGAGAACCGAACAGTCAGCGGCAGCGGGCTCCCGCGAGTTGCCCGATAGTGTAACTTTTGCTTCTTGCGCCACGTCGGATTTGCTGGGCCGTGGGACATCCTTGAAACGCCATTCCAGTGAAGCCGGATTCAGTTGTTCCGTCCTGACTTCGATATTCGCATAGAAGGAGGCGTTGCTTTTCTTCGGTATGTTCCATTGCCTGAGCCTGCAAGCGATTGTCGAGAAGGCGCCGATCAACAGAGCGGCGCCAATGCAAATGCAGACAATCCTAAGGATTGATGGCCGATGTGGAAGTGGTGAGGCAGAGAAGTCTGTGCCTTCGGTGCAAGCCTTGGGGGCTCGCATGCTGCTGCCGCAGTGTCGGCACCTACCCAGCTTACCCGCATGCGCCTCGGCAATTCTGAGCTTGTGACCGCAATGAGGACAGGTGCACTCCACCGCCAAGCGACCCTCCCATGTTACCGGCGCTTTCCCAAAAGCGTGAGCCCCTACCATAGCACAAATATAGGCCGCGCGGAAGCGCCACGTTGACTTTTTCTGAGTTTTGACTTCCGGCTTCTGAGTTATGCGTTCAGGTTGTGCCGAGAAGTGTTGCTATTGTATCGTGCTCGCGAGAATCCGCCAGATGGGAGGAAATGATGTGCCGCCTAGTCTAGGTATGACGAAAAGGCACAGGCTAGAGAAGATCTGCAGCACGATGCTTTTCGGGTTGTTCATCGGATTGACAACGTCGGCGGCGCACCACTCTGAGGCGCGCATTAGATTTGAC
>Ga0180437_10012551_pt1 | contig 9999 bp, 10 predicted proteins | sample SS_ome_4_FD_132410 | JGI IMG/M metagenome (GOLD analysis project Ga0180437, IMG submission 132410) | Hypersaline lake sediment archaeal communities from the Salton Sea, California, USA - SS_3_D_1 metaG | ecosystem: Environmental > Aquatic > Non-marine Saline and Alkaline > Hypersaline > Sediment... | reverse complement strand
TCGTCAGGGCCTATATGCCACTGGCCCAGGAGCGCCTGGCCGCTTTGCCGGTTCAGGTCCCAGAGCTGAACGTCGACGGCGCCGCCGGCCTTTATTGAGTCTCCGTTGCGGTCGACCGGCTGAATGTAGACGATGAGCTTTTCCTTTCTGCCGTCTTTGTCCTTGTCGTAAAGGTTTGTGTACTTGGTGAGCCGGACCGTATCGAGGGCCTGAATCTCTTCAGGCTGGACTCTATCTTCAAGGCCCATCAGGACTTTCAACTGCCCTCTCAACTTTTGGGTATCTGCCTGGCTTTGGCCGAGCTCAAACGAGAGCTGCTTTTTTTCCCGCCTCAGCGACGCGATTTCCTCTTCCAGGGGAGACTTTTTACTTTCGTTTTCACAGCCTGTGAACTGCAAAAACAGCCATGCGCTTAGAATAGTGAGAATAATGACACTGGTTCTGGATGAAGTCGGGTTCATTGGATACTCGTTAATCCTCTTCATCGCCTTCTTGTTCTTTTGTCTTAACGATTTCAGGGGCCTTCTGCAATACTCTGTCGGCCAGTCCGTAGGCTATCGCCTCGTCCGCTTCGAGCCAGAGATTGCGGTCGCAATCGGCCTCTATTTTATCGGCGGTCTGCCCGGAGTGCTCGGCCAATATACTATAAAGCCGACTTCTCAATCGCAATATTTCTTTCGCCTCAATATCCAGGTCGGTAGCCGGTCCCTGAAGTATTCCGGTTATCATTGGCTGGTGCAGGAGCACCCTGCTGTTGGGCAGGAGAAATCGCTTTCCGCTCTTTCCTCCGGTCAGCAGCACCGCGCCCATGCTCGCGGCCTGGCCAACGCAATATGTGGCAACCTCGCATCGCAGAAAACGCATCGTGTCGTAAATGGCAAGTCCTGCAGTAATGGAGCCGCCGGGCGAATTGATATAGAGATGAATATCGTTCTTGCTGTCCTCGTTGCTGAGAAAGAGCATCTGCGCGATGATCAGATTTGCCGTCTCGTCCTCGATCTGGCCACCGAGGAATACTATCCTGTCCTTTAGCAATCGTGAATAAATATCATATGCGCGTTCGGCTCTGCCGCTCTTCTCGATCACTATCGGCACTAAATGTTGATTAACGGACATAATTGTTTTTTCCTCTTCAGAAACAAACTCCCAGCCGTCAAATCCAAAGCCTATTTACTCTGGCCTTCTTTCTTCTTCTTTTCCTTATTCTGTTCTTCTTTCAGAACCTCGTCTATCAGGCCGTAGTCTTTTGCTTCATTGGCCGTCATATATCGGTCACGCTCTGTCTCAGCGGCGATCTTGTCAATTGGCTGGCCTGTATGTTTGGACAGGATATCATTTATCGTTGTCCTGGCCTTCAGAATCTCTTCTGCCTGTATCTTGATATCCGCGGCCTGGCCGGTCACCCCGCCCCACGGCTGGTGAAGCATGACTTTGGCATGGGGAAGTGCGTGCCGCCTGCCTTTTTCGCCCGCTGCCAGAATCACCGCAGCTCCGGATTGTGCCCTGCCGATGCAAAAAGTTGCGATCGGCGAACTCGCGAATCTCATCGTATCGTATATCGCCATCGTGTCATCAACGCTGCCACCGGGAGAGTTTATGTACAGACTGATTTCGGTCTGCCTCTTGAGATTGTCCAGATACAGCATTTTCATGATGACTTCGGCCGCTCTGGCATAAGAGATTTCCCCTATGAGGAATATAATGCGGTTTTCGAGCAGCATGTCGTCGAGACTCATCTGCCTGTAGCGCTGATACTGCCCGTACTGAACATTTGGGCTTAGACCGCCTGGTCCGGTATTAAGCTGGCCGGCCGAATGCAGGTCTGTCGGAATCTTTCTTCCGGGATGTTCAACAAACATTTGTCGGTTCCTAAGTTTAAATCGGTGGTTTTCATCATTGCGGCCGCCCATCTATGGATTACGACCGTAAAAGCTATCGGATATTTTTACTCATCGGTTTTCTTTTTAGAAGAAGTTTTGCGCTTTTTGGTTTCCTTTTCTCCACCGCCGGCAGTTTTCTCGGTCTTTTTCTTTTTGGTTTTGGCGGTTTTTTTTGCTTTTTTCTCAGGCTTGGCCTGCGTTATCCTGGCCGATTCCAGAAGCCTTGCGACACACTTGTTCTGGCGAACCTGCAGGCGGAATTGGGGTAAAGAACCGTCGCGCTCCATCTCTTCGCGCATTCTTTCCGGACGATTGCCCCGCTGTATCGCCAATTGCGCGATATGTCCGTTAATTTCCTCATCGGTGACGTCGATCTCGAGCTTTTTGGCAACCTTGTCCATTATGAAGAAGACTTTGAGTTGTTCCCTGGCCTGTTCCTCGCTTCCTGCGCGAAGGCGCACCAACTGCTCTTCGATCTGTTCTCGCTTCAGACCGCGCATCAGCAGATTCGAGTATTGTCTCTGTAATATCATTTCGGACTGGTCGGCGACAAAATCCAGGGGCAGATCCAGTTCGGTATTTTCGAGCAGATACCGGTAAATCTGCTCGGCCATTCCCTCTCTTGCCTGCTTCTCAGCGCGGCTGTGCAGCATATCGAAGACCTTTTCCCGCAACTCATCGGCATCCTCGATTTCGAGCCTCTCGAAGAACGCCTCGTTCATCTCGGCGGGGACAAGGCGCTTGATGTCCTTGACGGTAATTTTGACATCCACTTTCTTGCCCCTGTATTGTTCCCTGAAATAGGTTTCGGCAACGTCGATGCTGGTGTGCCGTGTTTCGCCTGCTTTGGCGCCGGCAAGAAGCTCGTCGAGCTTCTCGACGGGCACCTGGCCCACGGTTCCGTTTTCTCTGACGAATACCTCGATGTTGTGGAGTTTTTCCTCTTCGTCGACGCCTTCGATCTTGAGAATTGCATCGGCAATTATCTGGTCGCCGCTTTCAACTTGTCCACCTTCCTGTGGCGTCCAAACGCCGGACCACTTGCGAAGCAGCTCGATCTCACGGTCCACTTGCGCGTCGGTAACTTCGAGTGCAGTTTTGTTTACCTCAATTCCCTCCAGCTCGGGCAGTTCGAACTGTGGCCGGACTTCAACTTCAAAATCAAATTTCATCGGGCCCGTTTCCGGCAGCTTTATGTTTTCGTGATCGATATCAGGCTCGCGCAGCACCTCGAGTTCTTTATCCTTCAAGGCGACATCGCTGGCATCGAGGAGCAACTTGAGCTTGATCTGCTCGCTGGTTTCCTTTCCGAATCTTTTTTCCAGAAGCCGCCGAGGCGCCCGGCCCTTCCTGAAGCCGGGCACAATCGCTTCTTTGCGGAGCTTGTCGTATTGTTCGTCGACGGTATCTCTTACTGTCTGTTCGGGTATTTCTACGGTTACCTTCTTCTTGCACGGACCGGCCTGCACTATAGTCACGATGTTTTTTGACATCCTCTCCTGCTTTTGAGCCTTCTGCTGGTTTTCAGCGGTGGTTTGTTCGTCCGCCATCTTGTGCTCCTAAACAATCCTGTTTCTTTTCTCGTGGTATCCGTTCCGAGACAACAAACAAAAAAGGCTTTGGGGAAAACATCCCTAAGCCAGCATCCTAATTGTCAAACCCGTTTCATCGGGTCTTCAGCATACCGGCGACCAACGCCAAACTACCGCTTAGCCGGTACCTCGCCGATACTATTTCCTCTATAGTCCTTTACAGCACAATCTCCCAAAGCGGGTGATGAGATTTGAACTCACGACATTCACGTTGGCAACGTGACGCTCTACCACTGAGCTACACCCGCACGCTTCAATATCATAATGATTATACAGGCCTTCGGGTTTACTGCAAGTTTTTTTGGGAAAATTTTTTGGCATTTATGCGTCGATGGCGTTATATTATAGGAACAAAAGCTGTGCGATAACTATAGACTTTAAGAGGAAGAACCGACTTCGTAAGAAGGGGGTGTCCGGTGAGAAAAAGAATCACAAACCGTTGGTGGTTTTTCTGCACATCTGTTGCCAATATTCCCACGATTGCAGCCTTTTTATTCGTTGCCGCCTGGGCGTCGACCCCCGTGGAGGCCGAGAGTGTAGACATCGACCAAGCCAGGGCGGCCGTGCGTGGATGGTTGAGGGCCGATCCGCATCCGTTGGGGGCGTCACTCGGCGCCGAAATAGCCGACACCAAGGCGTTTAGAGACGAAGATGGAGAGGCGATTTACTACGCCGTTTATCTCAATCCGGAGGGATTCGTAATTGTCTCGGCAGATGACCTTGTTGAGCCGATTATCGCCTTTTCCTGCCATGGCCGATATGACCCTTCGCAGAATGGTCCTCTCGGCGCACTTGTAGGCAGCGACATGGCCGGACGCATGGACCTTGCGGGCTCGAGACGCATGGGGCCGAATGCAAGTAAGGGGGCCGTGCAAACAGGTTCTGTAGAGAAATGGCAACGGTTGAAGGCTCTTGGCCTTGAAGCGTGCGCAGACAATGCGACCAAGCTGAGCGGCATGGCCGCGTTGGGCGAGAACGGCATCAGCGAATTGCGTGTCGGGCCATTGACGCAGACAAGATGGGGCCAGGCCGATGAAGGCGGGAGACACTGCTACAACTATTACACGCCCAATCATTACCCGACGGGCTGCGTTCCTGCTATGATGGCCCAGCTAATGCGCTATCATCAACGTCCCGTGAATGGCATCGGCAGGAGCCGTTTCGAGATTACTGTAGATGGCTGGGAGCAGTACGAGTACACAATGGGTGGTGACGGCAACGGCAGTCGTTACCGCTGGGAACTGATGCCGCCGGACCTTGACGGCGATACGCCCGATGTGGAACGACAGGCCATCGGGTCACTGTGTTTCGATGCGGCTGTTTCTGTAAACACGAGCTTCAGCTCCGGCGGCGGCTCGGCGGACCTCGGTGACGCCGGAGATGCTCTGGTCGATACGTTCGGTTACGGCAGCGCGGTCAACGGATACAAGAACGAGTATGACATCGGCAGCGGGCTCGATACGATGGTAAATCCGAATCTTGACGCGCAACTGCCGGTGGCGCTGGGGCTCAAGCGCAGCAGCGGCGGACATGTTGTGCTGGCAGACGGTTATGGGTACGACCATGGCACGTTATATCACCATCTGAACCTCGGGTGGGGCGGTGAATACGATGCGTGGTACAATCTACCGCGCGTTGAAACGCACTACAGTTATACTTCGGTCACCGGGTGCCTTTACAATATCTTCCCAAGCGGTTCGGGTGAAATCATCAGCGGCCGGGTCACAGACCTTGCCGACAATCCGATTGCCGATGTGACAGTAACCGCGCAGATCGGAAACGACACCATCCGAGAAGGCCAAACCAACAGCCGCGGCATCTATGCGTTGACGAATCTGCCTTCCAGCGAGACCTTTACCATAAAGGCCGGCAAGGCCGGTCACGCATTCGCGGCGCGCAGCGCGTCGACGGGAAAATCAACCGACTGGCGGTCGGTCTCAGGGAACGTCTGGGGCGTCGATTTCGTGTCACAAAGCGCAACACCGCCGACGGCGCACGATATGAGTATTTCGGTGCTTTCCGGGGTCGGCGAACCGCTCAAGCTGGACGCGACCGACGAGGGTCGCCCCGACCCGCCCGGCAGGCTGACATTTGTAATAATATCGCTGCCGGAGTACGGCAAACTGACGGACCCGCACGGCGGTGAGATTGCGGCAGTGCCCTATACGTTAGGCGCTTACGGTGATACCGTCGAGTATTTATCGTGCGCATACTTTTCCGGGCGGGACACATTTGAGTTTGTCGCCGACGATGGCGGTACAGGCCCGGAGGGGGGCCAATCAAATGCAGCGACGGTAACCATTGATGTCGACAACCGTGTTTACGTCACCTACGAGCCGACGACAAATCATTATGGTGCGTGGCCTTTTGAGACGAGTTACCACGATTGCCGCGCACAGATAATATACCTCGCAAATGAAATAGGGCCTCCGAAGGCCATCACCGACCTTTCGCTGAACATCTACCAGCAGCCGGGGCAGACATTGAGAAACTGGACAATCCGGATGAAGCACACAACTGTGAGCGAATACGACAATTACTCGAACTTCGAAAACGGAGGCTGGACCGTTGTTTACCAGGCCGACGAGCCGGCCCCGCCGCCGGGCTGGAGGAACTTCTCCTTCCAGAGGCCCTTCAATTACAACGGGTCGGACAATCTGTTGATCGATTTCAGCTTCAACAACAACTCTTCATCGTACGACGGTGCGTGTTTTGTCTCGGAGACCTACCGGGACCGCGTCCTGATGGCGGTATCGGACAGCCGGCACGGCGACCCGCTAAACTGGGATGTCTATGCGCTCGGCCCGTACTTTGGCGCCACGGCGGTACCGAATCTGAAGCTGATCGGCAGCGTTGCACCCGAGCCGATGGTCGGCGATTTTGATCGCAACTGTATGGTGGAGATGCATGACTTCACAATACTGGGCGCGACGTGGCGAAAATCGTCAGGCCAACCCGGATACGACGACCGATGCGACGTCTCGGAGACAAAAGACAACACGATCAACGGTCGTGATTTGCAGTTCTTTGTCGAAAACTGGCTGGCGTCCTACTAATAACTGTTTGCGGGGGCCATATCCCGGGCGTCGAGGGATACTACGTTTGCGGTTCCGCCGCGGGTGAAAAGGGCCACTCCGAGGCTGTCGTTTCGGGTGGGGTGGATTCGCTGGGTCATGCACTCTCGGCCGTTGGCGAAAACCTCGAGGACGCATTTGTCCAGGAAGATGCGGAGCTTGAGGTTTTCCCCGCTGTGCAGTTCGAACGGCGCTTCCTGGGCCTTTACGTATCTTTCTTCTTCGGGCAGCCGTTTTGTGGCGCCGCCGTCCCGGTAATATTTGTATTTTATGGTTTTGTCGAGGGTCGATTTTTCGACATACTCCGGGGCAGTAAAAGGAGTGAAACATAATGCCCAAGAATTGGATGGAGTGAAAAACAGTATTACTTCATTACAAAGCATCGCATCCTTTCCATGGATATGGTATGATAAGATTAAGAGGCTTTGAGAAATGCAGCAAAATCAGTGGTACGGTGGAAAGCTAAGGAGGAGTAATATGCAGAAGCCTTCGCTACTAATTGTAGGGATAATCATTTTTTATGCCACCTTAGAGGCTCCTGCCGACTGTCCCGAATTCTTCAGGGGAATCCAAAGCGGAACTGTGAAATCAAATATGCTCGCCGAGATTTCCGGTATTGCGGCCAGCAGGAAGAACTCCGATGTGCTTTGGGTGCATAATGATTCCGGTGATGCAGCAACGGTTTATGCCATGGATATTGAGGGCAATCACCTTGGGGCTTATTCTCTATCCGGTGCAAATGCTGTTGACTGGGAAGATATGGCGATCGGACCTGGCCCAGACAAGGACGAAGACTACTTGTATCTCGGGGACATAGGGGATAATTGGGCAGGCAGGTCCAATATCGTGGTGTATCGCGTGCGAGAACCTCATGTGGGTTCTAATCAACTGCCTGTTAATGAAACACTCAGCGGGGTTGAAAGCCTTAGGTTGGCATACCCTGACGGGGCAAGGGACGCAGAGACGCTTATGCTGGATCCGTTAACAAAGGATCTGTATGTAATTTCGAAACGTGAGAGTAATTCAAGGATTTATGTAGCAAGCTATCCCCAATCAACCAGTGAAGTCATAGTAATGGAGCATAAAGGGCAATTGCCCTGGGGCTTGACAACAGGGGGAGATATTTCAGTTAAGGGTAGCCTTGTAATCATGCGGGGCTATGTAAATGTTTCTGTTTGGCGTAGAATCACAGGAATGGAAATATGGGAGGCATTTGAGACTGAGCAATGTATCGTGCCAATTGTTATAGAACCACTGGGCGAAGCCATTTGCTTTGATGGGGAAGGTTGCGGATACTACACGGTCAGTGAGGGCCTTTATCGCCCTATACATCATTTTGGTCGTGATGGTGAATGTCCTTTGGAAGGTGATGTGAACAGTGATGGTAACATTGGCCTGCTCGACATGAAAATATTTGCCGACCATTGGCTTGATTTTCTTTGCGGCGGTGCGAACTCCTGGTGTGAAAAATGTGATCTGGATAAATCGGGAGGAGTGGACCTTGTAGACTTTGCTTATTTGGGAGAGGATTGGAGCAAATAGAATAAGACAGACAAGCGTTATGCCCTATTGCTATTCATTTAGCTTCTGTTCCCGCAAGAAAATTTCGGCAAAGAGAAACAATTTCTGCTTACTGTACTCTGGCAGGAAATTACTGCCCCTACCTCCCCTCCTCCGTCGAATTTTCGACATACACCGGGCCAGCAATCAAAGTGAAAATCTATGCCCAACAATGGGCACACTGCCTGAAAAATTATTACTTTGTTACAGAGCGAAGTATAAAGGTAATTGTGTAATAAAATTTTAGAGGTATGGGGGAGATGGGCAGTGGTTGTAGTGTATTACATGATACAGTAGAAGGGTAGTCTCGCATTATTGCCCCGTTGGGGCGGAGTAGGCCGGAGTGGGGAGTACGTCTGGGGAGCATGAAAAACCAGTTTATAAGGCTGATTTGAGTGTGAATTAGTGATTTCGATGAGAGATTTCGGCGCAGAATTTGACCAAGGCATTGCATTTTGAGGCGGATTTGGTATTGTCGACAATAAAGTCCGAGGTTGGAGACGAAAATGGAGTCTTATGAGAAATGTCGGATACCTGTACTGTTCACTTGGCACGGGAGCAGATTATGACTAATGGAGCGGCTGTAACGGCGGCGGGGGCGGCTGTGGTGGCGGCGGTGGCGCAGGCGATTAAGGCTTCGGGGGCGATTGTCCGGGTTGAGTCTGTTGATTTTCAGACGCTTGTGGAACGGGGGGATAAGCCGCTGGTGCTTGTGTGCCGGGGCGGATTCTTTTCGGGCAAGTATCAGTATCTGATGGGGTACAAAGGGCTTGTGTTCTATGCGAAGACCGCGACGCCGCTGGTTTTGCCTGCACAGGCGGAAGTTGTTGAGGCTAAGAAGATCTGGATACCCTCTTAGAGCCTGGAAGTACGAATTGAGAATGTAGAATTTTGATGACAAGGCGTTCAGGTTAAGGACAATTTAGGATGCAGAAACTATCGTCAGTTAATGGGCTTGTTGTTAGCCAGAAGAAGGAATGGGGCGAGATTCTCAGCCTCATTCAGCTCGCCTTTATTGAGCAGTTCTGGAAACTTCGTATTAATTGCCTCGGCTACAGGGTCGAGTAAATTGAATTCAGTGTCTTTCATATTTGGTGCTCCTTATGGAACCAGGTTCAAAGCTTCCACTTTCTCAGCCAATTGCTAATAGTGAATACATGTTCAATACTGCCGGTCAAGAACACTAAAGATTATCAAAACAACTACTGCTAAACCAAGTAGAGTATAACCTATCAGCTTGTGCTTGCGTCGGTCCGACAACTCAATGAGAATTATAGCAGGTATAGCAAGAATTATGGCAAGCAACCTACCCACGCCGCAACTTGTATACCAAGGGACTATTTCCATTAGCATCGTATGGTACTCCTGCAACTTACCCTGAGAGTTTCCTCTCCTGCTTCAACCAGCCCTTCTTCGAGGTTCTTGATGTAGTTGGCAAGTTGTTTTAGTTTGAGGTTGTCCATGGCTCCTCATTCTTTCTCGGTATCACAGCCCCTCTTGCATATCTCTATGACCGTCATTCCTTATAATCCCCCGGATTTCTTCAATACTCAAAACACTACTTTTTCTGCGATGGATAATTCTATGGCAATTTGCACAAACAGGAAACAGGTCTGTTCCAGGATTTACGACTATTTCTTCATCTACAGAACTCAATGGTTCATTGTGATGAACCTCTATGTAACGAATGGCGGTTCCTTAAGCTGATTAAGAAAAAAGGCCTTCCGGCGCCGATAAAAGAAGTATTGAGAACTTTTATTGGCAAGGAGGCCCTAATACTACAACGCCATTTTAGCTCAAGATTTTTAGGCTGCTGACCGACAACTTCTTTCAGAACCCATTATTCTGAAAGGAGATACGGTATGGACGCCAAACAAATTAGACAATTGAAAC
>Ga0180437_10012549_pt1 | contig 10000 bp, 10 predicted proteins | sample SS_ome_4_FD_132410 | JGI IMG/M metagenome (GOLD analysis project Ga0180437, IMG submission 132410) | Hypersaline lake sediment archaeal communities from the Salton Sea, California, USA - SS_3_D_1 metaG | ecosystem: Environmental > Aquatic > Non-marine Saline and Alkaline > Hypersaline >... | reverse complement strand
TCGGTGGCTATCGGCTGCTGAGTAGCGATGAGCACCAGTGCCTCATCCTCGATAGAGAACCGTTTCTCGTTGATCAGACGGTCCTGGGCGATCAGACGCCGAGAACCCTCCATGTCCCGCCGTTTGAGAACCTCGACGGACTCTGTGATTGCATTCTCCACCATACTCGCCAGCGCCAGCGTTTCATCCTGCAGATGTCTCAGCTCCTTGTCAAGAGTTTCCCGAGGCTTGATAGACATAGTGATCTCCCCGTATCAATCTATACGTAACGGACTAGATCCGGAAATCCAGCCCCTGTCGTCGTCCCGACTCCGATCCCAACCCCCCTTCCAGCCGCTTGAGGGTGGCAAAAACCTTGTGACGTAATCCATCCCGTACCTGGCGGAAAGCCTCCAATCGCTCGATCTCGTTCCCTGCCGCCGCTGCTGGATCAGGGAAGCCCAGATGTGTCCGTTTTCCCTTTCCCAGCCATATCGGACAATTCCTGGCTGCGTCGTCGCAGACAGTGATCACCAGGTCGAAATCGGCACCGCGGAACTCGTCGGTCGATTTCGAGTGTTGCGCGGAGATGTCGATCCCCAACTCAGCCATCGCCTGTACTGCCAGGGGATGGACGCTGCCAGTGGGCTGCGTACCAGCCGAGAAGGCCTCCCAACGGTCGCCCATAGAATAGTTGACCAGCCCCTCAGCCATCTGGCTCCGCGCCGAGTTGCCGGTACAGAGAAACAACACCCGCTTCTTGTTCATCCGAACCTACCTGTGATATAGTCCTCCGTCAGCTTGTGCTTCGGATTGGTAAATATCTCCTTGGTCAGCCCGTACTCCACCATATACCCGGCCCGATCCTCTGCCATGTTGAAGAAAATCGTGTGATCCGACGCCCGCGCGGCCTGCTGCATGTTGTGCGTGACAATGACGATAGTATAGCTCTCCTTCAGCGTTTGAACCAGCTCCTCAATACGCAGCGTGGCTATCGGATCCAGCGCCGATGCCGGCTCGTCCATCAGGATCACGTCCGGATCCACCGCCAGCGCCCGCGCAATGCACAGCCGCTGCTGCTGCCCACCCGACAGAGCCAACCCTGACTTGTCCAGATTGTCCTTGACCTCATCCCACAGGGCAGCCTGTTTCAGACTATGCTCCACGATCTCGCTCAGCCTGGCGCGATCCCGCAGCCCGTGAGAGCGGGGGCCGTAGGCCACGTTGTCAAAGATCGTCTTGGGAAAGGGGTTAGGCCTCTGAAACACCATCCCCACGCGCTTGCGCAGTTCCACCACGTCTATATCGTACAGATCCTGATCGTCCAACAGCATCTGCCCCTCAACACGTGTGCCGGGAATAAGACCGTTCATGCGATTAAAGGATCGCAGGAAGGTGCTCTTACCGCACCCCGAGGGTCCGATGATGGACGTGATTCGATGAATTGGGATGTCAACCGTCACATCGCGTAACGCCTGAAAGTCCCCATAGAACATATTGAAGCTTCTGACCTTGAGCTTTGTCTTGCTAGACTCCATGCTATCTCCCTCTCCCCATCGATCTCGCCGCCAAGCGGCGCGATGTGTAGTTGATGATCAAGTTGAGCACGACGATAGTCACGATCAGGATGGCTGCCGTGCCCATCGCCTTGTCAAAGGCCCGAGTCTCCGACGCCAGCATATAGACGTGCAGAGCCATCGAACGCCCTGCGTGGCTGATACTCGTGGGCAGACGATAGCTCCCTCCCAGCGTGACCCAAAAGATCGCCGTCTCAGCGATGATGCGGCCGACGCTCAGAACCACTCCGGTGATGATGCCCGGCATAGCCGCAGGGAGAACCACGCCAACCGTCGTCTGCCACTTGGTGGCTCCCAGGGCCAGGCTACCCTCACGATAGGAGCGCGGCACAGCCAGCAGCGCCTCCTCGGACGTGCGAATGATGACCGGCAGGATCAGGCAGGCCCCGCTCAGCCCCGCCGATAGCAGCGAGAATCCTAGCTCAAGAGCCACCACAAAGAGCGCAAAGCCAAACAGGCCAAAGATGATGGACGGCACACCGGCCAAGACCTCCACCCCGATGCGGGCTATCTTGATCAGATAGGCCATCAGACGGCTCTCACGCTGGACCTCACCCGCATACTCGACCAGGAAAATCGCCGCGCCTACCCCCAGTGGTGTGGCGATGACGATCGTGAGCACCACCAGGTACAGGGTCGTGACGATCGTCGTGGACATGCCCCCCTCGCCGGAAACGCCACCAGCCGGTCGGGTGGTCAGGAACTCTAGGTTGATCACCTGCACGCCCTGCACGACGACGTAGCCCACGATCCAAACCAGAGCAGCGACGGCCAGGAATCCTGCCAACCAGGTGAACCCGAAGGCTATCCGCTGAGACAGCTTGCGACGGGCCACGCTTCCCACCGCCATTCCTGCCACCACACTCTTGTTCTGGATCTCAGCCACACTTGATGTCACCTGTGCACCACTCATACCGATCTCTCCTTCATCAGGAACCGTGCCAAACTATTGACCAACAGAATCATCAAGAAAAGCAACACACCGGTAAAGAACAACGCACTGCGATGGGCACCGGCGGCGTAATTGATCTCCACGGCGATGTTTCCCGTCAGGGTGCGAGCCGGGACAAGGAACAGGGTGAGTGGATTGTCGGTCAGGGGCTTGGGGATAGCGATTGCGTTGCCGATCACCATGATCAAGGCCATCGTCTCGCCCAAGGCCCGCCCAATGCCCAGGATAACGGCCGCGATCAGGCCAGACCGAGCCGCGGGGAGCATCACGCTCCAGATTGTCTGCCAGTGGGTGGCGCCCAGCGCCAGCGAGCCCTCCTTGTACCGCTTGGGCACGGCGCGGAGCGCATCCTCGGCGATGTTGGTCACAGTCGGTATGATCATCACCGCCAGGATAATGGACGCGTTGAGAAGCCCAAATCCACTGTTGCCCGGCACCTCGAACCTGCGGATCAAGGGCGCCAGCACCACCATCCCAAACAAGCCATAGACGACCGAGGGGATACCCGCCAAGAGTTCCACGGCCGGTCTCACGATCTCTCGCACAAGCTGTGGAGCGACCTCAGCCAGCAATGTGGCCGTCATAATAGACAGAGGAACGCCTATCAGAGCCGCGCCAAAGGTGCTGAGAATGGAGCCAATGATCATGGGCACGAGGCCAAGCTGGGCGTCCTCTGTACCGATGATAGAGCCCGGCCGCCAGACAGTGCCCAGGAGCATGGTGTCCAGGCCCACGTCCCTGATGGCCTCCCAAGACCGCGCTGCGGTGAACAGGATGATGAGAAAGACGATAAAGATAGAACTGAGGGCAGTGGCCACCAGGATGTAACGGATGCCTCGGTCGATAAAGGCCCTCTGCCCAGGGGTCTCCTCAAAGCGTGGTCCCAACGTTATCAACACATAGATGATCGCAATAGGAATAGCCCCGGTAGCGGCTACCCTGAACAGCCCCTTGAGAGCAATCTGCAGAATAGCGCCAAGCCCCACCACCTGCTCCCCACCAAAGATCTCCGCTGCCGCACCGAACACGACGTTCAGGCCAAAGTAGATCCCGAGCAGGATGAGCATCAGGATAACGCCCGTCCGGGCCCAGTTCTGCAGCGCCCACATGCCGCGGGCCAAAAGAACGAACAGCGCGGCCACTATGACGGCGGCCACCAGGACCTGCCAGGGGCTCATCGCCGCCTCCTCAGCGCCCTCCTCAGCGATCAGGCCCAGCCGGGTCTGCAAGTCATTCACCACCCCCCCCTCAGAGGGCATCGTGACCATAACTCCCATCACGATCACTGCGGCCGCCAGCAACACGAGCACGATGCCTAACGCGGTCGCAACCCAATGACGCTGTTGGTCTCCTGCTCTCACACCAGATCCGGCATCTTTGAAATCTGCGCTCATACTCACTCCATTGATAGAGAGATAACGGCCAAAAAGGGGGTACGACCTTGCTGTACCCCCTTTGCTTTCTCTACTTCACCTACTTGACTGTGATATAGTCCTCGGCCACGATCTCCTGGCCCGCGTCGCTCAGGATGTAGTCGAGGAACGCCCGCGCCAACTCGTTCGGCGCGCCGTTCGTCAACATGTTCAGCGGGCGGAAGATCGGATAGCTGCCGTTCTTCACGTTCGCCACGCTCGGTTCCACCCCATCGATCGGCACACCACGGGTGCTGTCGTCCAGGAAACCGAAGGACAGGTACCCGATCGTGTTCGGCGTGCTGGCTACCGTCGTCCGCACCTGACCGTTCGACTGCTGGAGTAGTGCGTTCTCCGTGATCGGCACCATCTCGTCACCCTCCATCACCAGTTCCTCGAACGCCGCCCGCGTGCCCGATCCCTCCTCACGCGATACCACCGTGATCGGCGCATCAGGACCGCCAACCTCCAAGAAGTTGGTGATCTCGCCGCCAAAGATCGCCCGCACGTGCTCCACGCTCAGGCTCGGCAGCTCGGTGCCCGGATGGGTCACGATAGCGATGCCGTCGTAGGCGATGGGAAAGACCTGTAGGTTGGGGAACTGCTCGAACTCGGAACCCTTCACGCTGCGGGAGGCATTGCCGATGTCGACCGTCCCCTCACCTGCCGAGGTCACGCCCACGCTCGAACCACCACCCTGGATCTCAATCACCAGGTCTGGGTTCATCCCCATGAACGACTCGCCCAGCACCTCGGCCAGTGGCTGCACCGTCGTCGACCCAGCAATCTGAATCTGGCCCGAAAGCCCGGTGGCGGGCTCTGGCTCTGCTGGAGCATCCGTGGCGGCAGGCTCCTCCATAGGCTCCGGCTCCTGCGTCGCGCTCGACCCACAACCGCTGATCGTCGTCAGCATCAACGCCAAGACCAGTATGCCTGCAAGTATTTGGTTTCTCTTTCTGTACATTCTCTTCTCCTCTTGTATGAGTTTAGCTCGTGTTTCTATCTTGCTCAATCTTTGGCTAGGATACGATGTGTTCAACAATGACCTATAGTAGCTCCCCCTTGTTCATATTCTCACCCTACTTCTCCATGTCGCTAGATTGTCCTGCCCTCGTCACAGACGATCGATAGGTACACGTCTTTCCTCCAACAAGTACTGTACCTCGGGGCAGTCGAGCACGCTGACCAGACTGACCCGATCCCCGTTCCAGAGGACGAAGTGATAGGCGTGCTCCTTCCCCGTGCGCAAAGCCGACCGCCAGCGCGGACGGACGTAAACCGGCGGTTCGATCCGCCAGCCCTGATCCAACATCTCTGCCAGGTGAGCATAGGAAGAGAACACAGGACTTCCTCCTCTCGCTGCGACCGCGTCACTCCTCCAAACGTGCATTTCACCGCACCCCAGCCAGCCGCGCGGTTGGGAGGCAGGATTCGAACAGCTATTTATCCGTCTCTCACTCATCAAAACGGATTGTATCACGCTTGCGTTAAGGCTGTTTTGGGAAAAGTTTAGCGAGGGGTTAGCGGTTTGTTAACCGAGTGTTAAGGCCGGGAGGGCTATCGAGAAGGTAGACCCCCGTCCCTCCACACTGTCGGCCCAGATCCGCCCATCGTGAGCCTGGACGATATGCTTGGCGATGGAAAGCCCGAGGCCAGTTCCCCCACCGGAGCGGGCACGGTCGGCCTTGTAGAAGCGCTCAAAGATACGGGGCAGGTCGTCGGCGGAGATGCCCACGCCCGTGTCTTCTACCGCGATCAGCACCCACTCCCCGGCGGACAGGGTCTCAGGTTTCAAGGTTAAGGTCTCAGGTTCGATGGCTCCGTCCCCTGAAACCCGAAATCTGGAACTGGAAACCCCTATTCGTCCTCCCGCCGGTGTGAACTTGATCGCGTTGTGGACCAGGTTAGTGATCACCTGCTGCATCCGTTCCGTGTCGGCCAGGACGGCGGGAAGGTCGGGGGGTAGATCAAGGGTGAGCTGCAGCCCAGCCCGCTCCGCCTGGGGACGCAGTCGCTCCACCGGCGCGCGGACTATGTCAACCATGGTCACCGCCTCCAGCTGGAATGGTGCCTGACCAGACTCGATGCGCGAGAGTTCCAACAGCTCCCGCACGATCTGGGTCAGTGCATCCACCTCGATCTCCATGCGTTCCAGGAAGCGCAGAGCCGCCGGGGGATCCTCCAGCGCGCCATCCCGCAGCGTGTCCACCAGCGCCTTGAGCGAGGCCAAGGGCGTGCGCAGCTCGTGAGAGATGTTGCTGACAAAGTCCCGCCGCACCATCTCCAGCCGCCGGACCCGGGCCAAATCCTGCAGCATGATCAGGGCCGCCTCGGGCCCAGCGTCCCGCAGCGGCGTCACGATGACCTGAAGAGACGCGCCCGGACGGCCCAGCTCCACCGGTTCGACCTGCTCCTCGTTCTCCTCACGGCACTTCTGCCACAGGCCGATGATCCGATGGTCGCGCACGATCTGGGCAAACGGGCGGCCCAGGGCTGCCCTTTCGTCGGTGTCGAGTATACGGGACGCGGCAGCGTTGATGAGGCGTACGCGCCCATCGCCAGCGGTGATCAGCACGCCGTCGGCCATGTTATCCAACACGGCAGTCAGTCGGCCCCGTTCTTCAATCAGCTTGTCAATCGTCCCCCGCAGGCGATCGGACATCTCGTTGAAGGCGTGGGTGAGCACCCCCACCTCGTCGCGGGTGACAGGCAGAAGGCGGGCCCTCAGATCCCCCTCCGCCACGCGCTGAACGACCTCCGTCAACTGGCCCACGGGACGGGTGATGCGGTCAGCGATGAGCACAGCGAGGAACGCAGCGACCAACATGGTAAGCAGCGCAGCCGAGAGAACAGCCCAGCGCAAACGGGCCAAGGTAGCCTCGATCTGGCGCAGTGGGAGAGCGACACGCGCGATGCCGACGACACGCTCCTCTGCCATCATCCGGATCGCCACGTACATCATGTCGTAGCCCACCGTCTCGCTGAAGCGAATGCTGCTGCCCTGCCCCTCCGCCAACGCCTGCTGCACCTCGGGCCGGTGCAGATGGCTGTCCGTTTCGGTGCGGTCCTCATGTGACTCCCCAAGCACGGTGCCGTCGGTGCCAATGATGGTGACTCGAGCGTCCAGCAGGTCAGCGCAGTGCCGGGCCTGGACGTCAAATGCCGCCCCCGGCTCGGCGCGCGTCAGGAGGGCCGTAAACGCCTCCCCCACGAGCTGTGCCTCCGACGTCAACTGCGCCTCCAGGTCGGATAGATGCGCCTCGCGCATCAGACTCGATAGATAGACGGCCAGCCCCCCCATGGCCAACAGGATGAGGACTACGTAGGGAATAGCGACGCGCCAGCGGATATTACGGAACACAGATCACCCCTCGAAACGGTAGCCCACACCGCGCACGGTGACGATGCGCACCGGATCGGCTGGATCGGGCTCGATCTTCTCCCGCAACCAGCGCACGTGCACATCGACGGTGCGGCTGCCACCACGATAGTCCCAACCCCACACCCGCTCCAGGATCAGGTCGCGCGAGAGGACTATGCCCCGATTGCGGGCCAAAAAGACCAGCAGGTCATACTCCCTGGGTCTCAGGGGCAGGGTTTCTCCCCCACGCAACACCTCATTCCGGTTCAAGTTCAGCGTCAGGTCCCCGAAGGTCAGCACGTCGCCGACCGCAGCCTCGCCCTCCGCCGCCATCTCCTCGCGGGTCAAGCGCACGCGCCGCAGCAGCGCTTTGACCCGGGCCAGCAGCTCCCGCATGCTGAAGGGCTTGGTCATATAGTCGTCTGCCCCCACCTCCAATCCTACCACCTTGTCCACTTCATTGTCTCGGGCGGTGAGCATCAGGATAGGGACGTTCATCTCCTGGCGCAGGATCCGGCAGACCTCGAATCCATCCAGGCCCGGAAGCATGATGTCCAGCAGGATCAAATCCGGTCGTTCTTCCCGTGCCACCTTCAAGGCCGTCGGCCCGTCGGCAGCCGTCCAGACCGCGTAGCCTTGGCGACCCAGGTTGTATTCAAGCGTCTCCAACAGCGTCGGTTCGTCCTCTACGACGAGCACCTTGCCGCTCATTCTACCCCCACGCTACTTCTACTCGTTCCGCGTCCATCAGCTCGACAAGGCCTTGGTCGGGATTGAGTTGTCCTCCGTATCCAACTCCTCCATCTCCCCCGTCACAGTAAAGACCACGCGCTCGCAGATATTGGTCACCCGGTCGGCGGCGCGCTCCAGGTTGTGCGCCGCCCACAACAGGAAATTGGCTTGCTGGATGGTCCTGGGGTCGGCCAGAATGTACGTGATCAACTCGCGGTATACCTGATCGTACAGGGAATCTACCTCTTCGTCCTCGCGAGGGATGGCCCGGGCCATCTCCGTATCCCGCTGCACAAAGGCCTCCAGCGCCCGATGAAGCATGTCGCACGCCTTTTCGGCCATGCGGGGAACATCCACGAGAGGCTTGACCAAGGGCTCTTCCCCAATCATCAGGTTGATCTTGGCGATACCCTTGGCATAGTCCCCAATGCGCTCCAATTCGTGGGTGATATCCAGCACAGCGGCGATGACGCGCAGGTCGCTGGCCATCGGCTGCTGGGTGGCGATGGCGACCAAACAGTCCGCTTCAATGGCAAAGCGTTTCTCGTTGATGGCATGATCTTGGGCAACCAGGCGCCGAGATCCCTCAAAGTCGCGCCGCTTGAGCGCTCTCACCGCCTCCATAATGGCATTCTCCACCATGCTGGCCATGACCAGCATCTCATCCTGTAGGCGTTGCAACTCCCGGTCAAACATTTCCCTGGGCATATGTCCCTCCTTTACTCAACCTCTCGTCTTTCGCCCTGCACGTCTACCCCGCCCTACCGGTGATATAGTCATCCGTCAGCCGTTGGCTTGGACTGGTGAATATAGTCTCGGTAGCGTCAAACTCCACCAGCTCGCCCAACCAAAAGAAGCCTGTCCAGTCAGAGACTCTCGCCGCCTGCTGCATGTTGTGCGTGACGATCACGATGGTGTAGTTCTCTCTGAGCCTGCGCATCAATTCCTCGACCTCCAGCGTGGCGATGGGGTCCAAGGCCGAACATGGCTCGTCCATCAGGATCACCTCAGGCCTGACAGCGATGGCGCGAGCGATGCACAGCCGTTGCTGCTGCCCCAGCGAGAGACTCAGGGCGTCCTGCTTCAGATCGTCCTTCACCTCGTCCCACAACGCCGCTCCCCGCAGGCTTTGCTCCACAATGTCGTCCAGGTTGGCCGTCCTGTGCCATCCCAACACGCGCGGGCCAAACGCCACGTTGTCGAAGATAGACTGGGGAAAGGGATTGGGGCGCTGAAAGACCATGCCTACCCGCAGGCGGAGATCAACCACGTCCGTACCTGGGGTGTATATGTCCTTTCCATCCAGCAGCACCTGTCCCTCCACCCGGGTACCGGGGATGGTGTCGTTCATCCGATTCAGACAACGCAGGAAGGTGGACTTGCCACACCCCGACGGCCCGATCAGCGCTGTGATCTGCCGGCCATCGATGCTCATCGAGATGTCCACCAGAGCACGGAAATCACGATAGTAGAAATCGAGATGCTGTACCTCAATCTTGTTCATCTGAATCTACCCAAACCGGCCGGTAACATAATCCTCAGTACGCTGATCGCGGGGAGTGGTAAAGATCTCCTTATTGGGTCGGTGTTCGATCAGATCGCCCATCAAGAAGAAGGCAGCATAGTCGGCCACACGGGCCGCTTGCTGGACGCTATGCGGGACGATAACGATGGTATAGTCCTGCTTCAACTGAAACAGAGACTCCTCCACCTTGCCTGTGGAGATAGGATCCAACCCAGAGGTGGGCTCGTCGAGAAGCAGGACTTTGGGCTCCAGAGCGAGGCTCCGGGCGATGCACAATCGCTGCTGCTGGCCACCCGACAGCGCGCTGGCAGGATCGTCCAGGCGGTCCTTTACCTCTTCCCACAGGGCAGCCTGGGTCAGACTACGGAACAGGGTTTCATCCAATCGGGCCCGATCCCGCACACCAGCCAGCTTTAGGCCGTAGATCACGTTCTCGCGGACAGTGCCGGGCAAGGGCAACGG
>Ga0180437_10012546_pt1 | contig 10001 bp, 9 predicted proteins | sample SS_ome_4_FD_132410 | JGI IMG/M metagenome (GOLD analysis project Ga0180437, IMG submission 132410) | Hypersaline lake sediment archaeal communities from the Salton Sea, California, USA - SS_3_D_1 metaG | ecosystem: Environmental > Aquatic > Non-marine Saline and Alkaline > Hypersaline > Sediment... | reverse complement strand
TCCTCATGGGCCCTCCTTTTTAAAGGGGTGGTTAAAAAAATAAAACTCTCAACTCTAACACTTCTACCGATACCATGTTTACGATACGATAATCAACTTTTTTGTTAAAAAAATTTAAAAAAAATTTTTAATATGCGATAGTGAAAATGATTTTATGTTTATTTTTCAACCTTTTTTAAGGCAAAGAACAATGTTTAAAAAAATAAAAGGAACCCAAGATTTTTTAGATCTTCGGTTATTTAATTTTATTGTTTCGCAAACACGGGCACATTTACAAAATTATCATTTTACAGAAATAGCAACGCCAATTTTAGAACCAACAGATCTTTTTAAACGTTCGCTTGGTTTTGACACAGATGTTGTCACCAAAGAAATGTTTATCATTGAGCGTGATCCTGGAAAAGAGTCTATCTGTTTACGTCCAGAAGCAACTGCTCCAACAGTTCGTGCATTTATAGAAAATAAAATTCAACAAACACCATGGAATGTTTTTTCCATTGGACCAATGTTTCGGCATGAGCGGCCACAAAAAGGGCGATTTCGCCAATTTCATCAGATAAATATAGAATCGATTGGTACGGCATCAATTGCGCGAGACGCAATGCTCATTAAAATGTTAGATCGTTTAATTCATGAAAAATTATTACTCACCAATGGTGTATTACGTTTGAATTTCTTAGGTTGTTTTGAAGATAGCAAAGCATACAAAATATTATTACGTGAGTTTTTAGACAATGTAGAAGGTGATTTGTGTAAGACTTGTTTGGTGCGTAGGCAAACAAATGTGCTGCGTACGCTCGATTGCAAAAATCCAGATTGCCAAAAATTGTACAAAAATGCGCCAAAAATTATCGACACGCTGTGTGTCTCTTGTCAAAAAGAGTGGCAGCAATTGCAAGATCAACTTGCGATGCTTTCTGTTTCTTTTGTACATGATCCAATGTTGGTACGTGGTCTTGATTATTACACCAAAACGGTATTTGAATTCGTCAGTGGCGATCTTGGAGCACAATCATCAATTTGTGGTGGCGGTCGCTATGATCAGCTTGTTTCTCAGCTTGGTGGCAAAGAAGATCAGCCTTCAATTGGTGTTGGCATTGGCATTGAGCGGCTGCTCATGCTTTTGCAGCCAATTCAAGACACTCTTCCAATAAAACAAGCTTCCGCACTTAATTTGATTCTTCCGCTCGAATCGGAACAACAGACTATTTCTTTGCTTTTGGCAGATATGTTGCATGCAAAAGGACTGTGTGCAGATATTTTACTAGAAGGCGGATCGGTAAAAAGTATGATGCGTAAGGCAAATAAACTTGGTGCAAAATTTTGTTTGCTTATTGGCTCTGAAGAACAAAAAAATAAAACAGTTACCGTAAAAAATATGACAACCGGCGATGAAAAGGTTATTAAGCAGGTTGATGTGTTGGAGGTTCTGAAAAGGTAAACTCTGTATCTCACCTCCCTCCGTTCGTGAAGGGCTCATTATTTTACCCTCCTCCGTTCGTGAAGGGCTTGTTATTCCACCCCTCTCCGTTCGTGGTGAGCTTGTTATTCCACTCCTTTCCGTTTGTGGAGAGCTCGTCGTCTCATCCCCCTCCGTTCGTGGTGAGCTTGTCGAACCATGCAATCATAAATTTAAGTTTCGAAAGGTTAGTTTTGGATTTTTATGTTTATATTCTTAAATGCAGTGATGGTTCTTATTATACCGGACATACAGACAATCTAGATATCAGGCTCGCTCAGCATCAACAGGGAGCCTTACGGTGTTACACCTTTAAAAGAAGGCCTGTAGAACTTGTTTTTGTTGAAACAACCAACTCGCGTCAACACGCAGTTGAGACAGAAATTCAGATAAAAAAATGGTCTCGCAAAAAAAAGGAGGCTCTTATTGCTCGAGACTGGGATTTGTTAAGAAGGCTTTCGCGGTGTAAAAACCAAGAACAAAAAGATTAAGCTTGTTATATTTTTTTTTCTTTGCATGGTTCGACAGGCTCACCACGAACGGAGGGGGGTGAGATGACGAGCTCTCCACAAACAAATGGGGGTGAGATGACGAGCTCTTTACGAATGGAGAAGGATCACGAACTGGGAAGGGAGTAGGACCACTAACTAAGGAGAACCACTAACTGGGAAAGATCATGAATTGAGAAGGAAAAATATTATTTTCAAGTCGTTTTTTTGGGGACACTTTTTTTCTCTGCTTTCTCATATCAAACCAAACAAGTGGCCCAAAAATTCTTTGAACAAATAAAAGAATGGTATCACAAATAACATTGCGTCAAAACGGTCCATAAACCCGCCATGTTCTGGCAGAAAGCTTGCCGTGTCTTTTATTCCCACGCGTCGTTTTAGAAAAGATTCAAACAGGTCGCCAGAAAGCGCGAGAGCACTGATGCATAGTGCGAGAATCAGTATCCCGCCGGTTATGGTTGTGTAGGTTCCTGTTCTTTTGAAAAAGAAAAAAAGCAGACCAGTTACCGATAGATAGCCACCAATTGCGCCCTCCCATGTTTTGCGTGGACTAATCGATGGAGCAATTTTATGTTTGCCAAGCAAAGATCCAAAGGCGTAGGAGCCAAAATCAAATAAGGCAACCAGAAGTGCCATATAAAAAAGTAATCTTCGGTATTCAAGGTTTTGATTTAATAGTACCGCAAAAATAAATGGAATCGTTGGATAGATTACAAAAAACAATATTCCGGAAAGAGATATTTTTCCGATGCAGCATTTCTTTTTTCTTTTTGTACATGGGAATAATCGAGGCCATTCAACGATTAAAACAGTCGCTAGTGCAGTACCCATAAAAATAGAAAGGGCAAATGGTGGGAATAAAAATAGAATGGCGCAGAAAAAGACAATTAAAATTAATCCGGTGGCTGCACGTACAAGAAACTGCTTTTTACTGTCCCGTTTTCGTCCACTTTCACTTATGCTTTTTCGGGTTTCTTTAGAAACGCCCCTTTTTTTTTGTTTTACAGTCTTTTTTTTCATTACGATCCTTTTAATTGTTTTCGAGAGATTTTTTTACCATCCTTCAGTAAACGCATCAGGAATGTAATTGAGTTTTTCTCCATCGATTAATGCAATGTCAAATCGGCAGTAAGTTTCATCATAATTGTGTCGGGCAATATATTCTTGTGCAACACGGATGATTTTTTTTTGTTTTGATAGAGTGATTAGCTGGCTCAGGTCGAATCCCTGATTTTTTCTCCGTTTTACTTCTACAAAAATAAGTAAGTTCTTTTTTTTTGCGATAACATCTATTTCGCCATACGGCTTGCGGTAGTTTTTTTCTTTTATGGTAAACCCCTGCCGCTCAAGTGATCGGGCAACCATTAACTCACCCTCAACACCCAATTGTTTACGTTTATCCATAAGGCTAAAACTTATCTACAAAAGACGTTCTTTCTGATTTTTTACCTGCTTTAGCGACTGTGACTTCTTTGCCGTATTGTGGGAATCGGGAGTCAAGTTCTGCTTTTTTTTCTGCAAGTAGCACAGGGTCATTTTTTTTCGCTGCCAAATTGTAACCTGCGGAAAGAATCAACGGTTCTTGGTCTGGCAAAAGCGCAGTGTACTCGCGCTCTATATTTTTTAACCGTGTTTCTGCGGCTAATATTTTTCCCTGCTTGAGATAAAAATTAAAAATATTCATCTCGCTTTCTAGTAATTTTTCATGACATTGTTTCAAGATTGAAACTACTTTGTCTGTGTAGGTTGTAAAGACCTCTTTGCGAGATAAAAATTCTTTTGCAAGTTCAACCACCTCTTGTGTTTTGGATTGGTCACGGAAGTAGTCTTTAGTCTGATTAAAGCAGCAGACAATTGCATGATAGTTTGCGTGTTCTGCGCGCTTGTCACCAGGGAAGAGGTTTAAAAATTCTAAGTAAAGCCGCTCTGCTTTGACCATGTGATTTGTTTCAAAAAGAAGATCTGCAAGTTCGAGTAAAATCGCAGCTCGTTCTGCCAGATCGGAGCAAAGTGGTGCCATGCGTTCTAAATACTTGATTGCAAGATATTTGTCACCTTTTGCAAGGAGCCTTGTTTTTTCTTTTTTTAGTTCTTTGTATTCTAGGTCGCTAATTTTTTTTGATTTTTCTGCTGCTTGTTCGAGTGAATCAGGGTCATCTTTTTTAGAAAACCATCCAGAAAACCACCCTTTTTTCTTTTTTGATTTGCCCTCCAGTTTTTTGGGAGCAGAAGTTGTTTTTATGGCAGGGCAAGAAGAGTTGTCTGCCATGGAAGATCCTCTTTTTGGGGCAGAGGCAGAATTTGCGCAGGAAGCACAACTGCATCCTTTTGCGTGGGTTGTTTTACTTGGTGCAGGTGTAGATTTTTTAGAATTACAACTACCGCAGTCGCAAGCGGGGCCGTGACTGAATAAAGAAAGAGGAGTCAAAAGTGCAAGAAAAAGTGCTACGTTTTTTTGTAAAGATTTGAACAAGGCCATAATAAAAGCTCCTTTTCAGGCGGGTTGTTTATTTTCAAAAACTAGCTTTTATGGTACCAGAGCTGCTGTTTGGCTGCAACTTCGTCTCAAAACTTTTGGTCTAAGGGGATTTTCAGGGGGTAGGGAAATCTACCCCCTATTTTTTAGATGTTTTGTTCTTTTTTTGGTTCTTGCTCGGGGATTATATTTATGTCACCGTTTAAATTGGCTTCTGTTTTGAACACTCGTTGTGTATGTTCTTTTCGTCTACCTTTGTTCCAAGAAGAGACTGGTGTTAAGTAACCAACGATACGAGTGTATTGATCAGTTATTTTTCCAGAGCATATGGGGCATGTTGTTCTTTGGCCAGAAATAGTGGTGTGTCCGTTTTGACACAGGCAATAGTTGTAGTTGATTGCAAAGTGTTCGCATCCATACTTAATTGCGCATTCAATTAATTGTTTCATTTGTTTTTTGTGTGTTAATTTTTCTCCCATGTTTAAATGCGATATTCCACCACCGGTTAGGACTTTAGAAAATGCGCCATCTAATTTTATTCTGTCTAAAATGTCACAGTCGACCCAGAGAGGTACAAACTGGTTTGCATAAATTTCATAATCCATGCCGAACATGATCTGGTCTTTTTTTGCAAGCTTGATTGCCAAACTTTCTCCTGGTACCTGCTCAATATTGAATGGGTGCCCGTATTTTTTTGAGCAGCTTGCAGCAAACTCTTTTATTTCTTGCAGCAGGTTGAATGCAATCTCTTTGCCTTGGTCTGTCATAATTGAATGACCCATTTGTTCTAGGCATTCATACACACCGCTGATTCCGAAGGTGCTAAACAGTCGGTCCATGATAACTAAACCTCTGCGTACCATCGGTAAAAAGTTTTGGTCTTTTCGTTTTTCTAAAAGAGTTCGATGTGCCTGTAGTGTTTTTGCTGCCATTTCAAGCTGTTCTTTTAGCATTATTATCAATTGTGTGTATGATTCTGCTTTTTTTCCTAGACGTGCCAAGTTAACGGTGACCACGCGATGAGAACCAAGTGAAATGCCGCCGTTTCCAAAGCTGTCGACTCCTGCTAAGTCGAAATCATTTGTTAGCCTGCAACAGCTTGCAACTTTGTTGCCGGAAGAAATGTAAATATTAAAACACCCTTTTTGCAGATTAATTTCGGTAAAATATTCAAGTGCTTTTTTATCTAACACATTTCCATGGTCATCAACTTTTAAGTTGAGTGTAACAACAGGAAATCGATAAGGGAGGCCTGTTTCTGGATCACCTTTATGAAACCAATCACAAAATATTTTTTGTATTTCTTCAACAGTGTCAAGATCGGGATGAGATCCGTCAGGGAATACATAGTCGCTAAACAATGATTCTAAGTTTGGGCGGTCGAAAATTGAAATATTGGTAAACGGCGATTGGTGAGAAGGGCGAAGTTTTTTGTTAAGAGTATGTACCAGTGATTGCAAATCATTTTCAACTTTTTTTCGATCTTTTGGGTTTTGTAGATCAAGATTTTCTTTTTTTACAAAATAAGAGTATCCAATTATCAAGTCGCCGATTGCAACGGCTCCAGCGATTTCTTGTGCAACTTCAATGGTTACCTCTTTTACCTGATCAATAAAAGATGTTGCTCGTTTTGGAGGATAAGAATGCAGCTGCCCCCAAAAGTTTCCTTTGCGCAAAAGCATATCTACCGAGAGAGCCCAGCAGTATGGGACTTGTAGTTTTGTGCTGTCGTGGATGTATAAATCTCCGTTCCATAAAGAGGTCAAAATAGTTTCAGCTTGATCATCTCCATTTTCTTCTTGCAAAATGGTATATAGGTCATGGTAGCCAATCAACTTCATGTTGCTTTTTACCATCTCTGAGACATAGTTTCCGTATGATGTTCCGTCTTGTAGATGATTTGCATTATCGTCTATGGTTATTTCTTTTACATCTTTTTTAAAATAAAAGTGAGATGTCTGAGAAGTATCAAGTTTTTCTGGAGATATGCCTTCAAGCTTGAGAAGCTTTTTATCTGTTTTAGCATAAATTTTTTTGAAACTATCCGATATGTGAGAGAACTGTTTCAGCTCGTCCACGTTTGACCCTTTTTTTTAAAAACTCTCTGATTCGATGACGCTGGCCAACCTTCTTGGTGCAACTTTTTTTGATATGGCCCACAAACAATAAGCAAGGGGAATACAAGCAGCTCCTTTGGAAGAATTTCAAATTCACGCCCGGTATACAGCGCAATTTTTTTATTTGTTTCTTTTTGTATTCGTCCGCACATATGAAGTAAAAACTGCAATTGATCCGTTGGCTCTCCACCTAAAAACGCAACGTATGAGGTAAGCGGGTTGTTGATTTTCTCCATTATTTGGTTGTCAGACATGAGAGTACCATTTTTTTTATCCCAATACTCTTTGTTGTGACAATCGGGGCAACGAATGCTGCATCCAGAAAAGTAAATTGATGTTGTGAGCTCATCCGGGACATCAATAGATGATGTGAAAATTCTGGCGATGTATCCGTTCATAAAAAATCCTTCTTGTCCGGTTGTTGGCAAAATAGTTTGTCATCGTTTTGCGCCGATGAACGATCGGACTGATTTTTTCGATCAGTCTTTTGTCCCCGCTCCCCTAGTGGTGTAAAAGTAAGGGAGTTAAAATAAGAGCCTTAGCAGATGTCTTTTTGTGCATTTTTTTTGATTATTTCAGACATGGCTTGTGTGAAAATAAAGCTCTTGGATTAAAAAGATACGGATCGGAAATTTTTTTTGCAAGAACTGTTTTTTAATAAAAAAAAATCGCCCTCGCCAAGGACATTATTTGCTATTTTTTATACCGTGAGAGATACTGGAAGAGTATATTTTTGTAGATATTTTTATCAAAAGGTTGGAGTGGACGCTATGGCGCAAAAAAAAATGGAAGACGTTTTAAAAGACGCCGGCCTCGTGACAGAGCAGCAGCTGCAGGAGTGTAGGGAGGTAATTGTAGATTCTGGACAAACGTTGCTCGAATGTATTGTTGCGAAAAAATTTGCTTCTGCGGAAGATGTTGCCAAGTTACTTGCAAAACATACCAGTCTTCCTTTTGTTAAATCCCTTTCTGAAGATATGGTTGATGTTCCTCTTTTGGGTAGAGTTCCACTTCGTTTTTTAAGAGAAAATGTTGTCATGCCAATTGTAATGGATGGCGAGATTGTCATTCTTACGCACAACCCCCTTTTGTTTCAACCGCTCGATGAACTAAATATTTTGCTTGGTGGAGGTATTGGTTCTGCTGTTGCCACAAGTAAAATGATTATAGATGGTATCAATCGGTATTATCCGATTGGCGGCACCAAGCAGATGATTGAAGAGTTGGAAGAAGAGAAAGATTTTGAAGAAACAGTTGATTTTGAGCAGGTTGACGACCGAGACATTATGGGAATGGCGGGGGAGGCGCCAATCATTAAATTGGTGAATCATATTTTGTTTCAGGCCGTCAAGCGAGGGGCTTCAGATATTCATATTGAGCCGTTTGAAAAAGAGTTGACTGTTCGGTATCGCATCGATGGCGTGATGTACAATGTTATGAATCCGCCAAAGCGGGTTCAGGGCGCACTTACCTCTCGTATAAAAATTATGGCAGGCATGAACATTGCGGAAAAAAGAATTCCACAAGATGAGCGAATAGAAATTAAAGTTGGTGACAAATCGATAGATATTCGTGTTTCTGTTTTGCCGGTTGTGTTTGGTGAACGAATTGTAATGCGTTTGCTAGACAAATCAAAAACATTTGCGAATTTGCAAGATCTTGGCTTTTCTGATCGCGACTTTTCTATTTTGACTAAAAGTATTTTGCAGCCAAACGGTATCTTTTTTGTAACAGGACCGACCGGTTCTGGTAAAACCACCACGTTATATTCGATTTTAAACAAAATCAGCAGGCCGGAAGTAAATATTATTACGGTGGAAGATCCGGTTGAATATCAAATGAGTGGTATTGGACAGGTTCAGGTAAAAGAAAAAATTGGTATGACATTTGCTGCTGCGCTTCGTTCTATTTTGCGTCAAGATCCTGATGTTGTGATGATTGGTGAAACGCGGGACCAAGAAACAGCACAAATTGCAATTCAGGCTGCGCTGACCGGTCACTTGGTACTCAGTACATTGCATACAAATAGTGCTCCAGCAACAATTACCCGTCTTTTAGATATGGGTGTTGAGCCGTATCTGATTGCGTCCTCAATTGTTGCGGCGTGCGCACAACGTCTTGTCAGAAAATTATGTCCAAAATGTAAGGAGTCTTATAAGCCAACACTTGCATTGATAGAAAGTTTGGGTCTTACTCAAAAAGAGGCAGATAAAATAACCTTTTATAAAGCAGTTGGTTGTTCTGAGTGTAATAACTCGGGGTTTAAAGGCCGACTTGCGATATTTGAAATTATGCAAATGACCAACAGTATCGCAAAATTAACGATAGAGCGTGCAGATACCACTCGACTTCGTGCGCAAGCACAGCAAGATGGCATGACGTTGCTGCTACAAGATGGAGTGCGTAAGATTGCACAAGGATTAACCACAATAGAAGAGGTTCTTTCTGTTGCAACGTTGCAGGAAGAGATCGAAGAGGAAATGGAAAAAAAATGAAAAAACTAACAGCAGTATTATTTTCTGTTTTTGCATGTTCGGCGCTTGCTTGCCAAGGCTCTGAAGGCGACAAGAAAGAGGGCGATTGGCAATACGAAAAAAAAACTTTTTTTCGAGTTACGCCAAGCATGCGCCAGCGTTATGGCAGTGTTTTGAATAAGTTTTATGGTTGTTTCACAAAAAATGAAAAACCTTCAGCTGGTGGCTTAGGAGCATCCCAAAGAGATGCCTATAGAATGAGTCAGATTGAGATGGAGGATCAGTAAATTTTTTCCTTTTTAAAAACATGAAAAAAAGTGGCTTCACCCTTGTTGAGTTGATGATCACCCTTGCGTTGTGTGTATTGATTATTTCTTTGACGGTGGTGAATGTTTCTTTTTTACATCGTGGTCTTGTTCGGTCAGAAGTTGATAAACTATTTTCTGCGTGTATGTTTTTGCAGCAGTGTGCGCTAACAACGGGACAAGAGCACGAACTTTTTTTTGACACAAAAAACAACAGTTATACGTTTGCAGGCAAAAATGTTTTTTTGCGCTCGCCTGTTGCGTTTGGTGTTGTTCCTGGGGCAAAAGGGCCACCATCGAGTCCGACTCGAATAATAAAAAATCCAACTACATTTAAAGGGAATAAAATATTGTTCAGTCCAACCGGAGCAATTAGTTCTGGTACGGTTTATTTGACCGATGGAGAACAAAAATCTTTGTACGCTCTGAGCAATGGAATCGCTCATATTTCCCATTTGCGTAAATACAGCTACACTTCCAAGTGGAATTTATTGCCATAGCCGGTTAACCAATGATTTTAAAAAAAATTCTAAAACTTTTTTCTAAGCTTTTTTTTTCTATACATCTTGGTGCGTTTGTTGCCCTTTTTGTTTTTAAAAACGATCGTCTAGTAAATGAAAAAATACAACAGCGATTAAACACTTTTTTTTCTTGTCTGCCT
>Ga0180437_10012545_pt1 | contig 10002 bp, 7 predicted proteins | sample SS_ome_4_FD_132410 | JGI IMG/M metagenome (GOLD analysis project Ga0180437, IMG submission 132410) | Hypersaline lake sediment archaeal communities from the Salton Sea, California, USA - SS_3_D_1 metaG | ecosystem: Environmental > Aquatic > Non-marine Saline and Alkaline > Hypersaline > Sediment... | reverse complement strand
TGGGCTCGATCACACTGGCAGCGAGGATCTTGCGCCGAAAGTTGCGCTTGTCCAATGTCTCACCCAGGACGATCTCGTAGGCGGTCTGCAGCTCCGTCAGGGTAAACACCTCAGGGAGCAGCTCAAAGCCCACGGCCGTATATTCCAGTTTGTATCGCAACCTGGTGAGGGCGTAACTCAGGATATCCGCGTGGTCAAAGGCCAGGGGAGGCAGCTCATAGATGGACCACCACCTCACTCGCTCGGCTTCCTCGGCGGTGCCAAGTAGGACACGGGTGGCTGGGACGACGGCAAAGTACGTCACCGTGATGACACGCCGGCGGGGATGGCGGCCCGGATCCCCAAACGTATATAGCTGCTCCAAAAAGACGTCCGTCAACCCTGTCTGTTCTTTCAGTTGACGCTGGGCAGCAGCTTCAAGCGCCTCATCTGGACCGACTACGCCACCGGGGATGGCCCACATGTCTTCGAAGGGCTCTTGCCTGCGAACAACAAGCAGCACACGGAGTTCACTGTCGCGGAGCGTGAATATCACCACGTCGACAGAGATCTGCGGGCACTTACAGGAGCTGGTGTCCTGTCCAGCCTCGGGCATCGATCCCTCCCTTAGTGTACAAGTCACACCAAGTATAGCACCAATATGCCCACATGTCAAATGGGGGCAGGCTGCCATTCTTTGACAGCCTGCCCTCGTCAAATTGCTAGTGTCTGCGCGTCTCGCTCCAAACCTCGAGGGTGGATCCCACCCCAACGATCGGCCATAGAGCGGTTTCGCACCGGAAGCTCGCTAGGCCTGATAGCGCAAGGCCTCGGCGATGACCACCTTGGCGCCCTGCCGGGCATGGAGCCAGACGGTGAACAAAGTCGCGGCAAGGATGGCAAGCCCGATGCCGATGAGGGTCGGCCAAGGCGGCAGGAAGGCCAATCCCTGGTCAGCAGCCACCTGCAGATAGAGGTTGTAGGCAAAAGTCAGGGCCAGCGCATAGCCGATGAAGGTACCCAGGCCGGAGACGAACATGTTCTCCAGCAAAAAGACCGACTGCACCATGTCACGCTGGAAGCCAATGGCTCGCAGCACGCCGATCTGCTGCCGGCGCTCGACCACAGCGCGGATGGTGACCACACCCAGGGCGGCAACGCCGATGAGCAGGCCCAACGCCATGAAGCCCTGGAGCAGATAGAAGACACTGTTAAATGATGCGATCGCTTTGGGCGCCAATCTCTGGATCGTGTGTCACGATAACAAAGGTCTGGCCATTCTCCTCGTTGAGCTTTCGCATCAAGTCCATGATATCCTGCGCTGTCCGGGAGTCCAGGTCGCCAGTAGGCTCGTCGGCCCATACGATGGCCGGGCTGTTCACCAGTGCCCGAGCAATGGTGACCCGCTGGCGCTGGCCACCAGACAGCTCGCCGGGCAATTGGTTTGCCTGATCAGCCAGGCCCACCGCCTCCAGCGCCTTGTGCGCCGTGCGGCGGGCTTCCTTGGCGTTGATGCGCTGGCCGTTGAGCAAGAGTGGCATCTCGACATTCTCCACGGCGGTCAGCACCGGGAGTAGGTTGTAGAACTGAAAGACAAAGCCCATATTCGAAGCCCGGTACTTGGTCCGCTGGCGGTCACTCATCTTGGCCAGATCCTGGCCGTCGATCTCGATAACGCCTTCATTGATCTCATCCAGACCGGACAGTGTGTTTGGAAGTGTGGTCTTGCCCGAACCCGAGGGTCCCATGACAGCGACCATTTCGCCGCGGCGTACCGTCAGGTCCACGCCCCGCAGGGCCTCCACCTTAACCCTGCCGGTGTCATATGTTTTCCTGACCCCTTCAGCGCGAATAATCACGTCGTTATTGGTCTCTGCCTTGTTTCCATTGTTGGACATTGTAAGCTCTCCCTTCCTCTTCTTCCATAGTGCCGACGTATTGTACCACCCCAAATGTGATTTTTCAAGTATTTGCAAAGCTTTCTTACAGATTATCAAAGCTTTGATTCTTGATGGGAGGACTACAGGGAGAGGTACACGCGAAAGCGTCTTGAGGAATATGAAGACAGGGACGCGGCAATCCGCGTCCCTGTCGAGCCTACTCAAAAAGGATAGAATCTATGGCGCTTGCACCAGCGCATCCACCGTTGGCAAAAAGACCGAGTCGTACAGGGCGTCGCGCTCATCGGGGTCGCTCTGCAGGAGAACCATGAGGGCAATCCTCTCCCCTTCCGCGACGGCGATGTCCATAGCGAGTCCCCGGAACTCAAAGCTGTAGATCATCCACGTAAGACCATTGGCCTCGCGCTCGCCGGTGGACTCTGGTTCCTCGTCCAGACCTAGCTGGAGACTCAGCAGGCTCACCAGGTCCTCGGCTGCGAACGGCCCCGCCTGCATCAACAACGTTGCCGCATCCAGGGCCGACTCGGCTCGGGTGTAGATGCCAGGAGAGATCTCCTCCCAACCGACCGGCCGGACCCCGGCAATGCCCATCTCCTCGTCGACAAAGGGCTCGAGCTCGACTGCTTCCACCTCCCCACCTGGAACGGCGAATTCGGGTCCAGACATCTGGGCCATGCAGGCGTCGTCAGGTGCGCCATTGGGATCTTTAAAGAAGGCCGCCGCCATGCTGGTGGGGCATTCGTGGCTCACACTCGCGCCGTGCCCTATACCAGGATACTCGAAGAAATTAGCGTTCTCCAACGTCTCGGCAGCCAGACGTCCCCAGGCAGGCGGAGTGATAGGATCATATTGGCCAGCCAGGATCAACGTCGGGATCTCGCTAGCTACCGGCTGATTCTCGACCGCATCCGCGATGCCTGAATCCCAGCTCTCGCACACTTCATAGCCTAGTCCGCCGACGACTGCATCCTCAAAGAGATCGGCCAATTCTGGATATGCGGCCAATGCCTCCTCTAGCTCCTCCACAGAGCTGAAAGGGAATTCCTCGTGGCACTGAACCGACATTTGCATGCCTTGGCTCATGACCTCCTGCTGCGCAATCAGAGCGCCGGCGATGAGGGCAATCAGATTGTAATCTCCCTCGCTGGCATCATAGATGATCTCCGGCAGCGAGGTGATGATGCCTGCCTGATATAGGAACTCGAAGGTAAATGCCTGCAGATCGGCGCCCTTCAGTAGCGCGTCGTAGCGCTCGCCGGTGAGGGGGTTAATGATCTCGATGCTGGCCGGTGCCTCATTCAGCCGCTCCACCGTGTCAGAGAATACAGCGCGCAGATCAGGATAGGCAGCGTTGCATGCCCCATCGGCGGCGCAGCCATCAAACAGGGTGTCAAAGGCCCGGTCGGCGTTGGCCGCGGCACTGACATTCAGGTCAACATCGGGCGGATAGACCGAATCGAGCACCACACTTCGCAACCCCTCAGGGTAGTCGCGCATCACTTCCAATGCAAGCCGGGTGCCGTAAGAGATACCCCACAGGTTCACCTGGTCATAGGCCAAAGCCTGGCGCAGTGCCTCCACATCGGCTGCATTGGCAGCCGTGTTGTAAGCCGACAGATCGGCAACCTGGCTCAGATCCTCCGCGCAGTCGAGCAGCCTCTCCAGGATCAGGTTGCTGATCTCTTGGTCGGTGAGCGCTCGGCCATCTAGCTCATAGTCGAGCAGTTCGCGGGTGAGCTCGACCACCTCCGGGCAATCCAAGGCCGGTTCAGAGAAACCCACCCCCCGCTGGTCAAAGACGACGATGTCACGATTGGCCTCCCACATCGGCTCGTACACTTCTTCGAAGGTCAGATCGATGAACTCCAAGGCACTGCCGCCGGGACCACCTTCCAGATAGACGATGGGGTCTGGCTCAGGAGCACCATCTGGATGGCGAAAAATGGCTACGGCCAGGCGGATGGTGGCGCTGTTGGGGTCAGCCCGGTTCTCAGGCACGAGAAGGTAGCCACACTCGACCGTTTCCCCTTCGACCTGGCCGGCTGGCAGGTTGAAGGGACAAGCCGACGCCTCAAAGATTGCCGTTTCCTCCTCGGGTGGAGGGCTGGTCGGTGTAGGCATGGACGGTTCCTCGGTTGGGGCGACCGTCTCGGTGGGCGGCTCCTCGGTGGGAGTGGCCGCCAGCGTAGGCTCAGGCGTCGCCGTCGGCGCCACGGCCACCTCGGTCGGCGCCGTTGTGGGCGGCGGGGTTTCCGTCTTCCCACAGGACGCCAGGGGCAAGAGCAGGAATAACAGAGCCAGCGCTATCAGAATCTTGGACCGCATCGTTCTCACCTCCTGGATCGCTTTTCAGCTCCGCAACACCGGGCTTGACCTTCCCATGGTACCACGTCCTGAATACCAAAGCGCGACTGGAGCCTCCCGGCAGACTGGCATCGTCGCGGATTCAAACCATTTCAGGCAGCCGGGACCCCGTGAACAGCGGTTCCGGCAGGAGCATGACCCGGACATGGGCAGGGGCTCCCGACAGAAATGCAACTCATTGTACCACACTCCTACGCTGTGAGAAAGAAGCTGGAGGTCAAGGTGCGTCGTGTTCCTCGAGCGGGTGCCCTGTCACCCAAAGGGGGCGCCATTGACACCTTTGCTCGTTCGGACTATAATGCCCACAAGATGGCTGAACCAAGCTACCTGGCCTTGTACGAATCTGGCGAGTTGGCCCGTCGCATCGAAGCCGCGTGGGCCATGCTGGCCCGCTGCGAGCTGTGTCCTCATCGCTGCGGCGTGAACCGTCTGGCGGGAGATCGCGGCCAGCGCCTGGGCATCTGCCGCATGGGTGACCAGCTCAAGATCTCAAGCTGGAACCTGCATGCTTGGGAGGAACCACCTATCAGCGGCACGCGGGGGTCAGGGACCATCTTTTTTTCGGGATGCACAGGCCGTTGCAGGTTCTGCCAGAACTATCCCATCAGCCAGCTTGGCTATGGCGCTGTGGTGACGGTCGAAGGGCTCGCAGCGATGATGGTGGAATTAAAGCGCAAGGGGGCTCACAACATCAACTTGGTAACGCCCACTCATTTTATGCCGCATGTACTGGCTGCCCTACCCCATGCCATCCGAGCTGGGTTGCGCCTGCCCCTCGTCTACAACACCAGTGGCTATGAGCGCGCCGAGGTCCTGCGCCTGTTGCAGGGTGTGGTGGACTTATGGCTCCCCGACGCCAAATACGCCGACGATATGGTGGCTCGCCGGCTTTCCGGATTCAGGGGTTATGTCGAACACAATCGGGCTGCGTTGCGAGAGATCTACCGCCAGGTGGGTAAAGACCTGGTATTGGATGGCGAAGGGCTTGCCATTCGGGGGTTGATCGTGCGCCACATGGTCCTGCCTGGAGGATTGGCAGGAAGCGCCGAGGTTTTGCGCTGGATCGCCGAGAACCTGTCTCCGGGGGTCCACGTCAGCCTGATGGATCAGTACTTTCCCGCACACCGCGCTTTGGGCGATCCAGCCCTGGGTCGCAAGATCACCTGGGAAGAGTATGAGGTCGCCCTGGATGCTTGGGATGCTGCCGGGCTGGAGCGGGGTTGGCGTCAAGAGACACTCGACGACGGATGACCGGAGGCGCTGGGCATTGCCCTCTGATCACTGCAAACTGGGTGTTGGTTACGGCCGCCAGGCTGGAACCTGGTCGTTGGTACTGTCCCCTGTCAACTTGACTGGGTCAGAGCCATCCGCGCCCATGACATAGATATCCCAATCCCCGTCACGGTCGGAGTAGAAAGCGATTCGGCCCCCATCTGGTGACCAGGTAGGACCACGCTCTGTAGAATAGGGCGCGTTGCTGATATTCACCGCCTCGCCGCTGCCCAACGGCCGCACATAGATCTCGGCATAACCATCGCGGGTACTGGCAAAGGCGATGCGGCCACCATCTGGTGACCAGGCGGGATCGGTGTCGTCAGCGGGGTCATCGGTCAGCCGCACCAGATTGCCCCCTTCACGATCCATGATATAGATCTCCCAATTCCCGTCCCGCTTGGAGGCAAATGCCAGCCGCGTGCCGTCAGGCGACCAAGAGGGCGATAGATCCGACGCATCCTCCCACCAGGTCAATCTTTGCACGTCCGAGCCGTCAGCCCGCATAAGGTATAGCTCCCAATAGGCAGAATCACGCACCGAGGCAAAGGCGATCCACGCTCCGTCAGGCGACCAAGCCGGCGAGTGGTCTTTCGACTCGTGACTGGTCAGGTTGACGAGGTCGGTACCATCGCTGTTCATGACCCAGATGTCCGCATTGCCATCCATATCAGAGGCAAAGGCGACCATGGAACCATCCGGCGACCAACTGGGCGCCGATAGGAATCCCGACTGTCCATCCGCCAGGCGGGTGCGGTCGCTTCCATCACTACTCATGACATACAAACTGAAGCGAGCCTCCCCCTCTGCAAGTGCCTGATAGGCAATGGCCGGCACCGAGCGGGCAATGACCAGGGGCGGGGTGGGCGAAGGAGACAGTGTGGGCAAAGGCGTCGGCCCCTCTGTCGGTGAGGCAAGCGCTGCCGGTCGGTCCGTCGCCACAGGCGCAGAGGTCAGCGTGACCCTGGCCAGTCGCACTGTCGCCGATGCACTCGGCGTTGCAGTCGGATCCGGCACAGGCGGCGCGGGGTTGAGCACTGCTGCGGCGATCATAATCACCACGATCAGACCCAGCACTCCTGCTGCAATCCGCAGCCAGGGCAGACCCCGGCGGGCTGGTTCCTCCTCTTCGCCTTCATCCACTGCCGCTGGCTCGCGACGAGGGCGGGCCTCGGCCCTGCGCCGCTCCTTGCGCCCACGAAGCTTGGACACGCGACGATCCTCGGACGGCTTGCCTCGGCCCGAGATTGCCCAGCGTGTGTCGCGTACCACTTCCCCTAGATCGATCCGCTCGGCCAGCCAATCACGCAGCATCGCCACCCGGAAACGGTAGCTGAGTGCCCCCAACCGTTCCAGGATGCCCCTATTCACCAGGCTGTCTAGGGCCGAGACCACCGGCTCTTGCTCCACGCGAGCCCCGGCCTTGGTCAAGATGGTGCGGACCTCCCGCACGGTGGCCACACCACGCGCCCCTCGTAGAGAAACCAGAGCAGCCAAGACCGCCTGCTCCTGCGGAGATGACTCCTCCCAGACCTGGCGAAAGTCCGCGATGTCACGGCTGACCAGATCCTCCATCACCACGTCGAGGTCACGCTGGTTGACCCAACCTGCCGGAGCACATCGGTTAAATATTTCGAAGCAGAGTAGCTGCAGGTAGTAAGGCTGGCCAGATGTGACCTCGATCAGGCGACGGGCGACGCCATAGTCGTAGACAAGCACACCCTCCGCTGGCCAGGTGACGAGGCGGTTGGCCTCCTCGCTGGCCAAGGGCCCTAGGATGCAGGTTTGCGCCCCTCCGAACAGATGGGGGTAGTGGCGGGTCAGCGGCCCCTGCTGGACCACATTCGAAGTCGCGACGATCGCCACCGCCGCATCTTGGTCCCGCCAGGTACCCAGGATGGCAATCAAACGATCGAGCAGGTCTCCGCTGTCAGCCAGACAGTCCAGGTCGTCGATCATCAGGACCAGGATCTGATCCCCAAGCGCGGCGCGGACTTGGGGCCAGAAGTCATCCAACAGACGGCCTGTGTGGGCCTCGAAAGCAGTCCACGGGGGTTCCGAGATCTTTTCTCGCACCCGAGGATTCACTTGGCGCCTGATGGAATCCGCCAGGCGCCACAACAACCGGTCAAGTCGCTGGATATCCTCATCCCATAACTCCACCAGCACCGCAACGAACTCTTCCGGCAGGTATGCAGGTAGCTGGAGGAGCAGGGAGGTCTTGCCGATGCGCTCTGCACCAGACACGAGGAACACACGCCGTCCCTTGACGAGACCCTCACGGATGGCAGAGGCGACATCCCTGCGACCGAAAAAGAGTGAGGGATCGTCTGCAGGTTGACCAGGTATGTATGGATTGACGATGTCTGGCATAGGAAGCCTGTGCGCTACGGTTGGTGAGTGAAGTCGTCCTTAATGGGTCAGAGCCGGACTTGGCCTCGGCCATTATACCATCAATGGGGTGCAAAGCACAACTTTCCAGAATGCAGAGAGCACTGACGGCTTTACTCTCCTCCCGGAAGGTCCGACCTTTCGGTCTGGCTTGCTGAAGCATGCTCACGCTGCCGCAGGGGAGCCGCAAAGAAATGTCTGCGATAGCAAGTATCGCAGACATTGAAGGTCAGTTTTCGAGTGGTGGCTGGATGACGGCTGGCCACAGCCCTGCCTACCAGCGCGATCCCCCCCAGTCATGCTGTGAACGGTCGCGACTGCGCCGCGGTTTTGCTTTGTCGACCTTGATCTGCCTGCCGTCGACCTCCCTACCGTTGAGTCCGCCAATGGCTGCTTGCGCCGCCTCCTCGGTCCCCATTTCCACAAAGCCAAAGCCCCTCGACCGGCCTGTGTACTGGTCGGTGATCACTTTAGCAGACTCGATCTCGCCAAACTCGGAGAACAGGGTTCGCAACGTGTCCTCGGTGGTATCATAGTTCAAATTACCAACGTACAGGTTCTTGGTCACAATGTCTCCCCCCAGCCGATGACAGTGACGTCGACCGCCTGCAATCCTTTTCGGCCCTGCTCGACACCGAATTCGACGGTCTGTCCCTCTTCAAGGTTCCGGTAGCCCTCGCCTCGGATGGCAGAGAAGTGGACAAAAACATCCTCGCCTCCCGCCCGCTCTACAAAGCCATAGCCTTTGGCCGCATTGAACCATTTGACGGTTCCAGTTTCACGCTCAGTCATTGTATCCCCTTTCCGTGTTTCTGTTAGGAAGAAGCCAGGCTGGGCAATCATATACAAAGCGCCCAGACTCGTAAGCCTGGGCGCACAGCTTATTGCGATCGAACCAGCTTCTTACTTCGTCCTACACTCCTATCATACCATGTACTCTCAAAACTGTCAAGCTTCTGGGCGTGTATTATGTAAATGGCACACCACCCACCATCTGACGCTGATCGGATTTAAGTGGAAGGCATCCATGTAACCCGACGCTCCTGCAAGATGCAGTGCATTTCTCTGGTGACGATGCGCCGCCGCTGGCACTAGCTTCGGAGGTCTGCCCCCAATTCAGCTTTCAGCCGCGCTACGATGCGTTCCACCTGCTTGGCGACGACGGCATCGCGCAGTGTCTTGTCGGGCGCCTGGAAGGTGAGCGCATACGCCAGGCTCTTTTTTCCCCCTGGCACCGGATCGCCCCGGTATACATCGAACAGCTTGACCTCCTTGAGCAGAAAGCCGCCCGAATCGGCGATGAGGCCCTGCACCTCCGCCGCCGGCACCTCCTCGTCCACTACGACTGCCAAGTCCTGCAGCACGGCCGGATAGGGCGAGATGGCCTCGACGAACCAGGCCAGCGGCACCTGAGCCAGCAATGCTTCCAGGTCCAGTTCGGCGGCAGCCACGCGCTGATCGGGCAGGCCAAAGGCCTTTCGTACAGCCGGATGAACCTCACCCAGCACGCCGATCTCGGCACCTTGCCCCGAGCCTGTCGACGGATCCACCACGCATAGGCGGGCTGTACGGCCTTGTTGGAAAGTCGGATGCTCGGTGGGTTGGTAGATCGCCTCCCCGACGTGCAATCGCGCCAGCAGGGTTTCCACGACGCCTTTGACGTCGAAAAAGTCGATCTCCGGACCTTCAGTCGCCAACCAATGTCGGTCGTCCCGTGGACCGGTCATCATGATGGACAGGTGGCGAGGCTCGTCAGGCAGCAGTTCGCCGGGCTCCAGGAGGAACACCTTGCCCACCTCAAAGATCTCGACCAGATCCCGAAAGCGCAGGTTCGCGGCCGCAGTCTCTAACCCCGTAGCAAGCAGGCTGCGGCGCATAACCGAGCGCTCTTGGGTGATCGGATTCGACAGGGTGACATAGTCGCTGGCCGAGAGATCCTCCGTGCTCTTGCCTGGATCGAGCGCTGCTTCCCGGGCCAGGCTCGTCAACGAGTAGGTAACCACTTCCTGGAGACCGCAGGCGACCAGCACATCGCGAACCTTCTCCTCCAATTCCAGATCCCGATTCGCCCGCTGGGGCGGCAAACGATCGGCCA
>Ga0180437_10012544_pt1 | contig 10004 bp, 22 predicted proteins | sample SS_ome_4_FD_132410 | JGI IMG/M metagenome (GOLD analysis project Ga0180437, IMG submission 132410) | Hypersaline lake sediment archaeal communities from the Salton Sea, California, USA - SS_3_D_1 metaG | ecosystem: Environmental > Aquatic > Non-marine Saline and Alkaline > Hypersaline >... | reverse complement strand
TTTCTCTTTTTTGTTCCCCTTGCAAGTTTCATTACGTGTTTAGAGCCATTACACCAAATATTATTCACTCTCTTGAATCTTCCCATGTGGGTTAATACTTCATCACCAGGAATCACTTCATCCATTCTCTTGATACCATTTCTTGTATATATGGGTGTATCTCCAGATATACATGCAAATAACATCGGATCTGCATTTGGATTACCAGCATTTACTAGACATGGAGAATTTGGTAAGAACTTCAGGGAATTTACAAGACCGTAAAACTCGTTATACCAGTGTACTCGTAGCTCCTTGTTCTTCTCTGCCGTTGCAACGAAGTTACATACTCTATCCGAGCATTTGTCCCAGTCTTCTATTATGTTCCCTTCTTCGTCCTTAAGAAAGTATCGTCTCTCAAGTATTTTCAGAGAGTTTTTGGATAGATTATTATTTGGCATATCCGCAGTCTACCTCTACTTTCCTCCCGTTAATTTTCATACCGTTAACGTAAGGACACTGGTATGATGTTACTATATCGTCACCAAGCGAGGCGCGTTTCTCCTCTCTTTTCATGCGGCATCCCACTGCGCAAAATGGTCCAGGAAAATCAAAGTCCATCAGACAGGGCTTGCTGTCTGCGATTATTTCCCACTGGTCACTTCCTTTTCTCATCTTTAACGACGCTTCTACTTTCAACATTATCTCCTTTCCGCGAACCAACTCCCGGTCCGGTCCCTTTAATTATCAATTCGGCCAGCCGTTCTATCTCTTCTCTGGTAGTATGGCATTCAGGACAAATGTACCGTGTCGTATATCCGTGACGTGTGAGTAACTGTAGTCTCCAGAGCCAGTGTAGCAGAAACTCCCTGCCACAAATTCCGCAGACTCTGAACTTGAAGATAGGAAGAAACCGATCTATTTTATACGGCAATGCTTCCTTAATCATTTCTTGGGCTTCCAGTCTTTACCATTCATATACCTGTACGCCTCGAACGGCGTGGGAAACACAATGTATTCAAACCTGTCTGGATGGTAGACTGTGGTAGGCACGCCTATGCGTCCTTGTCCAAAGTACCTTTGGGAATAAAGGTCGTTTGTTTTGAACGTCCCGCATTTGATGTACCAAATCCGTTCGTCCGGGAGATTACCTTCAACCGAAAAAGCTGGGTAGTGAGTATGTGCGGTTATGTACTCCCTACAGATTGGGCGGCTAGCTCCAAATAGTTCAGCGTGCATCTGCTGAAGTCTTTTGTTGCCATGGAGCGGATTCATAAATGAATTAAAGCGGGTCTTGTGAACGAATCCAATGGGATATGTTTGACTACCTACTACCAAATCAGCATAACCGATTCCTCGGAAGTATGGGACCTTGTTCTTCATCACCATTCGAACAAGTCCAAATCCTGCGTTACGTTCCGTAAATTCATCTGAATGGTTACCCGAGCCCATGGAAATTATCTTACCGCGTTTTAGACATTCATCTACAAAGCTCTCAAGCCATGTTATCTGCTCTTCAGGTGTCCACCCGTCGTGTCGGGCTGATGTTGTACCGTGCATGATCATAAGGTTAATATCATCGCCGAACAGCCTTATATAAAAGTTATCCTGCTCAAACAGAAACCTAGTATGCTCAAGAAGGGAATCGTATGCTACATCCAACCCACCGAAATGCAGGTCAGCTGCGTTCATAACTGCGATTGGCTTGGAAGTTTTGATGGCTATCTTTTGGTAATCCTGGTCGGTCTGATGTCGTTCGACCCTCTCCGACGCTTGAACCAGAGTCTTTATCGGGTCTACTTTCTTAGTAAGTTTCTTAGTAAAGTCAGGAATGACGTGACTCAGCTTTCTTCTCTCCGGGTCTGTAGTATGTCTTTTCCATATCTTACCGAAACTCATATTTGATGCTATTTGCTTAATGCTCCGTAACTTGCGTCCGGTGGAATTCGAGCAGGACATAAAAAGTTCCTGCTTATCCGTAAAATTCTGATAGTTATCCATAAGCCACTGTTGGACTGTACTGCTCATGAGGCCTCCTTATCCGGATTAGATTTGCGTGAGAGGACAATATAATCTTTGTTGTTCCCTGTGTCAAGTGAAAAATTACCACATACCGGACACATTTCCTTGGTTACCATAAATCCCACTGGACCTTCCGGAATATCGTTTTTCTCCCTTATGTTTTGTTCTATTGTTTCATTAACCATCGCTCCGCCAGCTCCGCAGTCGGAGCATTTCCAATGTACTACTCCTTTCGCTGTCTTCAGTTTCTCGAGCTTTATTTGGCACTCGATACACAGACTTCCTTCTCCGACAAGGCCTTCTGCTCCGCAGTTAAAGCATTTCATTATATTCTCTCCGGTCTTCCTATCTTCGTCATGTACTTATTGAATGCCTCTTTCTTACCCATAGCGCGGACCTCATCAATGAACTTCCACTGCAGCGGACCCAGCTTTACTTTGGGTATACCACAGCGGTGGCACAGCAGCTTGCGCGCGCGGAGTGAGCACCTTACATCCATGTAACTGCCACAACGAGGGCAGTTTACCTCAATTATATAATGTACGTCGGGAGTCCGGCGCACCGGGTGCCTAGACTCATCTTTTACGTGGTACTCCCATTTCTTGTTGAGGAACCAGGTGTTAAAATACTCCACTTCTCTCCTTTCGTAGCTACTACAGCTACTGCAAGTGCGCTCCACATGTGACTGGATATACCATAGAGGGGTCCTGGTTGTTTCTTAACGCCTATCTGCGGTGTCTTGCCTCCGCCTGTCTTGGGAAACATATCTATTAATACCTGCCGGATGTTTGGGTCCTTCGCACGAGCCGAGTGACAGAGCTCTATCTTTATGTCTGCCCGTGGAATGCGTAAGAACTTACGAGGTTGGACGGCTTCGTCGAATTTTCCAACCCAGTAACAAGTTTCAAATACACTCTCACCTACAGCTATGCCATAAGATGTTATCCATTCGCACGCAATAATAGGTATCTCTTCAGCCGCTTTCAGCAGGGTAAGAACTTCTCTGTTATTTGCTATGTATCCCCTGAGATACTTGAACTCAATGGGATTGAACCAAACAACAGCGCTCTTCTCAGGCCCGGGGTCAATCGCAAATATTGTCATGATTTTTTTGCATAATAGTCCACAACTTTTTGTTTCTTCTCTACTTGACAGATGCTGTCGGGATTGAACTCATATCCGAGATCAGCTACAGACTCATCCCGGTTGGCTTCGGCATTACAGTAACCTATAAGCATCTTATCTATCTTGGTGACATAGAAATACTCATTCCACCATCTGTGTTTCTCTTCGCCTCCGCGCCAGATAACTTCGCTTTCCTTAATGGTCTCAATGATGTCGCCATCACTGTCACCCCAGTCGTTAGCCTTATTATAGTTGGCTATATGTTTCCTAATCGTTTCGTCCATTTTTTCCTCCTATCTCCGGGAATATCTCGATGGTTAACTTTGTTCCATCTTGAATCAGATAAATATGTTCCGCCATTTGATGGTCGTCTGTTTCGTCAGCTAAGAAACTTAATTCCTTAGCAAGCCTTCTGGCATCGGAGGAACTTATATCAGTCAACACACTGACATTTCCAACGAATTCTCCACCATCCATCTCTGTCTTAATGAGAAGTGGTTCCATTACCATACTCTTCCTCCATAAGTTCAGACTTTCCTTTGGATGCTATGAATTCGTCCACTCGTTCTTTCATGTACCCCGTCATCTCGCGAACCGTGTCCTCGCTTTCGCTAAAATCAGCAATTACTTCAAGTCCATCCGATACCCGATATACACTAAAATAGAGTTGGTTCCACCCGCCGAGACATTTTTCTCTTGTTACATCAATTTCATAACCTCTATACATTGTCTTCATTCTCTTTCTCCAGCAGAAAACTTGGTATGTCGGATTCATCTGCATCAAGAGCAGACTCCACTTTTATCCATAGGTCGAGTTCATTGTGCTTAACTGCGTTTTCTATATCCTCAACAACTGTATCTGCGGCATGGTTGACCATATCTTCGTCGTCAAGATTAACAACATAGCTAGACTTTATCGTTACTCTTCCTAATCTCATCGATTTCCTCCCAGGTTCCACCGATAGGTAGGTTGAAATTCTTGTCAGGAAATTTCTCAGCGTATGCGCGCGTAACCCAACCAAATTCATTATTCCAGTATAAAGGTTCGCCGTCTTCTTTTTCCGTTGACCTGATTATGTAGCTCATGATTCATCGATTTCAAGGACATCAACATAGTCCCAGTCGAATATCTCTCCCGAGCCTCGTTCTTTATCTAATGCACCAAGATCTACTTCCATAAACTGATCTCTAGCATCCTGCTCACTATCAGCCTCGATTAAAACATCTAGGAGCACCTGAAGTCTATATGTTTTCATTATGTTACCCTGCGTTATTCCTTCGGATATTTAGGAACTAGTTGATTCAGAGTAAACGTCCAATTCTCTTCTCTATTAGCTATCAGGACAATTGTACTGTCGCTCCTGTATTTCATAATCCAGTCCAGACACGCGCCACAAGGTGTGAAGAACGAAGTCTCTGCAACTACTGCAATGGCACCAATTTTTTCTCCTGCTTTCATCTGTGCTATCGCCGCTACTTCAGCGTGAATAGACGTCATCCACAATCCCTCTTTGTTCCAGCCTGTGTATATTGAGCCGTTTTCGGTGTTAACTGCCGCACCTACCTTCACACCGCTACGGTTTGGATCTGCGAACTCCCGTGCATTCCATGCTGCATCAACTAAGTCGATTTCAGGTGTTTCCAAGTTCATTTTCGTATCCTATTGTATTTATCAGAGTTATTTGGACCTGCTCGGAATCGAACCGAGGTCCATGCACAGTCCGATTATGGTCTTCTGGCATGTCGAAACCTTCCAGGCCCGTTAGTCCTCATCTGAAACTACTGGTCCGCTTCCGGACATTAGTAACTTAGCTTCGTTACACAGCGACATATTTATGCAGTCTACCATGCGTCTCTGGTATTCAAGGTCGTTAATTATTGCTGTCCAGAGTTTCTCCTCTGGCTTAAGTCCGTTGCGCTGTGCGAATATCTTCTCCCAGACAGCTTGGTGATGTAACTTGCAAAGTTTCTGGAAGGTCATGCGCACCTTAACAGGAACCTCGCAGTTAGCTATTTCATTCCTGATATTATACTGTGCCTTGATCTCTTCCAGAACCATGTCGCCATTGGATGTGGTTACCTGGTCAAGTCCCAGCTCAGTCGGCTGTTCCTGCGGGTTCGGCGTCCGAATTGTCCTTACCATCTATTAACTCCTTTAAGAATACCCAGTCTTTGAGTCCTTCTTCCTTATTTCTTTCCTCTACTTCAACTGTGCTGCGTGTATACAGAGCAGGGTGATAGGTAACTATCAATTTAGCTCCGTACTTTTCGAAGACCTTACCCCGTTCTTCCCCTACACGCATTTTCTTGCCGAGAAGCGCATGTGCTGCGGCATCTCCCATTGCTACTATGAAGTCAGGTTGAACGACGTCTATCTGCATCAGCAGGTGTGCCCGACATGACTTTATCTGCTTGGTCTTCAGCTGTCCGTCGTTGATAGCCCGGCAACAACATGCGTTGCAAATATATATTCCGTACTCCGCCAGTCCAGCCATGTTCAGAAACCATGCTAGTTCATCTCCTGATTTGCCGGCAAACAGCTTGCCGGTGCGCAATTCGTGGTATGCAGGCGCCTTACCCACCAGCATTATTTTAGCCTCCGGATTGCCCATGTACAGCGGAAGTATCTTCTCAGGATCCCTGATGGTACCCAAATAACACTTGGTGCATGTGTTTATGTAGTTAGCAAGGACATCCAGTACACGCAGCCGTTCTCCTCGTTCCATGGAGTCCGAGGGTTCGACGATTCCGAGTTCAGTCCACGGATTTACTATCTGTTTTCTTGTCCACACGTTCTTTTCTCACTAACCGGAGCAAGTTCTTTTCTTCGCTCTGCAATATCTTAAGCCTATTAAGTAAGTCCTCTATCATCCTAAATTTCTGTGGGCCTATCTCGATGACTATCTCACTTCTCCTTTTTAGCACGCTTTCGAGCTGGCTTCTTGTCTTCTTTAGTAACTGTTCGCTTGTCATCGGGCGTCTCCTGTTTGAAAGATATACCTACTTTTGTATACAGTTCTTTTAGTAGTTTATCCTCGAGATTGCCTTCAATTATCTTTCTTTCGAAATTCCAGTATCCTTTGGCAGATATGTCCCCCCATTTGAAACTGCCACCCCCTCCTTTGTTAACTACTTCTTGGGTAACAGCACAGCTGATTAGACCCATAGTGTTTTTGAATCCCTTGCCATAAATAAATGGAATCTTTACTTCTGTGCCCTCAATACCACCGCTCTTGTCCTTAACCAGCTTGGCCATTGTCCAGAACCCAATGTACTTTCCATCTTCATCTGTAATAGGACCGTCTTTGCCTCCGATTCTTCTAAGCTTTACAGAGGAACCTTTATAATGTTTAAGGGCGTGACCGGCGGTAACGTCGTCCCAAGTGTGTGTTCCACCAATACCTTCTGTTCTTATTTGGTTAGTAACTATAAGTGCCATTTTAGCCTTTGCTATCCTTCCTATCGTCATTCTAAAGAACTTACTTAGAGTCTTTGGAGTAGGTGGAATGCCTTGATTATCAAGGTCTTTCTCAGCTCCTCTTGCTGTCTGCCTCTCGGATCTGGAGCCCAGTCCCACTATGGAGTCTATTACCATACATGACACCGCTTTGCTGTCCGCAAGGTCAGCACAATAATTGAGAGAGTCTTCTAATGAATCAGCCTCGTTTAGACAAACTCTGTCATCCATAGTTACTCCCAACTTTCTTCTGTATTCAGGGTCGTAACTTGGTTCGTTAGGAGAAAATGCAACCAAATCATCCTGAAGTTCTTTGTGGAATGCTTCAAGGATATGCATAGCCATAGTTGACTTTCCTACCGAGTACATGCCAAATATTTCGGTTACCCGCGCACGCGAGACGCCGCCTCCCAGCATAATATCCATCTCAGGAATTCCAATTGGAATTTTCTCTATTCTCATAGAGTCTTCCATCTCGCTACCGAATCCTGCCCTGAAGTCACTGCCTAATTTCTCTGCTTTGGATCTGATCTTCTTCATAGCTTCTGCGACGGCAGCCTTCTTTTCCTCTAATGTGCTCATTTTTTTTCCTCTATTGGTTCTATATATCCGTTAGAATGGTGTTTCAATCTTATATTTCCCTTTATTTCTTCCTCAATTAATTCGTGGTCGATAAGGTCCTGCAATTGAAACAAATCGTCTTGGTCCATCCTATCATCAGATTTATATGCTATATCGTGCAGTTCCTTAAGCAGTTGGACCTTGGTCATCTGTTATTCTCCTTGTAGAGTATGTCTATAAACATGTCTAAGCTTACTGTAATGTAGTCCTCTCCCATGCTGTTAGTAAAAATAACTGCCCAGTCGTGGAACCCAGCCTGTCTGCGTGCTTTACTGATAATCGGGTAAGGTATACTAATACCTTTAGATTTTCTTTCTTTGCATTCTCCAAGGATATGTCTACTATTTGTAGTAATGGTTATGTCACCGTCTTTGTTGCGGGCGCCTGATGCTTTAGTCAGTTGGGCCTTGAGCCCCGCTTGGTTTAATTTTTGACAGACGCGGATTTCTTGTGATGTCTGGGGCAATTTTTCCTCCTTCCTCAATAGCCTTGCGTTGTTTCAACCGCCTGCGGCCGGTCGTCCGTAGCCACTCTGGTGTAACTTCGGCGTATAGTACCTTTCTTACTTTAACTACCCTGCCTTCTTGAAATTCTTCCTCAGCATACGCAGCTATATACCAATGTGCGTCTTCCCTTCCGTTCCCATCTTTACTGATATCAATCAGCTTAGGCCGTAGCGGCTGGGTAACAGCCGAGTTCTCGTCGGCATATTCTACTAGCTCATCAGGTTTGCATTCGTATACTTCAGGAGGTTCAATCTGTCCGCTCATAAGAGCAGGGCTAATGACGAATACCCTAATTTTTTCAGGCAGATTTCCTTCTCTTACGCTCACTCTTCGCATCTTCATCCTCCATTTTTGCATATTCAAGCCAGCCAATCGCTTCGTCTACGCCTGCCATGAATGACACGTACTCCTTGAGGCTGTTGAATCCATAGCTCCTAACGTCGCGACTACCTTCTTCCTTCTCGTGTTCATCGAGTCCAGGTATACCGTCGGTCATGTAAGCAGACACAGCCATGGTACCCCATACTATAGTTGTCTTATATTTCTTTTTGTTCACAATTAAACTCCATAGTTACAGGAATCTCACAGGATTTTTTTGCCTTTTTTAATTCGCATAACGCGCTACCAATCGCTTTTCTAATGTCGTTCTCCCACCAGTATCTGCATGGTAACCGTGTGCCCATTCCTACATAGTCTATCATATCCAAGGTTTTTCTAATGCCTCTTTTTCTAGCTCCCCTAAACATGTGGAGGTCTTGTCCATATGTACAGTCTTTATTTTGCAGAATGTTTAAGTCTTCTCTAATATTCTTAACTTTTTCCGCAACTGCGTCTTGGAATCCATGAGGTGTGCTACCCAGCCAACTTTTCATGGTCAGTGTCTTACGATACGGTATCATGGTTATAGGTGTGTTTTCGTCCATTACCATTCCGCAGACTGACAGTATAGGACTAAGGTACAACGGCATACCAGAATAGAATCCTATGCCTCGCGCAATTACTCCTCCATCAACTGTCCTAAGAGTGGTTGAATTTGGCCAAAAAAATAGATGGCCAAGATTACTGGTTCCTATCTTAGGAGGTCCTATAAATCCTAACAATGCTATTTGCTCGCTTACTATCTCAAGCATATTGTGTACTGACGTGAATTGGTATGAAGTGTACTTGCTGGTCTTCTTCAAATCCCAGAGTCCAGCGCGTGGACATAACCTAACATATGCAGATGCTTTACTCCTTGCCGTCCAGATAGAAGTATCCCTGTCGAATCCAGTTAAATTACGCAATGCCTTATGTGCCACATTACGGGTACTCCTGAATGTACCTGGTCTTTTAGTTTCCAACTCCCTGTATGTTACGGACAAAGTGCGATCAACTATAGGGACTATTTCTTCTATGTGTACACGTATGTCCAAGCTTGCATCTACACGTCCCATGTCCTCCGTCCAGCGTGGTGCTTCCTTAGAATCACTCGGAATCATTTGCTCCTTCTTCATATCCCTCAGACCTTCCTTCTTCATATGCGCCGTCCATGCAAGATTCGCATGGTTCCACCAACAGTTCACCTGTTTTTGAACACGTAGCATTTAGCGTGCTACCGCAATGGGCACATGTTACTTCTACTGCTAAATCTGATGACATATCATTTCCTTAACTTGCAATGTTTTTAAGCCTAGGCTACGCCATAACTGAACCGATTGGTTCCGGTCATCGAGAACAAGATATACATTGTATTTACCCTCTCAGCAAGAACTGCGGCGGCGTGTATCGGGTCGGTAGGGAACCCAGGAAACTTGTGCTCCGCTCGCCTCAATTCATCGAACACCATCCCGATATAACTATCAATATAATCATCATGTGTCATTTGTCGCTCCTTTACAATATAGCCGCGTGGCCGGTTTCGCACAACGTTACGCCCCTATACGAAGTACAGCTTTTTGTATTTTGTATAGGGGCTGTTATGTGACGTGCCGGTTTGTTTATGCGCCATGTTCAAACAATAATTTTACTTTTGAATTTCTCCGGCAGCTTGATACCCTTGAGGTCACAGCCCCCGAGATAGAGCGAGCCTCCAATTGACTCCGGGAGCTTGATACCCCTGAGGTCACAGCCCCCGAGATAGAGCGAGCCTCCAATTGACTCCGGGAGCTTGGTACCCTTGAGGTCACAGCCCCTGAGGTCGAGCGAGCCTCCAATTGACTCCGGGAGCTTGATACCCTCGAGGTCACAGCCCCTGAGGCCGAGCCAGCCTCCAAATGACTCCGGGAGCTTGATACCCTCGAGGTCACAGCCCCCGA
>Ga0180437_10012543_pt1 | contig 10004 bp, 8 predicted proteins | sample SS_ome_4_FD_132410 | JGI IMG/M metagenome (GOLD analysis project Ga0180437, IMG submission 132410) | Hypersaline lake sediment archaeal communities from the Salton Sea, California, USA - SS_3_D_1 metaG | ecosystem: Environmental > Aquatic > Non-marine Saline and Alkaline > Hypersaline > Sediment... | reverse complement strand
GGGATTGTTCCAGCAGCCGCAGAATCAGTATTGTCAGTCGCGTAATCAACAATCAATTCCGCTCCGCCCTCAGCTCTAAGCATACCTTGAATTCTCTGAGTATTAGAAGCTGTGCCAACGATCTCAAAGGTTGCCACATAGTCACCGGCCGCTCCGTTCGCAGTATCCAGAGCCATAACGCTTCCATCCTCAAAATACAGATCGACTCCAATGGCAGCGTTAGCACCAACTACTGTTCCGACCACCGTATATCTGATGGTTTTTCCCTCAGTAAACCATCCATCGGCTATTGTCAGCGAAGATCCAGTTACATCAGATGTGCCGGCACCAGCCTGAGACGTTTGGGTGTATCCTTGAGCAATAACAATAGGAATAGCACCACTTGAAGAACCGGACCCACCATAGTCAGCAAATTGGGCCGTAAAATCGGTTGATGGATCAGTAACACCAAAAGTCAATTCACTCGCATCGTCTGTTGAACCGTCTAAGACTATAGGCGTGGCGCCCTGAACGGCGGCAGTAATTGTTAGGCCGTCAGTTACGGCGTCACCTAGAGTGGAGCTACCATTATCAGTGATACCAGAGGTGAACGTTGTCGTTTCGGCGAATATTGAAGTACCCTTACTTACATTCAGAGCCTCATTAGCATTCGCGTCGATCTTGACAGCGTAGACGCTCGGAGTATCAGCGACCGTAGTATCGTCGTCAACATATAACATATAGCCATCGCTCGCGTCCTCGGCCTTCGCTGTGTCTGCGTCGATTCTGATCATAGAGCCCCCGGCTGCAATTTGACCTGTCGTATGAAGATCAATCAGACCCTGAGCGGAAACTCCAGTCCATGCACCAGAAACAACCATAGCTCTCTCAGCGAGCATGTTCGCCATTGCGATGTCAATCACGTCACCGGTTCTTGCAGCGCCAGCGTCTATGTCAATGACAGGATAATCACCGTCATGAGAGATTTTGATACCGGTTGAGTTCCCGGTACAATCTTGATTGATTTCAAGGGCGGGTTTCGCAGTCGTTCCAGCCGGATTCGTGTCATCAATCAACACACAAGCGGATGTTGCAGCTGTAGCGAGGTCTCTCGTGAAGCTAGTCGTGTGATCTTCGTCTGTATTTACAGCGATGTAACCATCATCAACGTCGATATACCCATCCGTCATCTGAAAATCACCTGCAGTGATCGTAATCATATCAGAATTAGCCAGACCGCCAACGGTGACTTCCCCGTATCTTTCAACCGTGAAGTCTTCAGCGCTTCCGTCATAGCAGCGAATATAGTCGCCAGTAAAGCCACCACCGTCAGTCACACTCAGATTAATAGCTGCACCAGTGAGACCAGCGCCAGTGTTTCCGTATGAAAAACCGTAACCGCTTGTCATCGCATTCGCTGTGATTCCGATAGTGCTTGCAGTCGTAGCAGCGTCAGTGATAGCCAGCATATAGTTTGAGGTTCTAGTCGCGCTTGACGCTAAACTAAGAAGATCAGAGGTCGTGGCCGTGTTATTCGTAAACGTAACCATATCAGATGACGCTGTATCAGTTACAGATAAAGTACCGCCGCTTAGAGTCATATCAACAGTAGCGGGGAGAGTGACAGCGGTTGCACCAGAGCCGTTTGCGCCTAAAGTGATAGCGCCCGTTGAAGTTCCACCGATTGTCACACCGCCGGCGCCGGTGCCGTCAAGTGTAATAGTCGTCGATGCCGTGGAGGCAACTAAGGCATCTTGTTTTATAGTTCCAGTGACTGAAACATCGCCGCTAAAAGTACCGTCAGTCGCGCTTATAGCACCGCTGAAAGTCCCGGTTGTAGCGCTTATCGAGCTTGAGCATGTCAAGGCGGGTGTAATTGTCACACCAGAAGCTCCGCTCTCTGCGATCTGCACGACTTCGCTTGAGTCAACGCTCAGAGCTACAATATCAGTACCGGCCGGAGCGGCTTCAAAAGCGATATTGACATCATTATCAAGTCGGATGTCGCCGGCGTCAGCAGGATCGGCCCCTATAGACAGATAATAATCACCAATAGTGAGAGCAGCCGCGCTAATCTGATCCGCGCTCATGCTCGCGTTGGTGATTGTTCCAGTGGTCGAAATATCCCAATCAGCTGAATCAATTTCAAAAGTACCATCTGACGTTATAGAAAGAACACCGTCGGAGCTACCGTCAATGATAAGATTAGCGTCATAGAATTCAAGAGTCGCGATAGATTTAATGTCATAATCTCCAGCATCACCGTCAGCGGCGAGCGCCAGCCCGGTAGCCGTGGCTGCAGAGTCCATCAGATTAGTGACAGTTCCACCGTCGTCCTCAAAGTAAATATTTGTAGTACCGCTATTTTCCTTGACGTACAGCCAACCGTAGCCGTCGCTCGGATTAGAACTTGGAGCGGATATCGCAGGAAATCTCTCGTAATTCGTAGGGTGCGGCATAAGCTCGATCTTAGAAAAACGATCCTGAAAACCAGCGAATGCTGTACCTGCACAAAGAATAAGAGCAGTAATTAAAACAGAAAGTTTTTTAAACATTTTTTATACTCCCTTCGTAAAAATTTTCCCATATATGGGTCCGAGAGAGGATCTTCTCTCTCGGACTTGTGAATCGTTTCAGGGTTTTTGAAACGATTGATTAACCGGTTATACGGCATCCCAACTCAGGGTAGATGGTGTCCCAACCATAGAGAATGTCGAGTCGGGTGATTTCCTTGAAGTTGGTGATGTCATAGTCAGACGAAATGGATACGCTCAGACCTAAGTCTGGATCCGTAGCGGTCGCCCACTGAAAAGCACTCTCAGGTTTCTGAAACGGAACTACTGTTAGTGCAAAACAGTTGGGATGAAACGCCAGATTCTGAGCCCTTACTTCACCAGACGTGGTTCCTGAAATACCCGTGACGGCTGCGCCGCTCGTGGGAATTCCGTTAACAGTCTGATACGGAAGGTATTTGCTATCTGCGCTCTCGCTGTAAATCGTGGGATACACGGCTATGTCGCCAGTTCCACCGCTCAAGGTAACATCGGCGGTTACGACGAATTTGCGAAGCTGGTTTCCCTCAAACTTCACACCGGAGACCGGGTTGACTGCGTAAACACTACCGATCGTGATAACGGTGCCGGCGGTTACTGTACCACCAGAAGTGGCACCGGTGACTGAAATCGTAGTGGCACCTTCTGAAGCTGTGCCGCTCAGGGTACCGAGGCTTGTCGCGGTACCATGGGTGTGCGCCCTTACGTTCTGGTCCTCGAAGACCATGAAGCCCTGCCACGGACCACCAGCAAAGCCGGTCTTTACGACTTTTTCAGTAATCATAGACGAAAACAGGGCCTTCATCTCACCAGTAGACATGGCGGCGATGGCTTTCGGAGACATCACACAAATTCTCGGTGACTGAGGTACCGCCTCATTCGTCAAAATCTCTTTAGCGTCTGCCAGGACCTGAAGCGTGGCCGGGGTTGTTCCCTTTGTGCCCACCCAGTTGTAAACATTCGCGTATTCACCAAGACCGTCATAGTCAACGTCATTGGCGATAGGGATCATAGCGGGATTGATGAACCTCTCGCTCAGTCTGTCAATGGAATAGGTCATATCCGAGACCAAGAAATCAAGCGGCACCACTTTATGAGTATCAACAGTTACCGTAGTGTTGCGCTCTACGATGTCAACGTGAGAAATAGACGGACCACTCTGTGTTCTGTATTTGTTGGGCTTTCGGATTCGGACGGAGTTACCTTTTTTGTAACCGTTCGGAGAATCGGCAAGCTCAGAATCATAGCCCATGTAAACGTTTCCGGGTTTGGCCATAACGAGATTGTTCTTGAGGTCAAAAAGTGCCCTCTCGGCAATCATGTCATGGGTTAAAAAAGAATCAGCCATTTTGTTACTCCTTTCATATAGAGAAGATCACGCCAGGCCGTGTTTTGCTTTCAGCTTTGCTTCTCTGTCAGCATCCCATTTCGCAAAACGCTCTTTCTGAGACATTTGTGATATGTCCTTAACGGGTGTAACTGTTCCGCTCGCGTTCAGCGTCGGCACTGGTGTTTCTTCTGGAATTTTCTTTTTGGGTTTTGTTCCTTTTACCTTCTCAATTCGAGCCTCGATTTTCCCAATCTCTTTGATCTGTTGACCCTTTGACAGCGAAGCGATCCTATTTGATGCCGCTGGGTTCTTGCCCAGCACATAGAGGATGTCCTCGAGGTGTTCGCCTTTCGCGGCGTCAAACATTTCCTGTGTGACATTGTGAGTTTGAGACAGCGCAACCTCGTCGAAGTCTTCATATTTTTCGCGACCAGTGTCGAGCTGCTCATTTATGGCTTTAAGTTCCTGCTCCTTCTGCGTCTCCTGTTGCTTTTTTGTCTCGCCTTCTCGCTCTTGCCTGAGAATTTCGAGATTCTGAGCGTTCAGGGCCTTCAGGTAAGCCTCGTCACTTTCAAAGTCATCCCTGGAAAGTTGAGCCGGAGTGTCGTCAGTCTTTTGACCGGACTTTTCGACTTGGCTCAGCCGACCGCGCAAATAGATATTATCTCTTTCGAGATCTCTCATTTTCTTGGTCAGCGTGTCGATCCGTTTTTGAACCTTGTTTGTCTTTGGTTTAGGATCTGCGTCAGGATCTTCCGCGTCTTCTTTTCCGCTGGGGTCTTCGCCCTCAGTATCTTTGCCCGCTGGGTCGTCAACGGTACCGTCTTCATGTTTTTCGTTATCCTCGGGTTCTTCTTCCAAGGCGCCTTCAATGAAATCCATCTTGATTTCGTCTTCTTTTGGCATGATGCTCTCCCTTCATGTATTTATTGCCTGGTGTAGCGCACCAGTACGCTTAAACTGAAAGCGGGCACAAAAAAGGGCACACAGGGGTGGAGGCAGCCCCCGCGTGCCCTGTCTGTCTTGCGTCCCTGGGATGTACAGTCCCGTGAGAACCCGCTAAATTTTTATTTTATTAATTTCTCAAGTGAGTGAACCAGTCCCTCCGCAGCTTCAGAGAGTTCGCTGTCAGTGACGTACCTGCAATTTGCAATCTCTACTAATCGGCCGATGAGCAAGTGAACCATTTCGTGCTTTGCCGTTCGCTCTATCCAGTCTTTTTCAATGTCAGACTCGTCAAGAACTGTGTTAAACTTGATTGTCACTGTCTTTTCAGTAAGATCAATGTCTATAGTAGCGTAAGCATCGCTCAGGCGTTCACGTCTATAGTAAATGTTCCAGTCTAATAGACCGAACTTATCTCGAAAACGCTCACAATGCTTGATAAAACTATAAAATTGAGCCTTTGTAGTCTTTATGGTTATTCTCCGTTAAGCATCTGAAGCGCAGCCTGGACACCCATTTCAACGGCGGCGCGAACTTTTTGATTCCCCTGCTCGCCCTTTTCCGCGATATCTAACTGCTTTTCTTGTAGATCAAGCTGTTTCCCGGCGTTCATCAGCTTTTTGTTTTCAACGTCGAGCTGGTCCTTTATCTGATCGGCACTCGGTGGCTCCTGCTCGATTTCCTCTCCTTCTTCTGCGGTAATGTGTGGCGGCATCGCCCTGCGAATTCTCTCAGAGAGCTTATCGGAATCGTGGATACCAAAGCTATTGACAATCAGGTCAGCCCCAACTTGCCCCACGAGCGGGACAAATCTGGCGAGTTGTATGCTCTTATCAGCGAATTCCATCCTCTGGGTCTCATAATAAGGACCCACACTAACGACGACACCGTATTGACCGAGCGTAATGTCATTCACTATGACTTCTTCCCCGGTCTTGATGTCAGTCTCGACCTGGTTGATCGTGACGAGCTTATCAACGCCATCAGCGCCAAGTATTACCTCTTGGCGCTCCTTTGTGTAAGTGCGCGGTATCATGTCGAGCAGTATTTCATACATATATCTAGCAGATCTCACCCTGTTGTCAGTATACGCAAAATTAGCTATATTACTCTGTGACTTTCGGGCATTTATCGCAAGGCCGCTCGTTTCGTTGCTGCGGGCCCCACGTGTTGCGTCGAAAATGGAAGTTGTACTTTTGATGTCGTCAACGGCCGCAAGTGCTTGTTGGATGTTACCGCTCGAAGCCTGGGGAGGCGCAGGAAATTGTGGGGCAGCCTGCCCTTGTACGTGATTATAAACACCAACACGACTGTTAGACTCAATCGACCAGCTGTCCTCATGGTCTTCGAGCTGTTCTGGGGTCATCACAACAGTTGGAACTTTCGCCATTGCAACGCGCTCGATCTCTGCATTGCGCTCATAATTGTAGAGCCTCTGGGGACCCTTTGCATTTCTGATCTGGCCACGAATGAAGTCCCTGCCTTCGATATGAGTTTGCTTTCCGTACATTGGAACTATGGGAATATAGCGACCCTTCCACTTATTTGGGCCGCTCAGCACTTGACCGCCATCCACAATATACTGTATGACATCGTGACCAGGAACTGTGTGCTCACTCTTGATAGTCGGGCATTCATTGATCACGACCATGGTTTCCTGAAACTCCGCAGGAACGTCTTCCTCTTTATCCGCGTATTGAATCATTTCCTCACTATCTTTGTAGACGATCTTTTCTTTGGCTTTCAGCTCATCTTTGATTTTGTCCCAATCCTCCTTGAGCACGACTCGCAGATCGCTTAGAAGATAATACGTCTTATTTTTCGGAACCTTAACCCAATACTCCGCAACGCGAATAGTCTTCTCACCGTACCACCAGCGCTTTAGCTTGTCGCCAACGCCGCTGATTGGCCAGTTGACCGGAGTATGCCCTGGGTATCGCTTTTTGTATTCAGTTTCGCTGATGTCTTCAACGACAAAAGCGAACCGACCATCACGCTTATCCCATTCCTCGGCTGACGGGTCGAAATACGCAGCAAATTGATTCTTCATTCGCTTGATTCTGAGCCGCTTATTGAATACGTCCCCGTCACAGTATTCCTCGACTATGCGAAGACAACCGTAACCGCAATCAACCATCTGCTCTGTTGCTGTGTCAATCGCTATATCAGCTGCGGACTGAACTTCTATGTTTCTGATCAGACCTTCAATGATGTCCGCGAGTTTCTTAGTGGCCGGTTTATTGGTGGGGAGTATTTTGGCGCTGATCTTGTTCTGCTTCAGCTCACCCATAGTGAGGTCGATCTGGCCCGGGACCAAGTTGATGATCTCGCATGGCCTACCGGCTCTCTCGCGCCTCTTTTTTAACTTGGCGGGCCAGTGGCCGAGGCCTACCTTGAATCGAAGATCATCGACCATCTCAGATCTATTCAGACTCTCAGTCGTGGCGCACCAGTTTAATCTCTCGCGGGCCTCTTGCAATAGCTCTCGATCTTTTTCGCTCGGAAAGTTATTTTTCACTGGCAAAATCCTCTAACTGCTCTTTGGTCATTGACTTCCACATTGATTTAGCTGCACCTTTCAGTTTCTTGACGCTGATCTTTCCTTTGATGGCCGCCAGGGCCATAGATGCTGCTTTTCTTTGCGCTTCGCTCTTTGCTGGCATAATTATTTAGATTCTTTCAGCTTTTTTGCAGTTTCATCGCGGAATTTCTTCAGCTCATCGGGCTTCATCTTCTGCCACATACGCATAGCGGTACCGCGTAGACCAATATCTCCGCCCTCTCGCGCATATGGGGATTTTCCGCTTCGTTGAAAGTACGCTGCCCGATTTGCAGCCTCTAAATTCGCCTTTGTCATCGCTGGTTTGTAGGGCATGTTATACTCCTTTATGTCTTCCAGGCTCAGACCTGGATTTTAATTTGATAACAACCGAGTGACCGGTTGAAAGTGTGCTTTCGTTATAACTGATAAAAGGTTTCACTCTCGCGTCGATATTCTCGATATGAGCTTTACCTTGCGTTGGCATAGCATTAGTTGGAAATAAAAATGAACTAATATTTCCGAAATTAACATTTCTTAAAACTTTACCGCTTGCTCCGGTGCCAGCGAGACAGATACCGCTTTCGATATACTCTAAACTCCATATATCTGACTCGCTATAAAGCGTGCCTAAACTAGACCACGTTGCACCATAGTCAATGCTGCGTAAGATCTTACCGTCTGGTGATGTACCAGCAAATACAATACCGCTGCCAACATGAGTAAAGCATCTTATATAATCTTGAGCAAACTGTCTTCCAAGATCAGACCACGTTGCACCATAGTCAATGCTGCGTAAGATCTTACCGCTTGTTCCGGTGCCGGCGAGACAGATACCGTTTCCAAGATAGATAAGCGACAATATTCTTGTCTCACTAGCCTGTTGACCGAGATCGGACCAGTTTGCACCAGCGTCTGTGCTTCTGAATATTTTGCCGGTGCTGCTAGTTCCAGCTATTGCGATATTGCTTTCCAGATATTCTATCGAGTAAACATAAGTTTCGGTAGCAAGTCTTTGAACCCCCCCCCACGTTTCACCATAATCAGTGCTGCGAATTATCTCTCCATTATTATACAATCCAGCTAAGACAACACCGCTACCGCAATACGCAAGTGAATATACATATAAATCACTTCTTTGTCTTCCTAGGTCAATCCAGTTTGCTCCATAATCAGTGCTGCGAATTATATGAGCTTGCGAGCCAAGACCTGCAAGACAGATACCGTTTTCAAGATAAAGAACACAATTTATAAATGCCTGAGATGCTTGTTGACCAAGATCAAGCCACGTTTTTCCATAGTCAGTGCTGCGAATTATTTTACCACCAGCCGCTGTTCCCGCAATTATTACACCGCTATCGCAATTTGCAAACGATAATATTCTTGTCTCACTTGCTTGCTGCCCTAAATCTGACCATATATCAATTCCATTTCTCATTACGAGCTTATCGCCGTCAGTGTCACCGCAAGAGAAAGAGATCCAGTCAACGTCTATACCGTTTTCGCTTCCGGGAAACGTGTCTAGCCAGCTCCAGTCTGCGTCAATAGCCGTGATCTCGACGAATTGACCAACGTGATTTACTGTTGCCGCCATTAATTATCCCTTCAGCCTGATAACGATTGAGTGACCTGTTGACAGAGTACACTTATCATAATCGATCACGGGTTTAATCGGTGCATCGTAATAGACGATCTGAGCTGGTCCCTGGGTTTTCTGTGCTTGCTTCGGGAATAGCGCAGGCCCAGTGTCAGAAGCTTCTTTGATAACGCAGATATCACCGTCAGCGTCACCGCTTGAATACGCTATAAAATCAACCATGATCCCGTTGATCGCGCCCGGAAACAGATCAATCCACGTCCAGTCGCTATCCATTGCAGTGATCTCGATGGTTTTATCGTCATGATTCACATTATTAGCCATTAGTTCTTACTCCTTTTCTTTTGTGACAGGCGACGCTTCAGCTCGTCACAATATGAAATTATAGTTTCAAAATTCGCTTTCACTGGATCTTTTCCATTGATAGCGTCATTGATCGCTTGAGCAAGCTGCTTAACTCGATCTTCTTTGTACACCTTTTCGCTTGGTATTCCCATTATTTTCCTCGATTGCATATTAAACAATATAGATCAGCGTAAATAAACTTGATATAAAGCTCAAGAATGCTGACGATAATCGAGACAACAGCGATCTTAATCTGGATCACTAGTCTTGAGCTCTCTGGCAATCTTCTCAACTTTTTCTTTGTCGCTGGGAGCGTAACCCCACATAAGCATACCGTCTTCCCGGAAGCCGATTACGACCGGCCGATCTTTTTTGAAGACTTTAGCGTCCTTCAAATAGATGCCGTTCCAGTCAATGCGAAGTTTTTGAACGCCGGCGTCACTTGCAACCCTTTCTGTATTTTGCTTGTTGATTGCTTGGTCGACGCTGCCGGCGCTCAAGCTGTCTAAAAAATAATGATTAAACGCAGATCCGGCGATGAAAAAAACACCCGCCAGAACTATCACGTCAAGAGTATTAATTTTCTTTTTCATGCCTCAGCCTCCTATAAGAAAAGTCTATAACATCTCTCATATATTTTGCACAGCACCAGTGCGATATTCTTCGAGATCCCCATATCGCGCAGTCTGCAAAAAATGTGTAGTGGATTGAATCTAT
>Ga0180437_10012542_pt1 | contig 10004 bp, 8 predicted proteins | sample SS_ome_4_FD_132410 | JGI IMG/M metagenome (GOLD analysis project Ga0180437, IMG submission 132410) | Hypersaline lake sediment archaeal communities from the Salton Sea, California, USA - SS_3_D_1 metaG | ecosystem: Environmental > Aquatic > Non-marine Saline and Alkaline > Hypersaline > Sediment... | reverse complement strand
CTCCAGATTTCTTTTCCTGTTTCGCTGTTCACAGCATAAAGGTAGCAGTCAAAACTACCGAAATATATGACACCCCTGTGTATTACAAAGGGTATGTTGTTGATCATCTCGTCCCCGGTCCTGAACCTCCATACCTCTTTGCCTGTTTCGCTGTCCAGGCAGTACATGTTGTGGTCGTAGGATGTGATGTACACCTTTCCGTTCTGGACAAGCGGCGACGAAGCCACGTCAGAGCCCGTCCTGAATCTCCATACTTCCTTCCCTGTAACGCAGTCGACAGCGTACACGTATCCGTCCCTGGAGCCGAAGTATGCCTTTTTGTCGTAAACGAAAGGAGAACTGAATATCTCGCTCGATGCCCTGAAGGTCCAGATTGCGTTCCTTTTTTCCAGGTCAATCCTGTAAATATTCCCGTCGTACGAGCCTATTATGATGGAGTTTTCGAAAAGGGCGGGCGAGGAGCCCACTATCCTGTCATTGGTCCTGAATCTCCATACGATCTCGCCTGTATTCTCGTCCAATCCATAGACATAACCATCCTGCGCACCGAAGTAGACTATACCTTTGTGGACTATCGGGTTGTTGTCTATGCTACCTCCGAATCCTGTTCTCCATACCCTGTCGTAGGATTTCGTCTTCTTCACTACAATTTCTTCAACGTCTACATCGAAGTCCGAGAATCCGGAATCAAAAGTTTCGAATCCGAACGGCATGGCAATTCCTCCATCTTCAATATACCTTCGAACATAACCCACTGGACGTCGTAATCGCTCTTCTGCTTGTACTCGGACGTGCTCGAGTACTCGCTGGTCACGTGGTAATCGGAAAGCGAGACGCTTTCCTCTTTCTTCTCCCTGTACTTCTCTTCTGACACCGTATCTTCCACACCGGTTTCCTTCTTGATTTGCATCTTGAAAACCTCATATGCGGGTGGAAGGTATGCCGGCGTGCTGCTGCTCGTGTCAAACCTCCAATCCTCTTCATGCGTGTGAATGTTAACCTTGTATACGTGGCAGTCCCAGGAACCGAAGAACACATAATCCTTCCAGGAAACAGCGCATGTTGCGATAAGGCCGCCTGTCTTGAATCTCCATAGCTCTTTCCCTGTTTCCATGTCCAGTACGTATAAATTCCCGTCTTCCGAGCCGAAGTAAACCCTTGAATCATGGACCAGTGGGAGCTTGTCTATCACGCCTTCTCCCTGCGTCCTGTATCTCCAGATCTCCTTTCCCGTTTCCGCGTTTATCGCGTAAAAAACGCCATCCCTCGCCCCGTAGTAAAGGATTCCTTCATTTATGGCAGGGCAGGTGGCGTTCCCGTATTTTCCCGTCCTGAATCTCCATACTTCCTTTCCCGTTTGAATGTCAACGGCGTAAAGGTTGTTGTCGAAACAGCTTGTAAATATCATGTTCCTGTGAAAGGGGAACGGAGCGGAGTTTATTATCTCGCCGCCTGTTTTGAACCTCCAGACCTCTTCGCCTGTCTTTGTGTCAAGGCAGTAAAGGTTTTCATCATATGATCCGAAAAACACCTTCCCTTCCTTTACAGAAGGGCTTGAGATGACCTCGTCCCCGGTTCTGAACCTCCAGATTTCCTCCCCGGTTTCGGCATCAACCGCGTAGAAGTTCCCGTCCCTGGAGCCGAAATATACAATCCCTTCACAGGCGCATGCCCTCAGGTTTATCTCCCCTCCTGTCCTGAACCTCCATGACATCTTTCCCGTGTCCTTCTCTATCGCGTAAAAATATCCGTCGTAAGAACCCACGTAAACGTTGTTTTCGTGTACTATGGGCGTGGAATCAAGGAACAGACCGCCTGCCTTGAAACTCCATATCATCTTGCCGCTTGCGCATTCCGCGCAGTAGACATGCCTGTCCATTGCGGCTATGTAGATCCTGTCGTTATCTATCACGGGCTGGGCGCACACGCTTCCCCCCTCGCTGACCTTCCATGTCCTGTCAAACTTCTTTACCTGCTTGATTTCCACGTCCTCTATCTCAGCGTCAAAACCGGACGAATCGAAACCTTCGAACTCGAATGACATATTTTATCCTCCATTATCTCTCCAAACATAACCAGCGAAACGTCGTAGTCAGACTTTTGTTTGTATTCGCTTGTTGTCGAGTACTCGCTCTCGATCTGATAGTCAGACAGGGATAAGCTTTCTTCATTTTTATTCTTGTATCTTTCCTCTGAAATCGCATCCTCAACGTGCGTCTCTTTTTTCAATACGATCTCGAACTGCTCATGTGCGGGAGGGGCGGTTGAGGGTTGCCTGGAGCTTGTCTCAAACCTCCATATATCCTTGCCTGTTAGCTCGTCAAGGGCGTACAGGTGACAATCCATCGAAGCAACTATGACCATTCCATTGTAAAAGCTTGGGTAATCGTAACTCCCGCCTTCGCCCATTCTGAAATTCCATATTTCCTTGCCTTCTTTATCCAGGCAGAAAAAATTACCGTCTTCAGCGCCGAAATAGATTTTTCCTTTATGGATGCTTGTTCCTATGACTAGGTATCCCCCTGTCCTGAACCTCCATTTCTCCTTGCCTTCAAGCGTGAAGCCAAAAACATAACCGTCTCGGGAACCGAATATAAGCGTGTCTTCAAGGATTTCGGGTGAGGTGTTGTTCCCAAACTTCCCTGTCTTCGCTTTCCATATTTCCCTGCCTGTATCGGCATCTATCGCGTACAAGCAGCTGTCGTGGGAAGTTATGTATAGAACTCCCTTGTATATCTTGGCCGGCCTGTCAACCGCCACCTCCCCGCCTGTCCTGAACCTCCAGATCTCCTTGCCTGTTTCTTTCTCCAGGCAATACCAGTAACCATCGAAACTACCTGTCATGACGTTTTTCCCGTACAGGGTAGCTGCAGAGCTTATGTCACCGCCCGTCTTGAACTTCCAAACCAGAGAGCCGTCATCCAGATTAAGCTTGTAAAAACACCCGTTCCTGGAGCCGAAGTACACGAAATTCCCTTCCAACACAGGCGTTCCGAAAAGCTTGTCCCCTGTGTTGAATCTCCATTTCTCTTCTCCTGTTTTAGCATCAAGACAATAAAGATTATGGTCGTATGAGGGGACGCATATAAGTCCTTCGTGAACTTCAGAAACAGAACCGTAATTTGAACCTCCTGTCTTGAACTTCCATACAACTTTGCCAGTTCTCACGTCAACTGCGTAAACGAAATTGTCCATCGAACCGAAATAGGCGATGCCTTCGTGTAAAACATGATATGCTACGCTCCCGCCGTAACTGAACTTCCATATTCTTTCGAACTTCTTCACTCTCTTGACCTCGACATCCTCTATTTCTGCCTCAAAGCCAGAGGTGTTGAAACCCTCGAATCCGAACGGCATGGCAATTCCTCCGTTTTTAAAATCCCTTCAAACATGACGAATGACGTATCATAATCGCTCTTCTGCTTGTACTCGGACGTGCTTGAGTATTCGCTGGTCACGTGGTAGTCGGAAAGCGATACGCTTTCCTCTTTCTTCTTGGATTTGTATCTATCCTCGCTTATTGGTTCTTCTACGTGCGTTTCCTTCTTGATCTCTACTTTGAACTGCTCCTTAGCTAGCGGGGCAGAGGCTGGAACCCGTGAACTGGTCTCGAATCTCCAGACCTCCTCCCTAGTATTGGAATCAACGCAGTAAAGGTAGCAGTCCCAGCTGCCGAAGTAAACCTTGTCATCGTAAAAGGTAGGGAAATCGAATATGCCTCCGCCTGCCCTGAATCTCCACAGTTCCTTCCCTTCCGAAGACAGGCAGTAAAGGTTCCCGTCTTCCGAGGTTATGTATATCCTTTCTTCATGAACACCGAATCCCAGGGTAACGCCTCCGCACTTGAACCTCCAGAGTTCCTTGCCGTTTAAATCCAGGGCGTAAAAGAAGCCGTCCCTGGAGCCCTGGAAAAGAATCCCGTTCCAGACCTTGGGTCCTGAAGTGTTCCCGTATTTTCCGGTTCGAAATCTCCAAATTTCCTTACCAGTCTGTAAATACAGGGCTCTTAAATAATTATCGAAAGAGGCGACAAAAACAATTCCCTTATGAATCAAAGGCGGCTCATCCATCTGGATGTTGTCTCCTGTTTTAAACCTCCATATCTCTTTTCCTGTTTCTGAATCCAGGCAGTAAAAATTACCGTCGAACGAGCCTATGAACACCTTTCCTTCGTTCGCGCTTGGTGTGCAGGCTATCTCATCTCCTGTCTTGAATCTCCATGCCTCTTCTCCTGTTTTAGCATCCAGACAGTAAAGGTTGCCGTCCTGTGAACCAATGTAAACCATTCCGCTATGTGTTATTGCATGGTTGGTCCCTATCTTTCCGCCCGTTTTGAATCTCCATACTTCCTCTCCGGTCTCGAAATCTATCGCATAAACATTCGTATCGTAAGACCCTACGAAAACCATGCCATCTTGAACTTCGGACGGCCTTCCGAGAATGATGCCGTTTGTTTTGAACTTCCACATCTCTTTACCTGTAACGCAGTCTATCTTGTAAACGTAACAATCCATAGCTCCGAAGTAGACATATCTATCGTGGGACGTGTGGAAACACACGCTGCCTCCTTTTCCGACTCTCCAGATTCTTTCGTACTTCCCGGTTTTCCTGATTACAACCTCTTCAACATCTACGTCGAAATCCGAGAATCCGGAGTCAAAACCTTCGAATCCGAACGGCATGGCAATTCCTCCATCTTCAATATACCTTCGAACATAACCAGCGAAACGTCGTAGTCCGACTTTTGTTTATATTTGCTCGTGCTCGAGTACTCGCTGGTCACGTGGTAGTCGGAAAGCGATACGCTTTCCTCTTTCTTCTCCCTGTACTTCTCTTCTGACACCGTATCTTCCACACCGGTTTCCTTCTTGATCTCCATCCCGAAACACTCGAAGGGCTCGGGGATGAAAGACTGCTTGTTCGTGCTCGTCTGGAACCTCCAGACCTCTTCCCCAGTATCCGGGTCGGCCATGTACAGGTGACAATCCCAGGAGCCGAAACATAAAACACCGTCTATCAGGACGACCGAGGTGTAAACCCCGCCGTTGGTCTGGAATCTCCATACTTCCTTCCCTTCGAGGGAAAGGCAGTAGACGTTCCCGTCTCCGGCCCCGAAATAGATCTTGTCATTGTGAACTAACGGGCCTTTGTCTATGATTTCCTTGCCGGTCCGGAATCTCCATATTTCCTTCCCTTCAAGGGTCAGGGCGTATAGAATCCCGTCCCTTGAACCGTAATACAAAACGTTTTCATGGAGCGTCGGTATGCCGCAGTTCCCGTATTTCCCTGTCCTGAATCTCCATACTTCCTTTCCCGTTTGAATGTCAACGGCGTAAAGGTTGTTGTCGAAGGAACCGAAGTAAAGGATACCGTTATGGACCAGGAACGGGTAATCGTTCTCTATCTCCGCTCCTGTCTTGAATCTCCATATTTCCTCTCCTGTTTCCGGATTCAAGCAATAGATGAATCCGGAGAATGATCCTATTATCATCCTTCCATCTGCAACAACCGGTGAAGACGTGACTGCATCACCCGTGCTGTATCTCCAAAGAAGGTTTCCTTCCAAATCGAGCGCATAAGCATAACCGTCCCTTGAACCGAAATAAACCTTGCCGTTGCTCACGAAAGCGGTTGTGTTCACTTCCCCGCCTGTCTTGAATCTCCAGATTTCTTCGCCTGTGCTTACATCTAAACAATACATGTTTCCGTCAAAAGAACCAATGAAAACCATGTTTTCATGGATTATTGGGGATGAATCAAGGAAAATACCATTACCTTTGAATCTCCACGCTTCCTTTCTTGTAGCGAAGTCTAAAGCGTAAACATGATTGTCCATGGAACCGAATATTACGAGACCATTGTGAAAGACTGGCCTGTCGCCGACGCTGCCTCCGAACGTTACCTTCCAGATTCGATCGTACTTCCTCTTCTTCTTGACATGAACGTCTTCCACGTCTACGTCGAAATCCCCGAATTCCGCTGTCCCGAAACCTTCAAAACCGATATCCATCCAAGACCACCTCTTTCGTTATAAAATACTTGATTTCTGGGTTTATAAATGTTTTTATTACTTAAAAGTCACTAATTTTTAGGTATTTTTGAGGATTTGATCTCTAGTTCAAATTTAAAAGGAAAATTTAATAAAGATAATAGATTGGAGTATGCTTGACATGCTTCTTTCGGGACCAGCGTATGACGACTTGGGTTTATTTTTCAGGTCGTCTTTCGACATTTAGCCCCGTAGTCTAGTGGCCAAAGCCTTTCGAAAGAATGGCGGCTTGGGATACCAGGCTCTGGACATGAGAGCCCCCAGCGCGGCTCTTATCAACTAACGGCAACCAGAGGGAGAGACCTGGAGACTGCGGTTCGAACACCCTTCGCGGGATCCCGTTCCGCGAATCTCGAGACTCCGCACGGGGCTATGTTATGAAGAATAAAATCCATAAGATCGGGGCAGCCATTATCAGAAACGGCAAAATCTTGGTAGTCAAGGAAGCGGGCTGGAAACAATACGGCCTTCCGGGCGGGACCATAAAGGGGAATGAAGAGGTTTTTGACTGCCTGGGAAGGGAGATCAAGGAAGAACTGAACGCGGACGTGAAAAGGGATTCCCTGGAATACCTGGGTGTTTTTGAAGACGTGGCCATGAATGAACCGGATACTATTATACAAATAAAAGTCTACAGGGCCGAGCTTGAGGGCGAGCCTTCCAGAACTTCTGAGGTGGAGGACATGTTCTGGTTCGGCAAGGACGACGATTTTGAAAAACTCGGGCCGATAGACAAAAACAAGATACTCCCCGCGCTCATAGAAAAAGGATTGATCAAATAATTAACTTGCCGGGCTATCAAATCGATATCTAGTGAGCCTATTTCTTAAAATAATTTGCTTTTGAGGGGAAACGTCTCGCCTGCTATTTAACAATGTTATTAATTTTCTCCGCCCAAAGTACTATACATACTTTCCGTTGCATGAACCTTTATCTTACGTTTAGCCCATTCATAATCTCCAGCTTCTACAATGGCGTCCTCTCCAAAACGTCCCCAGTCCTTCCTTCTGTCTAATACGTCAGGGAATTCTTCTATGTGTTTTTTAATCTCTCTGTACAGCCCAGATGACGTATCCTTAAGGATGGATGCTTATAAATCTATTGAGAAGTTGAAAAAATCAAAGATCTGAGCTGGTTTTGAGAGGGGGTGTTAATTTAAAAAACTTTACCTTTAAGAAAGGCGTAGAGGTGATCAATGTGCCTATAAGATCTGGTGATAAAACACATCGATTTAAATTTAACGACCAAAACTTTGAATACACAACTTTTTTCATTAAATATGATGATGGTCGCAAATTATTTGGTTATAAGGTTGGATCTAATTGTGGATTTAGCATGCATAATAGAAGAAGCGCAAAAAATGAAGCGAAACGAGTTATCAGAGAAAATTTTTATGTTAACTCATTAGATGTTCAACCACAACAACTTTAAAACCAAAGTTCTGAATAAAAACAGGAACTCCCAAGAATGCACTCGTCGGTCATAATGCTTGCCGGGCTATTCTTATTTTATTATTAAAATCAATTATAGATTATGGTCAGGATAACAAAGGTCAAGTTCGGGGAGATCACGATAGACAAGAAGGTCTATTATTCTGACATGACCGTGTGGTGGGACGGAAAGGTCGAGTACCGGGAGAAGTCGCACGAGTTCGGGATGGACGAGTTCCTCCGGCTGCTTGAAAGGGAGCCCGAGATCATAATAATAGGGACCGGTATAGAAGGGATAGTGAAGGTCCCGGAAGAGGTTGATCAGGAGGCGGAGAACAAGGGAGTGGAGATCTTCAAGGACACCTCCCCCAAGGCGGCCGAGATGTTCAACGGGTTCATCGCGGACAGCAAGCGTGCAGTCGTTGTTCTGCATTCGACATGCTAGTGTTTGTTATGGACAGGTATGAGATAATAGTGGGGATCCCGAGCTACAACGAGGCGGACAGCATAGGTTTCGTTGTTAAGCAGGTGGACAAGGGCCTGAGGAAATACTACCCGGACAGGAAATCCCTCATTGTCTGCTGCGACGGTAATTCGAAGGACGGGACGAGATCCGCGTTTCTGGACACCGAGACCCTTTCGGAGAAAAGATTTCTGTCCACCAAGGCGAGGGGGAAAGGCAACGGTCTTAAGATGCTGTTCAGGCTTGCTATCAAATCTAAAAGCCTGGCGAATCTCACCGTTGATGCCGATCTCAAGAGCATAGAGCCCGAATGGGTAAGGCTCCTGGCGGGGCCCGTCCTCCAGGGATATGATTACGTGACCCCTGTTTACGTTAGGGAGAGGTATGACGGAACAATCACGAATCACATAACGTACCCCCTCATCTACGGCCTGCTGGGAAGGGATATCCGCCAGCCCATAGCAGGGGATTTCGCGTTCTCAACTAAGCTCGCAGATTACTGGATGAAACAGAAATGGAGCAGGGAGACGGGGATGTACGGGATAGACATATTCATGACAACCCAGGCAGTACTCGGAAAGTTCAGGATATGCCAGGCGGGCCTCGGGAGGAAGGTGCACAAGCTGAGCGATCCAAAGCTGAACGAGATGTTCCTGCAGGTCGTGAGGTCGGTATTCGACAGCATTCTCGATAACAGGGGGAAATGGGCAAACAATTCGAATTTAGAGAGGGAGAAGGTATTCGGGGTTAAAACACTGCCGGAGCCGAGGAACATGAAACCGGACCCCGAGAGGATTTTGCAGACAGCGCTCAGCGAGTACAGGAAGGAAAAACTGAAAAAGCACCTCAGCAGGGAGACCTTTGAGGTTATAAACAGGATGTTCTTCGAGAGGAATATGGACATGAACAAGAAGGTATGGACGCATGCGGTATACGATCTCATGCGCTCCTACCTGAAAAGAAGGGACAAAGGGGACGTGATCAAGAGCATGCGCCCGCTCTACTTCGCGAGATTATACACCTTTTTCAAGAAAATCCCCGAATACACCACGGAGGAAGTGGAAAGTGAAATAAAGGGCCAGGCGGAATACTTCAGGGAGATGAGGAACTATCTCATAGAGAGGATTAATAAATAATCTTCTGACAGTATCTTATTATGGGCGTCAACCTGTCCGATATCGTTTCAGGGGAATCCCTTGAGATATCAGACCTTAAAGGGAAAACGATAGCTATAGATGCGTACAACTCCCTCTACCAGTTCCTCTCCATCATACGCGACCGCTTCACCGGGGAGCCCCTGAAGGATTCCAATGGGGAAATAACCTCCCATCTCTCAGGCCTATTCTACAGGACAACCAAGCTCCTGGAAAACGGGGTCGATCCCGTGTACGTATTTGACGGGGAGCCTCCAAGGTTCAAAAGGGAAACCTCCAAAAAACGCCAGGAGATCAAGAGGGAGGCGGAGGAGAAGCTTGAGAAGGCCAGGAAGGAGGGGGACAGGGAAGGGATAAGGAGATATGCACAAGCGACATCGAGGCTGACTGGCAAGATGGTGGAGGACTCTAAGAAGGTTCTAGAGTGCATGGGCGTCCCTGTAATACAGGCCCCTTCGGAAGGGGAGGCCCAGGCGGCCTGGCTGGTGAAGGAGGGTAAGGTCTGGGCAAGCGGTTCCCAAGACTGGGATTCCCTCCTGTTCGGGGCGTCAAGGATGGTCAAGAACCTGACGATAACCGGAAGGAGGAAGGTTCCCAGGAAGGAGGATTACATCGAGATAAGGCCTGAGGTAATAGAGCTGAACCGGGTTCTTTCCGGGTTGGGGGTCAGCATGGACCAGTTAATCCTGGTAGGAATGCTCATAGGAACTGATTACAATCCCAGGGGCGTGAAGGGGATAGGCCCCAAAAGCGCGCTGAAGCTTGTCAAGGATAAGGATATGGAAAGCGTTTTTTCGGGAGTTGAATGGGATTTCGATACCACGCCCAGAGAGATATTCGAATTCTTCAAGAATCCTCCTGTTGAGGAATGCGAGATAAAGAGAATCCGGCCTGACTTCGGGAGGCTG
>Ga0180437_10012539_pt1 | contig 10007 bp, 4 predicted proteins | sample SS_ome_4_FD_132410 | JGI IMG/M metagenome (GOLD analysis project Ga0180437, IMG submission 132410) | Hypersaline lake sediment archaeal communities from the Salton Sea, California, USA - SS_3_D_1 metaG | ecosystem: Environmental > Aquatic > Non-marine Saline and Alkaline > Hypersaline > Sediment... | reverse complement strand
GATCGGCTGGCTCTACTTCCTGGCCATCATTCGCCTGCGGCAGGCGTGGCACGATAGCGCCCGAGCGATGAATCAGATCAAGGAATTCTACTTTCAGCACGCGAAAAACCTCAGCCGGGACGTGTTGCGCAGCGCGTTTCGCTGGCAGCCCCACACGCTGCCTGCCGCGGGCAAGCCGTGGACCGTGTTCTTTTACTCGGCCATGCTGATCGGCTTCCTGGACAGCGCGGCCTTCGTGGCGGGCGGGCTACTGTTGGAAAGGGGGCCTGCAGGCTCTCTCACCGTGCCAGTTCTGGTGCCGCTGGTTCTGTTTGGGTTGGGCTTTTTTGCCTTTCACGTGTGGCTGTATTTTGCATTCCTGGAACCAGGTCCAGCGCGCAAGGCGATTCACAATGCGCGTGACAACAGCGAATAGGAGATAGTATGTCCTCAGGACCATCTGTGCCCGGCGATGCTGACCAGTGGGTAAAGATCATCGATCTGGTCGACGATTATACGTTTGGAAAGTTGTTCAAGGTGATCCGCGCGCATTTACAGTACCGGCGCTTTGACGGGCGGATGAGCAATCCCATCACGCGCATCAACTTTGAACGCGGCGACTCGGTGGGGGTGCTGCTGCACGATCCCCAAAGCGATGCGGTGGTCTTGATACGCCAGTTCCGGTATCCCGTCTATGCCAGCCTCGCCCGCGACGAGCGTGCGGACAGTGGGGCCAAACAGGCGTGGATCCTGGAAATCGTGGCCGGCGTCCAGGACGAGGGCCAGACGATCAAGGAAGTGGCCCACAAGGAGCTCCTAGAGGAGGCCGGCTACGCGGTCCAGGGCGAACTGGAGCCCATCGCCATCATGTACCCCAGCCCCGGCGGAACCTCGGAGCGCATCCACCTATTTCTGGGCGAGGTCGATCGTCATCGACGGACTGGCACAGGCGGAGGTGTCGCGGCCGAGGGAGAGGACATCCAGATCGTAGTCCTGCCCTTCGAGGAAGCCATGGACATGGTCGCCCGCGGCGAAATCCGCGACGCCAAGACCATCATCGCGCTGCAACACCTGGCGCTGCGCAAAGCCGAGGATACATAGAGAGTACACGGGCGGAGGTTTCTGCATCGTACGAGAGAGGTGTACGGATGTCTGATTCCCTGGATACCCACTACAGAATGGTGATCAAAGCCATCAGCGAGGGCCGCGTGGTCCCCTTTCTGGGAGCAGGCGCCAACCTGTGTGGCCGCCCACCAGAAGTCGCCTGGGAGCGAGGCCAGCGCGAGTATCTGCCCAGCGGCGGCGAGCTGGCCGGGTATCTGGCCCAAGGCTACGGCTACCCTGAAGGTGAGGCACTCGATCTGGCCCGCATATCCCAGTACGTCGCCGTTATGACAGGCACAGGCCCACTCTACGAGGAGCTTCACACGCTCTTCGACGATGACTATCCCCCCACCCGCCTGCACACGTTTCTGGCAGCGCTTCCCCGTCTCTTGCGCGAAAAGAGCCTGCCCCGCACAGAGGATCCGCTTCGCCGCCGATTCGTGATCATCACGACCAACTATGACGACATGCTGGAGCGCGCGTTCAAGGATGCGGGCGAGCCCTTCCACCTGGTGTACTATGTGGCCGAAAGCGAGCAGCGCGGCAAGTTCTGGCATCTGTCACCCGCCGGTGAGCCATACCTGATCGACAGGCCCAACCAGTACAAGGGCCTGTTGACCGACGCAGGCACAGTGATCCTCAAGATCCACGGCGCAGTGGACCGGGCCGATGATGAGCGAGATAGCTTTGTGATCACCGAAGATCACTATATCGACTACCTGACACGTACGGACATCGCCAGTCTGATCCCTGTGCCACTGCCGGCCAAACTGAAAAAGAGCCACCTTCTCTTTCTGGGGTATGGACTGCGTGACTGGAATCTGCGCGTCATCCTGCACCGCATCTGGGGCAAGCGCGAACTCAAGTGGAAATCGTGGGCGGTTCAACTCGATCCCGACCCGATCGACCAAGAGTACTGGCACAAGCGGGACGTGGACATCATAGACATGTGCCTCAAGGATTATGTCGCCGAGTTGGGCAAGCGGATGCAGGGTCTCCCACACGCCGGGGGTGAGGCATGAGCACGACGGCAATCCCCATCACACCATACAAGGGGCTGATGCCCTACTCTGAGGAAGATGCCCAGTTCTTTTTCGGGCGCGAGGTCGAGCGAGAGATCATCACTTCCAACCTGATGGCCTCACGCCTCACGGTGCTCTATGGAACGAGCGGCGTGGGAAAGAGCTCTGTCCTGCGCGCGGGCGTGGCGCATCACTTGCGTCGACTGGCCCGCCAGAACCTGACCGAGAGTGGAACGCCCGAGTTCGCCGTCGTGGTCTTTAGCTCGTGGCGCGACGACCCAGTGGCCAGCCTGGTGGACCGCGTCCAGGATTCCGTCACGCAGGCGTTGACCGTCGAGAGAGCCGAAACCGTGCCGCCTTCGCGTGCGCTGGCCGAGACGCTGCAAGAATGGGCAGAGCGGGCAGGAGGCGACCTGCTCATCATCCTCGACCAATTCGAGCAGTACTTCCTGTACCAGGCGGGGGTTGATGGCAAAGGGACCTTTGCGGTCGAGTTCCCGCGCGCGATCAACAGCCCTGACCTGCGGGCCAACTTTCTGGTCGCCATTCGCGAGGATGCGCTGGCCAAGCTCGACCACTTTAAGGGCCGCATCCCCAACCTGTTCGACAACTATTTGCGAATCGAGCACCTGGACCGTGATGCTGCTCAAGCGGCGATTGAGAAGCCCATCGAACAATACAACCGCCTGCAGCCAATGGAGGGACAAGAAGTCAGCATCGCACCGGCGTTGGTCGAGGCAGTCCTGGAACAAGTCAAGACGGGCCAGGTGATGCTGGACCAAGCCGGGCGCGGCATCGGCAGGGCCGACACCACAGCCCCGACTGAGGGACGGATCGAAACGCCATATCTGCAACTGGTGATGACACGGCTGTGGGACGAGGAGATGCGCGCCGATTCACGCGCCCTGCGGCTGGAGACACTTGAGCGGCTGGGAGGGGCGCAGCGTATCGCGCGGACGCACCTGGACGAGGTGATGCGTGTTCTGACGCTGAACGAAGAAAAGGCCGCGGCACGGATCTTTCACCATCTGGTCACACCATCGGGCACCAAGATCGCCCACACCGTCCCCGACCTGGCGGAATACGCCAAACTCAAACAGGCACAGATCACGCCAGTGCTGGACAAACTCTCCAGCCCGGCCGTTCGCATCCTCCGGTCCGTCACACCACCGCCCGGCCAGCAGGCCGCGCAGCGCTACGAAATCTTCCATGACGTGCTGGCGCCGGCGATCATGGATTGGCGGGCGCGTTATACGGCGCGCAAACGCCACGGGTCACTGGCGGTGGTGATCGCCCTGGTGTCCATGCTGGCGATTGTGCTGGCCGTGTTTGGGATTGGACAGTGGCGGCAGGCGCGACAGGAAGCCATCCGTAGCAAAGTCACCCAATTGGCGAAAGCGGCCATCACCAACCTCGAAACCAACCCGCAGCAAAGTCTCCTGCTGGCCGTTGAGGCTGCCAAGCTGGAGCAAACGGTGGATGTGAGAGATGCGCTGCGCCAGGCGCTCCAGGCATCCCAGACGCGTGCCATCCTGCACGTCCACCAGGACAAAGTCAACACATTGGCCTTCAGCCCTGATGGACGACTGCTGGCGACCGCCAGTGCCGACGGCACCGCGCGGCTGTGGGACGTCGCCAACGGCAGGGAGACGACGGCGACGCTGAACCACGAGGGAAGCATCAATGCCCTGGGCTTTAGCCCCGATGGGCAATTGCTGGGCACTGCTAGCTCCGACGGCACCACCCGGCTGTGGGACATCGCCACCGGCGAGCAAGTGACCATCACGCAGGGATCAGAGTACAGGGTCAATGCCCTCACGTTCAGCCCGGATGGGAGTTTGATAGCATCGGCAGAGGGATGCCCAGGGCCCGAACCCTGCCCAGCCGCAGTCCACGTCTGGGATGTCTCGACAGGTCGAGAGATGACCATGTGGGAACACCAGGATGACATCAGGGCCATCGCCTTCAGCCCCGATGGGCGATGGATCGCGTCGGGGAGCGACGACGGCACGGCAAGGCTGTGGGACTTGAGCCAGGAGGTCGAGTTTGCCGTTTTGGACAGCCATGCGTCCGGCATCAACGATCTGGCCGTTAGTCCCGACGGCATGCTGTTGGCCACAGCCGGCGCCGATGGCACCGCCCGGCTATGGGATGCAGCCAGCGGCGACCCGGTGGCCGTGCTCAGTGGGCGCGCGGACAGCATCACGACCCTCGCCTTCAGTCCCAACAGGTCAACCCTGGCAACCGGCAGCGCCGACGGCACGGCACGGCTGTGGGACGTGATCAGTGGCGACGAGTTGGCCGTTCTGGAAGGCCACGAGGACCGCGTCAACGCCCTGGCCTTTGCTCCAGATGGACGGACCCTGGCCACGGCCAGCGCTGATGGCAGCACGCGTCTGTGGGACGTCATCAGCGGCGAAACACAGACGGTCCTGCGCGGCCATACCGACGACGTCAATGCCATAGCGTTCAGCCGCGGAGGAACGCTGCTGGCGACCGCAAGTTCAGACAGCACCGCCCGGCTGTGGGCGGCGACCGTCGGAGAGGCCCAGCCGGTTCTATGGGGACACAAAGACTCTGTTTACGGGGTAGCGTTCAACCCAAAATGGGACGGAGGGCAGCTTGCCACCGTCAGCAAGGATGGTACGGCACGAGTGTGGGACGTGGAGAAAGCAGCGCGCACCAGCGGAAGCGAGGCACAGCTCGTTGCTTTACGAGGGGACGTGGCCTCCTCCAGCCGCGTGGCCTTTAGCCCTGACGGGAGACTGCTGGCTGCCGGTGGCACAGATGGTACGGCACGCCTGTGGGACGTGGAGCAGGCGCTGGGTCCCAACGGCGGCGGCGCACCAGTCGCTGTCCTGCGCGGACACGAGGGCTCGGTGTGGGGCGTGGGCTTTAGCAACACCCTGCTGGCAACCAGCGGGGAGGACGGCACGGTCCGATTGTGGGACGTGGAGACGGAGCTGGAGACAGGCGGCAGCGGCGCAGCAACCGCCACCCTGCAAGGGCACGAGGCGTATGTGTACGACGTGGCTTTCAGTCCTAACGGCCAACTGCTGGCCAGTGGCAGCAAAGATGGCACGACTCGATTGTGGAACATCTCAGCAGCAGGGGGCACGGGCGATGGTGAGGAACTGGCAGTGCTAGGTACGCCACAACGAGACCGGATCGTCGGCGTCGCCTTCAATCCCAATGGGACCCTGCTTGCTACAGGGAACGAGACGGGCACGGTGCAACTGTGGGACGTCGGAAAGGTATTGGCCGGCGACGTCGCCGGCGCCGAGGCGGCGGTCATCCGCGCCCACGAACGTCTCGTCGTCGACGTGACGTTCGATCCCACCGGGATGCTTCTGGGCACCGGCAGCCTCGACGGCACCGCCCGGCTGTGGGACGTGAAGAGGGCACTGGCAATCGGTGGCAGCGGAGCACTGGTAGACGAATTGGAGGGTTACCGGGGTGGCGTCTACAGCGTGGCCTTTAGCCCGGACGGGCGGTGGCTGGCCAGCGGAGGTGAGGGCGGGACGGTACACCTGCAGGCGGTAGAAATCGAGGAACTGCTGGATCTGGCCTGCAAACGGACATCCCGCAACCTCACGCAGCACGAGTGGGAGACCTACTTGGGGCCGGATGAGCCATACCGTCCGACCTGTCCCGACCTGGCGGTTCAGCCCTGGGCTGCCGAGGAGGAGATCGTTCGCGGACGCGAGCTCGCCCGCCAGGGCGACGTCGACGCGGCGCTGGATGCCATACGCCAGGCAGGCAAGCTCGACCCGACACTCAAGCTGGACCCACAGGTGGTGGTAGCCGCGGCACTCGTCGCAGAGGGGCGTGGGCACGCCTTTGCCGGTGAATATGATCAGGCGCGGGATGTGTTGAGCCAGGCAGCCGAGCTTGATCCAACATTCGCGCCGGGTCCCGAGGCGGAGGTGGCCGGGGTGCTCGTCATACAGGCACGCGCGCATGCCTCCGCGGAGGATTACGAACAGGCGCTGGATGCCTTCCGCCAGGCTCGCGAGCTCGACCCGAGACCCGGGTTGACCCCGGAAGTCGAATTGGCCCAACTGCTCGCCGAGCTTGGGGAAGCACACGCCTACAACGGCGCGTACGACAAGGCCCTGAACGCCTTGCGGCAGGCGATCGCACTGGATCCGGCACTCGATCTGATTCCAGAGACCGAGGTGGCCTATGCGCTCGTCAACCAGGGCCGGGAGTATACCTATGAAGGCGCGTACGACAAGGCCCTGGATGCCTTTGGCCAGGCGATCGCGTTTGATCCGACGCTCGACCTGGCCCCAGAGGCGGAGGTAGCCAGACTGCTCGTCGGGCAGGGACGAGAGTACGCCCAACAGGGCGAATACGACAGGGCCCTGGTGATCCTCCACCGCGCCATCGAGCTGGACCCCACCCTCGAACTGGTGCCAGAGTCGGAGGTGGCCGTCGCCCGAGGGCTGGACTATGCGCGCCAGAGACAGATCGACCTCGCGTTGGCCGCCCTGCGCCAGGCGATCGCGCTGGACCCGGAGCTGGCGCTGACCCCAGAGGCAGAGGTGGCGGAGGTGCTCATCGAATTGGGGCACGAATACGCCAGCGACGGCGCGTACGAAGAGGCCCTCGACACCTTCCGCCAGGCAGCCGACCTTGACCCGGCGCGCGGATTGGTGCCAGAAGTGGAGACGGCGGCGGCGCTCGTGGATCTGGGTCGAGAACTCGCCAGCGACGGCGCGTACGAGGAGGCCCTGGATACCCTTCGTCAAGCAATCGAGCTCGACCCAGCGCTAGCGCTGGTCCCGGAGGCGGAGATAGTCTTGATGCAAGGGCGGGAACACGCGCGTCGGGGTGAGACCGACGCAGCGCTGGCTGCCCTGGGGCGGGCGGTCGAGCTCGACCAGACGTTGGATTTGGACCCGGTGGCGGAGGTAACCAGAGTGCTCATCGAGGAAGGGCGAGCATACGCAGAGCGGGGCGCATACGACGAGGCCGAGGAGCTCCTGAGCCAGGCGGTCGCGCTTGACCCGACGGTGACGTTGGTACCAGAAGCCGAGGTGGCTGTGGCGCAGGCCCGAAGGTACGCGCGGCAAAGCCAAGTCGACGAAGCATTGGACACCCTGGAACGGGCGATCACGCTGGACCCACAGCTTGAGGCCAACCGAGCGGCGGACCTGGCCCAGATCTACGACGAAGCGTGCTGGCGGGGCAACCTGGGCGACCCGGACGAGAGCGTGCTGCGCGCCTGTGAACGCGCCGTGGCACTGGCGATCCAGACAGACGACGCGTATCTCAACCTCAGGGTCTGCCGGAACAAAAGCACCGAGGGACTGGTCAACGTTGTCCTGCCGGCGTGTGAACGCGCGGCGGCGCTGGCGGTCGAAATCTCTTTCGGAGAGACAGTCACGGGGACGCTGGAGGCCGGTGGTCACGACATCTACATGTTCGAGGGTACGGCGGGGCAAGTCGTCAGCATTGAGATGAATCAGCACGACAGTATGCTCAACCCCTACCTGCTCCTGTGGGGACCCGATGGGGCTATGCTCACCAGAGACAATGACAGCGGCGGTGATCACGATGCACTGATCGACCACTTTTTCCTGGCAGAGACCGGTCCCTATGCAATCATCGCCCTCGGCTTCCGGAACGCCCCTGCCGGGGCCTACACGCTGACGCTGGTTCATACGGCAGTCCGTCGTTAACCACAGCCAGCGCACTGGCGGCAGCCTACCGATTTCCTCGTTTTCAGGTATAATGGAAGCCCCAATCCCCTCGAGGAGGCAAGCAATGAATACGAGGAATAGCTATCGTCCGTTCGTGGTGACCGGAATGTGCCTGATACTGGCCGCATTGGCCTGCAACGCGCCAGGCGCAGCAACGCCTACGACCGCGCCCTCTGCGCCCACAGAGCCACCGGTAGCGGAGGCCAGCCCCACACCATCTCCACCGCCGGCGGCCACGACCGCTGCCACGACCGCCGCCACCGCTACCCCGGTCCCCGACGTTTCCGGCCCTGGCGGCTGTACGCTCAACGCTTCCTACGTCGCCGACGTCACCGTCCCGGACAACACCAAGTACGCCCCGAGCAAAACCTTTACCAAGGTATGGCGATTACGGAACTCTGGCACCTGCACCTGGGAGGCAGGCTCGCAGTTAGCCTTTGTCTCCGGCGAACCACTGGGCGGGCCGGCGGCCGTCGACGTATCCCCTGTGACTCCCGGATCCAACACCGACGTCAGTGTAGACCTGATCGCGCCGGACACGCCGGGAACCTACCGATCCACGTGGCAGTTGCAGGATCCCGATGGCGTGCGCTTTGGCAGCCAGGTCTATGTCCAAATCGTCGTGCCGGCACCGGCCACCGCGACCCCCACGCCAACGGAGGAGTCAGAGCCGCCGGATCTGGTCATCACCAAATTGAAGATAGACACCGATGACCCACGCCAGGGAATCCCCCTGCAGATCATCGCCACGCTGCACAACCAGGGTGATAGTACCGCTGAGAACGTGCACTGGGCCTGGCGAGTATGCGTCCACGATGACTGCGATTACACCGAAGCGCCGGGCGCATTCACGCTGGAACCGGATGAGAAGGTCACCGCCCAGATGGAGTACCTCTTCGAGGGCTGGGCCACGTACACGACCGAAGCGTGGGTGGACTCCCGCGAGGAGATCGAGGAGAGCGACGAGGACAACAACACCCGTGAGTTGGAGATCGCGGTCCAGAAGGGCCTGCCGGACTTGATCGTCAAGTCGATCGAATTCGACCCGGACCCGCCCACCCAGGGGGAGAATACGACCATAGAGGTGAAACTCCGCAACCGGGGTCCCCAGCCCACCGGCGCTTTCGTAGCCGAGTGGTGGTCCAGCGTCAATGCCCCTGCGCCAGCCTGCGAGTGGACTCTGTCTGGCGGGTTGGCGGAAGAAGCGAGTGTCACCCTTGACTGTACCTTCGCCTACCCCAGTTGGTACAGCAAGATCACCACTCGCGCCATCGCCGACGTAAACGACGATGTCGACGAGTTGGACGAGACGAACAACTCGCTGGAGCTGGACACGCCGGTGAGACAACCGTAAGGTGGTTGCCCCTTAGGCCGGCTGCCGTAACATTGGTTCTACGAGCCATACACGTCCAAAACGAGCCTCCCGAAGGTGTGACACACCCCGGGAGGCTCGACCAATGACACCGCAGGCACTTGCCTAGATAGCCAGCTCCACGTTCAACGCCGAAAAGACCTCGTCGATGGGGTTGATGACTGTGATGGCCTCGGAGCCCGCAAAGAGGAGCCCCACGACCCGCCCGTCCATATCCAGGACCGCCGATCCGGAATCGCCGGGCTTGCTCATGGGTCCGGCGACCAGTTGGCCGGTGAAGAGCGCGGTGCGGCCGTCATAGTCAATGCGCAGCGTCGCGTCGAGCTGCGTGATCAACCCGCGCGTGTGGCCCGTGGTGCGCCCTGTCTTTTGCACCTGCATGCCCAACCCGGCTGTGCCCACGCCGGTCGGGGCACCGATGTAGAGAATCTCGCTCTTTACCAGGTCCGGGGTTAGGGGCCGGGCCAGCGCAGCATCCACCCGGTTGACCCCGTCGGTCCGCTTCACCGCCTGAAGCTGATGGCTGGAGCCAAACGCCTGCGCGACATAGTTCAACATTTTCGCAGACCACTCAGCGACGGGGCATTCTGGCGATTCGGTGCCGAAATCGAGCGGCACATAATCAGCCAACGTGGCGATGCGATCGCTCGCCGTACCCTGGTCAGCCGGGCCGGGCTGTAGGATGGCGTCTCTGTGCTGGCCATGATTCGATTCGGCCAGCACGTGGTTGTTCGACAGAATGAACACCTGTCCACCCCGCTGCACCAGGCACCCAAAGGTGCCAGCGGTGATGTGATAGTGTCCTATGGAGACACCGGCCGG
>Ga0180437_10012538_pt1 | contig 10007 bp, 5 predicted proteins | sample SS_ome_4_FD_132410 | JGI IMG/M metagenome (GOLD analysis project Ga0180437, IMG submission 132410) | Hypersaline lake sediment archaeal communities from the Salton Sea, California, USA - SS_3_D_1 metaG | ecosystem: Environmental > Aquatic > Non-marine Saline and Alkaline > Hypersaline > Sediment... | reverse complement strand
CCGAAGGAATCAGCGATTCCAAGCACCTCGCCCGTCGACCTCATCTCGGGCCCCAGCACTGGGTCTACTTCCGGCAGCATGTTGAACGGAAATACCGCCTCTTTGACTCCAAAATGCGGGATTGCCAGCGGCCTGAGGTCCAGGTCGCTCAACTTTTTACCGAGCATCAGCTGCGTGGCAATACGGACCATAGAGACATTGCAGACTTTGGATACCAGCGGCACGGTCCGGGAAGCCCGGGGGTTTGCCTCCAGCACGTATACCGTATCCCTGGCTATGGCGTACTGTATATTCATCAGCCCTACCACGTTTAACTCCTGGGCAATCTTTCTGGTGTAGCGATAGATTGTATCCACGTGCTCCGGTGACAGGCTTACGGGAGGGATAACGCAGGCCGAGTCTCCGGAATGGATGCCGGCCAGTTCTATATGCTCCATAACCGCGGGGACAAATGCGCCCTGGCCGTCAGCAATGGCATCAGCTTCCGCCTCAATGGCGTTTTCCAGGAACTTGTCTATCAGGATGGGTCGGTCGGGCGTGACGACTACGGCGGCGGCGAGGTATTCCCTTAACATGTCTTCGTCATAAACCACCTCCATGCCGCGCCCACCCAGAACGTAGGAGGGACGCACCATCAGCGGATAGCCGATTTGTCTGGCGACTTCCAGCGCCTCCTTAAGGTTGCTGGCCATCCCTGATGCGGGCATGGGGATGCCCAGCTGGCCCATCCTTTTCCCGAACCTGTCCCTGTCTTCGGCTAGGTCTATGGACTCCGGGGATGTACCCAGTATTTTCACCCCGGCCTCGGCCAGTTCACTGGCAATGTTAAGCGGTGTTTGCCCACCAAACTGGACAATGACGCCCTCAGGTTGTTCCTTTTCATAGATACTGAGCACGTCTTCCACCGTAAGGGGCTCAAAGTACAACCTATCCGAGGTGTCATAATCGGTGGAGACGGTCTCCGGGTTGCAGTTCACCATTATGGTCTCGTAACCTTCATCGCGCAGGGCGAAAGCAGCGTGCACGCAGCAGTAATCGAACTCGATTCCCTGTCCAATGCGGTTGGGCCCTCCGCCGAGAACCATTACCTTTTTGCGCTGGCTGCTGGTTATCTTGTCCGGGCCGTTGTAAGTCGAGTAGTAATAGGCGGCATTCTCCACACCGCTTACCGGAACGGCATCCCAGGCCTCTTTCACTCCTATGGACAACCGTTTCTGACGTATTTCCTTCTCCGGTACGCCGAGCAAGTAAGAAAGATACCGGTCGGCAAATCCGTCCTTCTTGGCCTGTATCAGCAGTTCGTCCGGCAGCGCCTTTCCACGGTATTTCAGTATCTGTTCCTCCAGTTCCACCAGTTCTTTCATCTGGTTGAGGAACCACGGTTTGAGGTAGGTCTTTTCATAGAGCGCCTGTATATCGGCACCTTTGCGCAGCGCTTCGTACAGGATGAACTGGCGTTCACTGGAAGGCTCCTGCAACAAATCCATGAGCTCGTCCAGCGATTTTTTATGGAAATCCTTGGCAAAACCCAGCCCATAGCGCCCGATTTCCAGGGAGCGTATCGATTTTTGCAGCGCCTCTTTATAGGTTTTACCGATGCTCATTACCTCTCCCACCGCCCGCATCTGCGTCCCGAGCTTGTCCTGAGCATCTTTGAACTTCTCAAAGGCCCAGCGGGCAAATTTGACCACAACGTAGTCTCCCCACGGGGTATATTTTTCCAGCGTGCCTTCGCGCCAGTAGGGGATTTCATCCAGGGTGAGACCGCCGGCCAGCTTCGCTGATATGTAGGCAATGGGGAAGCCGGTTGCTTTTGACGCCAGGGCCGATGAGCGCGAGGTCCTGGGATTGATTTCAATAACCACCACGCGCCCGGTCTTGGGGTCGTGGGCAAACTGGATATTTGTCCCGCCGATTACCTTTATCGCTTCCACTATCCGGTATGAATAGTCCTGCAGTCGTTTTTGCAGCTCCGCATCGATGGTAAGCATCGGTGCCGTGCAGAAAGAGTCACCGGTATGCACGCCCATGGCATCGACGTTCTCAATGAAGCATACCGTTATCATCTGGTTCTTGGCGTCGCGGACTACTTCCAGTTCCAGCTCCTCCCAGCCCAGAACGGATTCCTCTATGAGCACCTGGCCGATGAGGCTGGCGGCAATGCCGCGGCTGGCGACGGTGCGCAGTTCTTCCACGTTGTATACCAGACCGCTGCCCGTCCCGCCCAGGCAGTAAGCCGGGCGGACCACGACGGGGTAGCCAAGCTCGGAAGCTACCCGCTCGGCATCCTCAACACTGTAGACAGCCTCGCTGCGTGGCGTTTCTATGGCTAGTCGGTTCATCGTCTCTTTAAAGGCGGTCCGGTCTTCGCCGCGGATGATGGCATCGACCTCGACGCCGATTACCTTAACGCCATATTTATCAAGCACGCCGGCCTGTGCCAGTTCAGCACTGAGGTTGAGGCCGGTCTGTCCACCCAGATTGGGCAGGATAGCATCCGGCCGCTCCTGCTTGATAATTTCGGTGGCCGATTCCAGGTTAAGGGGTTCAATATAGGTAACGTCTGCCATGCCGGGGTCGGTCATAATTGTCGCCGGGTTCGAATTCACCAGTACAATTTCATAGTCTAGGCTGCGGAGTGCTTTACAGGCCTGGGTCCCGGAGTAATCAAACTCACAGGCCTGGCCGATAACTATGGGCCCGGAGCCGATAATCATGACTTTCTTGATATCATCTCTCCTCGGCATACATATACCTCCCCGGCGGTTTTCTTAAGATTGTTTTCTGGTGTTTCTATAAGTCTGGCCAGGCTTCTCTTGCTTCTCAAGTCTGCTGGCCAGTTCTTTTTCCCTGATTGTCGAGCGGCTTATCTGCAAAATTATAGCATAATTCCTTCCATAATTTTATGGATGGAAATCGAGGTATCGGCAGGCGAAATGAAATTATTAAACCTGGCGCCATTACTGAGCATCACGCCCGCGGTACCCAGAGCACCATCCTCGGCTTGCGGTGCATTTCCTTGACCAGTTCGTCGATGGGCCCGTATTTCATACAGGACGCCAGACAGTGCTGCACACAGGCAGGTTGAAGCCCCTTCCTGGTGCGCGGTGCGCAAAGGATACACTGTTCGGTGGGAAACGGCAGATAGGTGAGATAAGCCTTATCACGCGGCAGTTTCTGCACTACTTCGATTACTTTTATACCTCCCGTCCCCGCTGGCCACCGGTATTCCTGAGCGCAGGCGACCTGGCAGGCGTAGCAGCCGGTGCAGAATTCGTAGTCTATCAACAGACCATGTTCACATTTGTCAGGCATCTTCCGTCTCCTCTCTGCGGTTGACCTTGTAGACGCGGCAAAGCAGATGCTTTATCGGAGCGCCCAGGCCATCTTTGCCCTGACAGCCCATAGGGACAAGCTGGTTTATATTGGACTCCCATACCCCGAACAGCGAAGGCTCCTCTCCCGGCTTTTCGGGGAACCACCAGCCGTGAGCGGCCATCACCATCCATTTCGGCACCTCCAGGGTGACTTTGGCCTTCAACCGGCACCGGCCCAGCCAGTTTTCCACCCAGACCCATTCGCCGTTGCCGATGTTCAGCGACCTGGCTGTATCGGGATGGATTTCAATCACGGGGTCGGGGTCGATTTCCCGCAGCCACGGGATATTACGGTGCTCCGCGTGGAAGAACACCGGCGACCTCCTCCCCGTGGACAGGATAAGCGGATACTTTTTATACAGTTCCGGCTGGCTGACGGGCGTGAACGGTGGCTCTTCGTGGTGGGGCATGGGCTCCAGCCCCCACTCTTCACGCAGCGTGGAGTACAACTCTACCTTGCCGGAGGGGGTCTGAAACCCGGGCTTTCTATCCGGTCGCAGCAGCCCCTTCTGGAACCGGTGGTACGGGGTGCTGGGGTGGCCTTCCGGGGGAATCGCCCAGCCTTTCTTTTGCAACTCCCTGAAAGTCATACCGGAGGGCTTGATTATCTCGTCATAGAGTTCATAGATGTCTTTCCAGTGGAAATCCGGGTCAAACCTTTTGGCCAGCTCGAAGTTGATTTCCACGTCGGGCTTGCATTCCGGCACCGATATAGCCTTATTGATGCTCTGCAGGGGCACCCACCAGCTCCTGATGCCGTCTTTTTCCAGAAAAGTGGCCGACGGCAGCACCACATCGGCCAGCTGGGTGGTGGGGTTCATGAAGAGGTCAACGGCCACCACGAAGTCGAGTTTCTTCAGCGCCTCCACCCACTTTTTGGGGTCAAGTCCCAGGCCGACCACGGGACTGGCGGCCTGTATCCACATGCCCCTGATGGGATAGGGTTTGCCGGTGAAAATCTGCTCCAGAGCCAGGTCCGTCTGCGCCCGCCAGATAAATTTACTCAGAGGTCCATATCGGTCAATGCCAATCCGCTTCCGATCCGCCTCTTTGGAAGCCAGTTTGATGACTCCTTTGCTCCCGGGCAGAGCGTACGCCACCACATCAAAGGCAAAACGGGAAATTACATTACCGCCGGGGACGTCCAGGTTCCCGGTAATGCACCACAAGCTGACAATTGCCTGGACGGTGGGGGTGATGGCCGGTGTCATATCGATGGGCACTCCCCAGTGTATGGCGGCCGGTTTGCTTCTGGCGTAAAAGCGTGCTGCCTCCACAATATCCTCCTGGGGGACCCAGGTGATTTGCGAGACCCGCTCGGGCGGGTACTGGTTCACCTGCTGGCAGAACGCCGACCACACCGTCCGGACGGGTATCCTGGAGCCGCTGGCAAGGCGGACTTGATACTCTCCTTCCAGCGCCGGTTTGACATCTGCCGAGCGATATTCCACATTCCCGGAGTCCCACACCACAGGCGTCTGGCTGGCGGTGTCCCAAACCACAAAGTTGCCCGGCGAGCCGTCCTCTGTCAGGTCGCTCTCCCGAAGCAGCTTTCCGGTATCGCCTCTGAGCAGGTGGGGCGCATTCGTCCACTGCTCCACGAATCCTTTATCATACAGGCCTTCATTGATTATCACGTTGAGGAACCCCATCGCCAGAGCTCCATCGGTACCCGGGCGAAGCTGGAGCCATTTCTTCGCCCTCGAGGCAAACCACGACAGCCTGGGGTCAATGGCGATAATCTCGGTGCCCTTCTTCATGAGGTCGATAATCCAGTGTCCGAAGAGGTTGTCCGGGCATGAGGCGGGGATATTGTAGCCCCAGATTACCATGCACTTCGGCACCTGGTACTTCGGGTCATCATAGCGTTTCGGAAGCCACTGCCCGGCATCGAACACGCAGTAATCGCCCTGAACGGTATCTACCGCCGACATTCTGGGGCTGTAGCAGGCCAGCCCGCTCAGGGCAAACATGACATTCGGGCTGCCGTAGGCATAAGCCAGCATACATATCCAGGGGCCGATGTCCCTGCCGGTGCCCATGGAGAAGACAAAGCTCTCCGGACCGGACTCTTCACGGATTTGTTTCATCCTTTTCTCTATAAGGTCAAAGGCCTCATCCCAGGAAATCTCCTGCCACTTGCCTTCCCCGCGCTCTCCCACCCTTTTCAGGGGACGGGTCAAACGGTTCGGATGATTCACGTACTGTGTCATGGCCAGGCATCTGGCGCAGAGACGTCCCTGGTTCCAGGGGTGCTCCGGGTCGCCCTCAATCTTGACCAGTTTGCCATCCTCGATATGGGCCAGCACGCCGCAGCCGCCATGGCAGCCTGGGCCCGCCGACCACGTCGTTGTCCGTACGATACGTCTTTCTCCCGTCATTTCCCGGATTCCTCCATTCATTGTTCGTCTACCATAATAATTCTCAGTTATTTGAGCTTTAGTCTCAGGCGGCACGCTCAAAACGCGCCTGGAAGAAACGGAGGTATTTTGGCTCGTATACCATTTTCAAGCCTCTCGTTTGCTCGCGGGAATCGAATACTGCCTTCACCGACTCGGCGACGACGTCCATATGGGCCTGGGTGTAGACCCGGCGGGGAATAGCGAGGCGGGTAAGTTCCAGAGCGGGATAGCGGTGGTCGCCGGTCTTGGGGTCTCGCCCGGCGCTGACAATGCCTCTTTCCATGCCCCGGATACCCGAGTCAAGGTACAGTCCTGCGGCCAGCGTCTGGGCCGGGAACTGGTTCTGCGGGATATGAGAGTAGAAGCTTTTAGCGTCCAGGAAGATGGCATGGCCGCCCACCGGTTTCACGATGGGGATTTCCCAGTTGGTCAGCAGGCTGCCCAGATAGCGGACCTGTTCCACCCGCGAGCGAACGTGGTCATCATCCACTGCCTCTGTAATGCCGATGGCCAGGGCTTCCATGTCGCGTCCGGCCATACCGCCGTAGGTATGGAGTCCCTCGTAGATGACAACCATATTGCGCAGCGCATCAAAAAGGTCGCTGTCGTTGACTGCCAGCCAGCCACCGATGTTGACCAGATTGTCTTTCTTGGCGCTCATCCAGGCACCGTCAGTGAAACTGCAGAACTCCTTGAGGATGGTGGCGATGCCTTTATCTTTATATCCCTCCTCTCGCTCCTGGATGAAGAAAGCGTTCTCCACCATGCGGGTGGCGTCGAGGTAGATAGGGATGCCGTAGCGGTCACACAGCGCGCGCAGCGCCTTGACGTTGGCCATGCTCACCGGCTGGCCTCCGGCCATGTTCACCGTTCCGGCCAGGCTGATGTAGGGTATCTTCTCAGCACCCACGCGCTTGACCAGCGCCTCCAGTTTGTCCAGGTCCACATTGCCTTTGAAAGGGTGCAGGTAGGCCGGGTCATGGGCTTCATCGATGATTACATCGACGAACGTTCCTCCCGCTAGTTCCTGATGCAGCCTGGTAGTGGTGAAATACATATTGCCGGGCACATAATGTCCCGGTTTTATCAACGCCTGGCTGAGCAGGTGCTCGGCACCCCGTCCCTGGTGGGTGGGTACTAGGTAACGGTAGCCGTAGTATTTCCGGACGGCCTCTTCCAGGTGAAAAAAGTTGCGACTGCCCGCGTAGGCCTCGTCCCCCAGCATGATGCCCGCCCACTGGCGGTCGCTCATGGCGCCGGTGCCGCTGTCGGTAAGCAGGTCGATGTAGACATCCTCGGAGCGCAGCAGAAAAGTGTTATATCCGGCTTCTTCCAGAGCGTCCCGTCGCTCCTGCGGGCTGGTCATGCGTATCGGTTCCACCATTTTAATCTTCCAGGGTTCTGCCCAGGAACGGCGGCCGAACTGCTCCCCCATGGTAATCAGCTTTTTATTCATGGCACCACCTCATAATGGTTATCATATTATTGAAGTTGCAGGTCTGTGTCTGAAACCTGTGTAATGTTTTCTCCATATAAAGTGGCTTTCCAAAGCCCTAAAACAGGCAGCATTCAGCGGTACCGGAGCTCTCTAATAGTGTGAAATATGCAGCCCGCAATTTACCGCCAGCGTCTGGCCGGTTATGGCGCTCGATTCATCAGAGGCCAGGAAAACAGCCGCCGCAGCGACCTCCGATGGCTCGATAAGTCTCTTGAGGGAAAAGTCTTTAATTAACCTGGCCAGTATTTCCTCTCGGTCAACTTCGAGGGCCGTGGCCTTGGCGCTGGCCGCGTTTAGTATACGGTCGCCTCTTACCGCCGCCGGGCTGATGCAGTTCACGCGGATATTGTGCTCTCCAGCCTCGATGGCCATCGTCTCCGTGAAAGCAATAACACCCATCTTGGATACACAGTACGGGCTTCGCATCGGGAAACCGGACTGCCCGCCCACCGAGCTTATATTGATAATATTGCCGCTTTTCCGCGGCATCATGTCTTTCAATACTTCCCGGGAGCAGAGCATGGTCCCGGTCAGGTTAACCGCCAGCACTTCGTTCCATTTGCCCAGTTCCATATCGACTACCTTGGCGGTGGGCCCGGCAATGCCCGCATTATTGACCAGGATATCTACTCTCCCGTATTCGGCAAGTGTCCGGACCACCATCTCTCTCACCTGATTTTCGTCGGTGATATCGGTCGGTATTGACCTGGCTTTCCCCCCGCTGGCATTGATGGCATCGGCCACCTCATTAAGCCGGCTTGCATGGCGCGCCGCGATAACCGCTATGGCCCCCTCAGCGGCGAAGGCCTGAGTAATGCCCAGTCCTATGCCCGAACCGCCTCCTGTAATTATCGCCACCTTATCTTTTAGCCTCATGGATGCAACCTCACCTGTTTTTTCCTGGTTTCCAGTTCTCTGCCAAATATTATATGCTCTGGCAATGCCCTTCCGATAGCAGCTTGTTCATTTTGCCAAATTGAAGATTATAGCGATTATCAAGTTAATTTAACAGGATGATGCTGTGCCAGGTCAACCTGATATGCATTGACGGCATATACCTTTCAATTTTTGATCAGCGGTTTGAAATCGCTCTCCAGCGTTTTGCGTAGCTTATAGGCTAGCTGGCTCCGGTCCAGCGCTACATCGTGATAGGTCAGAATGGAATCCCGGCTCACCGGCCGCAGCAGTCTCGCACCGTGGCTTAGTCCCATCGGCAGATAGCTTCCCGCCAGGCTTTCGTCGGCCCTGACCAGACGGCCATACACCGTGTAGCCACCCTCACCGTCCAGAATATCGCCATTTTTCAAGTCCTTCTTGGCCACCGAGGCGACATCAGCCGCGAAGAAGTTCGCCGAGCCAGTCGCTTCACCACGGAGGGCCGCTTTGGCCACGCTTATGCCCAGTTCCAGCCCGATAAGGTGATAGGGCCGGATAGCGGCCGCATACTGGCTGGAATCATCTTTAATAAAATCATGTAAGGATAGAAACCGGCGCATGTGCCCGGTGGTTATGCGGAACACCACGTAAATTCCCCAGCGCAGATGGTCAGCAATGGGTCTCCCGTCTCTCTGTTCGCTGGCCACCACCTCCACCGTTCCGCTGTGTTCCAGGATTCCGCCGTCATCCACCGGCCTCAGCACATTGGCTAGGTCACTGGCTCCCACCGGGGGGAATTGCAGGCCATTATTCTGCGGCATCAATCCGGAGGCGTTGGCCAGGGCGCACATCTCGATGGCCGATTTGGTGCCATCCAGGAATGAATTGTACATCTTGGCATTATACCGACCGGATGACAGCTGTTCCTGGGAAAGACCGAAGTGTTTCCAGACGGTATCAGGAGTCGAATAATGGTATTCGGGCTGGTAACGGGTTCCTTTGCCGGCACAGACAACCTCGACGCCTATGGTGCGCGCCCAATCAACCATTTCCTCGATTAGCGCCGGCTGGTCACCGTAGGCCATGGAACAGACCACGCCTTTTTCCCCAGCCCTTCTCTGGAGCACCTGTCCCAGCAGCGCATCTGCCTCAATATTCACCATGACAACATGTTTGCCGTTTTCTATGGCGGTCCAGGCATGGTACACGCCGACCTCAGCAACACCGGTGCTTTCTATGATAACATCAAGCTCCGCTTTTATTAGCGCCTCGGAGCTTTCGGTCAGTACTATTTTCCCTTTATCGGCGTTGTCATTGATGGCATCTGCCGAATCCTCGTAATCGATAGCTTCTTCAGGGAAGCCGATTTCCCGGCAGGTCTGCGCGGCTTTGGCGAGGTCAAGTTCGGCGATGCCGACCAGTTTCATCCCGAGAGTCCGCTGCGCTTGAGCCAGGAACATCGAGCCGAAGGTCCCGGCCCCGATGACACCTATCCTTACCGGTCGGTTGTTGGCCTCTCTTTGTTGCAGGGACTGGTATAGATTCATAATTACCTCGCTCGGCTCATTGTGACCGGCATACGTGCCGTGTTACCGCAATGGAGAGGGTACGTATTCCATCGTCTGTGTTATTATCTCCTGCCTTACTATATCCTCAGCATCCAAAGAAACGACGCGGTCGCTATTAGGCGTTTGGCTATAATTGATTTACAGTAAATTACGTTTTCCCGTTGGCTTATTTGCCCTGCAACTTCTTTAATCCCAGCAAATCCCGCGCTTCAGCCGGTGTAGCTATCGTCCGCCCGAGGTCTTTACCTATCCTGACTATTCTGGTGACGAGCTCGGCATTGCTTTT
>Ga0180437_10012537_pt1 | contig 10007 bp, 10 predicted proteins | sample SS_ome_4_FD_132410 | JGI IMG/M metagenome (GOLD analysis project Ga0180437, IMG submission 132410) | Hypersaline lake sediment archaeal communities from the Salton Sea, California, USA - SS_3_D_1 metaG | ecosystem: Environmental > Aquatic > Non-marine Saline and Alkaline > Hypersaline >... | reverse complement strand
GAGCGATTCCAATAATTGAAGGGATAATAAGTGATGCGAATTATATTGAAGCGTCTGTAAATATCCCAAATAATAATATATTTTCAAATTTACCAAAAGATCTTACAGTAGAAGCGCCTGCTTTGATTAATAAAGAAGGAATAAATCCGATTAAATTAGGGGATTATCCTATAGAACTTACCACCTTAATCAAAGAACAGGCCGCAATTCAAGATCTTTTGCTCGAAGGTATCTTTAGGCAATCAAAAGATTTACTATTTCAAGCTCTACTAGCAGACCCTGTTGTTGATAGTCCTTGGCAAGCCAGAAAAATATTAGAGGAATTACTAAGAATAGAGAAAAACTATATTCAAATTGATTTAAGTTAATTAATTAAGGCAATATTATTAGAACAAATTAATTGAATAACCTTTTATCTTCAATAAATTTAATCCTTTGAGGATTTCCTTCAGCTCTGTATATTCGAGTGTTTGAAATATCAAATACTGACGACCAAATAGTTTCAAATTCTAATTCTTTATTATATTGACACATAAAACCATGCTTTCCCCTGAGTATCTCTTTAGCATATTCGACGCTATTGTCGTAATCACCGTTTTTTAATGCGTGCAATGCAGTCTGATATCTCACATCTGATAAATAATCCTTACGATCACTTGCTTCATGTTCCCACATCTCTCTTGAAATAAAACTGTTTACGGTTATAATAAAATTTTCTCTATTTTTACTTTTTTCGGGATATCTTATATTTAATTTGAGTGGATTACATTCCGCAACCACCATTTCACCTTTATTATCTGTTAAGAGTATATTGCAGCTTGATGCTATTGGCAATTTGCGTAAGCTTTCAAGACCTTCTTTAACCGATTTACAATTTTCTAAGAGATAACGAACTAGAAACACTGAATTAATACCCGGTTTGATCTCTTCCAGTTTTGGTTTAACAAAGGTCATTGCTGCAACCATCCCAGCTTTGTTTATGCCTTCTTCTCCATTGATAAAGGATGATGTGTTTAAGATAAAGCTCAGTTTATTCTTGGGTTTATAATATATGCTTTTACTTATTGATTTTAAAAAAGGAGGGAGGTCATTATTCCGTCCATAATACACATTTCCGTCATGTATAAAACTAAATCCCGTACAGCCTCTACGTTCTACATTATTAGAATCGTTAAGCGTATGGCAACATCCCATACACATCATCCAGGAAGTAAATAATTCATTATCGAATCCAATAACATCTGTTATACCTTTAATTTCTTCTACAACCTGGGGAAAATATTGTTTTAATAGGATTCCGCTTTCTTTACCAAATGTTCGTTGGAATGAGTCCAGCTTAATAGGAAATTGAGCATTATTCCTTTTGAATATTATTCCCATTTTTCTTCCCATTTCATAATGCGTACCCTTTAATCTTGGATGATACATATTATAAACCTCAAATTGAAATCTTAAGTTTTAAAGCTTATTAAAGAGGGCAAAAAGCCAGCGGGTTTTTGATAGCCAAGAAGATTTAAAATTGATGCCGCAATATTTCCTAATCCTGGATTTTTTACTTCCTTATTTATTTGATATTCATGATTGAATTTAGAATCTGAAATAGTAAACATTACGTTATTTAAGGTATGGGAGGTTTCAAACGCATCCATATTTTCAAGATTTCCATGATCAGCAGTAATTATAGTTAAACCAGCAAGTTCTTTCATGCGTTCAGTTAATTCCTCAACACAATCATTAACAGTTTCAGCGGCAATTTTAGCAGATTGAAAATTGCCTGTATGTCCTACCATGTCTCCATTTGCGAAATTTACTCGTAAAAACTTATAGTTGCCTTGATTTAATATCTCTAATAAATTATTCTTTACTTCAAAAGCTTTCATTTGTGGTTTGAATTCAATTTCTTCTGATGGATCAGATTTAATTTCAACATAATTATCCAAATCGGGACAAGGACTCTCATCTCTATTTCCTAAAAAGAAATATTTAATATGTCCGAATTTATGTGTTTCTGCGATGGAAAACTGTGGAATCTTTTCAGCACATAGATAGGATGTTAAAGTATTTTCAATTTTGGGGGGTTCTAAGAAGTAATTTTTTGGAATATTTAATTTATCATCATATAACATCATTCCATAATAAGAAACATTAGGGTTGCAATCTTTTTCAAATTCTGAGAAATTAGATTCGTCAAAAGCTTTAGAGATTTCAATAGCTCGATCTCCTCTGAAATTAAAAAAAATAACTGCATCCTTATCATTCATTTTTCCTATTGGTTTATTATTTTCATCAATAATGACAAATGAAGGTAAATATTGATCACTAATATCGGGATCATTAGCTCTCGCTTGCATTATAGCCGATTCTGCAGAGTAAAAGAACCCAGAATAATTTTCTTTTCTTTCAGGTATCCCACAAACGTGAGCTTGCCAGCCTCTCTTTACAACTTTCCAATCAGAAAAGTATCTATCCATTGTAACATGCATTCTTCCGCCTCCCGAGGCAATTTTATAATTAAATTCGGAATTCTCATTTATTATATTAAGCTGTTCATTCAATTGTTCTACATATTTCAATGCAGATTGTGGAGGAACATCACGTCCATCTAAGAGGATGTGAACTCTAACTTTTTGTATATTAGAGCTTCTAGCGCCTTTTAACAATCCAAATAAGTGAGAAATATGACTGTGAACATAACCATCGGATAATAATCCGATAAAATGGAGTATTGACTCATTATTTTCTATGTGAGAGACCAAGTTATTCCATTTTTCTACTTTGAATAATTTCCCAGATTCAATCGCTTTTTTTGTTATTGTAGATCTTTGTTCAACAATTCTTCCTGCTCCTATGGCATTATGACCCACTTCACTATTACCCATTAAATCGTCACTTGGAAGACCCACAAAGGTTCCATGGGCTTTCAATTCAGTATATAAGTTTTGATCCTTCGCGTGTATAATTAATTTATCAAGATATTCGGTATTTGCTGCCTTAAGGGCGTTATATGTTGAACTTTTATTTATACCAATCCCATCCATTATAATAAGTAATAATGGTCCAGATCGTCCATCAAATTTTTCTAAAGGTTGTAGGTTTATATTTTTCATTATTTTCACATTTAAATAAAACTATTAGAACTGATTTAGATTTCAGCTTTTTCTAAGTTGTTATAAAGTAAATTAGAAGCTTTCGCTCGTTTAAGGTACTCTTTTAATTCATTATCTTTATTTTGATGAAAATCTTGATAATAGGCACCAACAGCAAAATTAGGGTTTCGAGAACTATGGACATAAATAAAATCATCGAAGACATATAACATTCTTGAAACACTATCAGCTGGGCATACTGGAACTGCTAAAATACACTCTTTTGCCCCTCGATTCTTAGCATACTCTCCCGCAACCAAAGCAGTATAGCCCGTAGCAATTCCATCATCAATAATGATAACTTTCTTTCCTTTAATAACTGGCTCCATATAGTTTGTGTATTTTTTGATTCGCCTTTTAACTTTCTCAAGAGCTTTTGCTTTGATATTCTCAAATTCTTCTTTGGACGGATTAAAATAACTATAAATTCTCTCATTTAATTCATAACTACCATCAGGAGCGATTGCTCCTATTGCCACCTCACTCGCTTGAGGTGTGGTTAACTTTTTTGTAATTACAAGATGAAAGGGGATTTTTAATCCTTTAGCAACTTGGAATGCCACAGGAACGCCTCCTCTAGGAATTGCTAAAATTACGGTATTCTTAAAGCCTTCTAATTTCTCTCCAATTTTTTCCTTTAATCGCTTTCCTGCTTCAGTTCTGTCGGCAAATATAAGATTCATTTTTGATTATTATTTTGACGATTTTAGTTTTTTTAATGATAAACTTAAGGTTCCAATATTTTACGTATTATGTTTAATCTTTTATCTCTACTTAATTTGTTTAATACAGGGTTATGATCTCCATATAATTCCTTATGATAGACCTCTCTATTGATTTGGTAAAAAACACCTAAAGTAAATCTATGAGCATTTCTTGCAACACTCAGGGCTTCTTCCTTTGATTTTGGTTCACTTTCAAGGAATTCAATATTTTTATTATATTCTGACCATGCGTGATAAGGAACAGCGGGTTGTAATACCTCAATAAATGAGAAGCCTTCATGCTCTATTGCCTTTATAATAGTCTCAGTTAAATGATCCACTTTCCCAGCGAAACATCTTGCCACAAATGTTGCTCCCGCCTCAATTAATAATGACATTGCATTAAAAGGAGGTTCGAAACTTCCTTTTGGAGTTGATGGACCATCCCAGCCTTTTTCTGTTAATGGGGAAAATTGTCCTGTGGTAAGAGCATACACACTATTATTATGCAAAATCATAGTAAAATCTTGATTTCTCTTTGCCGCAAACATAGTGTGCGCTAGTCCTTCTCCTAAACCATTTCCATCTCCAGAAAAGTCAATAATTTTTAATTCTGGATTTGCTATTTTCATTCCCTGAGCAGTAGCAGCATCTCGTCCATGAAGAGAGTATAATCCGCTTATGTTTAAATAATCATGGATCTTTGCGTGGCATCCAATTCCAGCAGTCATTACTAAATTTTCCGGTTTGATTCCTTTTTCCTCTAATTTTGAAATTGCATTTCTAATTGCTGTAAAAATACCAAAATTGCCGCATCCTTTACACCAAGTAATTTCGGCGTCAGTTTTTAGCGATTGATCTGTCATCTTATTCAGCCACCTCCTTAATTCGAGTATATAATTCAATTGGATCAAAAGGACGTCCATCATATTTTTTTATTATCGCTTTAATCGGTATCCCTGCTTTTTCTTTTAAGAGATTGGAAAACTGTCCAGTAAAACTTTGTTCGACTACAATGTTTTTTTGATCTTTAAATTTCTCAAGTTCCCAAATTGGAAGAGGATTTAAATAAATTGGCTGTATAACGGTAGGATTGATTTTTCCATACTTAAGTGCTTCTAGAACACTCATATAAGTTGAGCCATAACTGAATATATTCAACGGATGTTCTCCTTGAGTAATATTCACAGTAGTTTTGTTTTTGAGATAATCGATAAGCGCATTAATCTTTTTTCCTCGCTTATTATGCATAAATTGAATAGTTTGTGCATCTTCTGTTGTAATCCCATGTTCATTATGTTCATAACTATCCCATTTTATAATCTCTTTTGATGGAGGAAAGAGTAACGGTGACACACCATCCTCAGTATTTAGGTATCGTTTATATTCACCACCTTGATGCAATTTAGGCTCAGCCCATTTTGCATCCTCAACATTGATCTCAACGGTCATACTACTTTCAGATAAATGTTTTTCAGTTAATAAAATACCGGGAGTCTGAAATTTCCATACCAATTCGAGCATTTCAGATGCTAGATAATAAGCATCCTCAATGGTACCAGGAGAGGCTACAATTCGAAGGAAATCTCCATGTCCAGCGGTAAGAGCAAATGAAAGATCTGCTTGTTCAGTATAGGTTGGGACACCCGTTGCGGGTCCTGGTCTTTGGGAAAGTACCACTAATACAGGTGCCTCCGTCATACCAGCAAGCGAAAAACCCTCTGTCATTAGAGCAAAACCACCTCCACTTGTTCCCACCATTGATTTTGCTCCGCTAAATGCGGAACCAATAGCCATGTTAATAACTGCAAGTTCATTTTCTGCATGAACGACTGCTAAACCAAATTCTTTTGCATGTCTTGCAAGAAAGTGTAAAATCGTAGATGCAGGAGTCATTGGGTAGCCATAATAGGCATTTAATCCTCCAGCTACTGCTCCTAAGCTAATTGATTCATTTCCAGTAATAATAACTCGTTCCTTATCTCCCTTTTCCAGTGGAAATTTATTTTCACATTCATTTTTCACTAAATCATAAATTGTATCTGCAAATTTGATATTATCTTCAATACCAGAAGGATATTCATTTTTAATAATATCATTCATTTCACTCTTTTTGAATCCAATCGTTGAAGCCAAAATAGCAACTGCCCCAACTCCATACATTAACTTTTTCATTGTATACTTATCAGCCTCTGAACTAAGTGGTATTCCAATTCCCTCTACATCTTCTTGTTCATCAGAATTGAAAACTACTATCCCGTTCTCAGCGATATCGTTATTATGTACTTGGCTACTTCTTTTATCAAAATTAACGATTAAATTAGCATTCATATATTGACTGCTAATCCATCTGGTAGAGGTAGATACTACCGAAAAGTTGTGTCCACCTCGAATAAGAGACATATAATCATCCATCTGAAAGACATAACGCCCCATGCGGGAGAAAATATGTGCAACAACCGAGCCTGCTTTTTTCACTCCTTCACCAGCTTTCCCACCGACTAAAAACGTAAAAACATCATTTTTCATTATCTTTAACACTTCTTGGATATAATAAGAAAGTCATTTTCGTAATTTGTATTATTGAGAGTTGTAATAACAGATATATAAAAATATTCATTATAAGTTTTAATTTGGCATAAGTATAGTTTTGAAATATAGCCAGATCAAGGTAATAGAATAAATTTCGAGAGTTAAAATGACTCAAAAAAAGATTTTTTCTGAAGAAAGTGTTCAAGAGACCATGCTAGGACCCTTATGGGCACGAGCAAAATATAGTGCAGAGTATCCCGAATTATTGGATGACCCAAAAGCACGTGAAATTATTGAAAAAATCGATTATGATTTTTCAGAAATAGAAAATTACTTAGGAGAGTGGAGAGGACTCGGATTACTTGCAAGAGCAAAGAATTTTGATCTAGTTGCTAAGAATTATATTCAAAATTTTCCAGAAGCAACAATTATTAACCTTGGTGCGGGATTAGATACAACATTCTCGCGGATAGATAATGGCAGGATTCGATGCTTAAACTTAGATTTACCAGAAGGAGCAGGATTCCGGAAGTCATTAATCCCAGACACACCCCGAAATAAAACTATAGCAAAATCAGTATTTGATTTCACTTGGTTTGATGAGATTCAATTTGAAGAATCAAAGGGGATTTTTCTTATTGGCGGGGGGTTTATTTATTATTTTAAAGAAAAAAAGATTAAAAGTTTATTTCAATCCTTAGCGGAACATGTTACTAATGGAGAAATGGTATTTGACGCTACATCTAAATTAGCTAACAAAGTACTCAATCTAAGGGCAAAATTTGCTGGAGAAAAAGAAGTAAGAATGCATTTTGGAGTTAAAAACCCAGAAAAAATTTTTCCAAAATGGTCTCCTCATATTGAGCTTAAGGAATGGTATACTATATGGTCAAAAATAGAAATAAATCCCGAATGGCGTAAAAAAACAATTAAAGCCATAAAAAAATCAGAAAGGATCAAAGCAGCAAAAATCATTCATTTAGCTTTCATAGAATAATAATTTTTTTTTTTTTAACTACATGTAGCATTCTCAGCGATGAGGACGAATGAGTTTTGACAGATTCGTATATGGTAAACTTTTTTTTCAAAATACTTTCTGCGCTCAAACATACCAATTCATATACTAAATTTTTTAAAATACAATACTTTCTAAAAATTAAGTTGTCATATCATAATGATATCATGTGTAAATTAAGAACTGTAAAGTTAGTTATCTTACAAATATAAAACTGAATAATGATGACAAAAACAGATTTTAACCCTTATATATTAGGGATATGTTGTAATTGGTGTACTTATGCGGGAGCGGACCAAGCTGGAACTTCTCGTATGCAACGTCCGGCAAATCTGAGAATTATGCGAGTTATGTGTGGCGGACGAGTTGAACCTCACTTTATATTAGATGCTCTTATGAATGGAGCTGATGGAGTACTAGTGAGTCATTGCCACCCAGGAGATTGTCATTATGTAGAGGGAAATTATAAAACTATCCGTAAATTACCCATGCTCCATCTTTATTTGAAACAATTTGGTATCAATCCTAAGCGAGTAAAGTATACATTCGTATCTGCTTCAGAAGGAGCAGAATTAACGGAAATTGTCGAAGAGTTTGTACATGAATTAAAAGAGTTAGGTCCTAATCCAATTAAAAAGGAGGCTTAATTAAATGCAAGTATTCAAAATAATTGTTAACAGAAATCGTTGCTTTGGTTGCAATGATTGTGTCGTTAGCTGTCCGCTAAATTTCAATCAACTAAGAAAAGACAGTTATCTTAGTGAAAAGAATGCTGTACTTCTCGTTAAAAATGGGGTTGCATATCCAATTTATAAAGAACAACGCGAAGTAAATTGTGATGGTTGTGGAGTTTGCATCCAAATTTGCCCCGCACGAGCAATTAGAATAGAAACTGTGGAGGAAGAATAAAAATGTCATTTCCAAAAATATCAAGATCCATAAATGAGCAAGAAGAACATGTAAAAGTTCAGTTTCTTACCGAAAGTTTAGAACTTATTTTAAATCGTGAGAAATGTGTTGGTTGTGGTACATGTGCAAGAGTGTGTCCTAAGGAAGCTGTATCGCGTGGTCCAGTTGGAGCCTCACGTCGTTTCCCAGAAACCGAAGATATTATTCCAGAGGTTTACGATCCTAAGAAATGCGTTTTTTGTGGAACTTGTGTAGTAATGTGCCCCTTTAGCGCTTTAACGCTTAAAAAAAATGGAGAACTCATTGAGTTAAAAGATATTCCCATCGTAGCTCAAAAAGTAGTTCCCAAAATTGAATTTAAAGCAAAAAAGATTAAAAATAACGAAGGTTATGAAAGGACCGTTAAACAATATGCAAAAGCAGAAGTCTCAGTTATTGATGAAGAATGTGCAAAAGGATGCGGTTCATGTGCGGAGGTATGCCCTTCTGGCACTATTATTATTGCAAAACGTCCAGAACATGGATGGGAAAAATCAAAAAACGTTGAGGTGGCAGATCCCGATGCTTGTGTTGCATGTGGTGCATGTGATAACGCATGTCCTACAGGAGCACTTAAACTTAAGATTACAGAAGTCAATACTTCTGGAGATTTTAGTGAAATGTTTTGGCCCCCTTTAATCGAGCGATTGAAGAACTTAAGATGGAGTGAGAAGGAGGTAAAATAAAAATGAGTTTAAATGATCTAATTTTAATAACTGGACGTACTATAAATCAAGGAGTAGCGTTAGAGGGAGGAAAAAATACAAGAGAGAATGTAAGAGCAGCAGGAATTTGTACTTTTGATAAAAATGACTTTGTGAAACTTAACTGCCTTGCAGGTACCCCAGTAAAGGTAACTACTGATTATGGAGAAGTTTTAGTTTATTCTACAATCTCCGAAGAGGGACCTCATCCAGGCATAATCTTCATTCCGATGGGTCCATGGGCTAATCAAGTAGTAAATCCCGATTCTCAATCCACTGGTACCCCAACCTTTAAAGGAATAAAAGCAAAAGTAGAAGTAGTTAAGAATGGAAAGGTTTTAGATGCAGTTCAGTTAATAAGCAAATTAAAAGAGGTATAAAAGTGGTAATCATGGTTGAACGAAAAATTAAAACGTATTATGATGTTGTTTGTCCATTTTGTGGGACTTTATGTGATGATCTAGAGATAGATGTGGATGAAAAAGAACAAAAAGTAATTGAAGTTCGGAATGGATGTCAAATCGGGACAAGAAAATTCTTCTCTTCAAACCCGAGTGACCATCGATATATGTCTCCGTTAATTAGAGAAAATGGTTCCTATAAAGAGATTTCATGGGATGAAGCTATCGATAAATCTGCGGATATCTTGGCTAAAGCTAAAAGACCACTTTTATATGGATTTGCTAGTACTGAATGTGAAGCCCAGAGTAAAGGTGTTGAATTGGCAGAAATTTTAGGAGGAGTATTAGATAATACTGCCTCAGTATGCCACGGACCTACCCTTCTCGCTGAGCAAGATGTTGGAGTTCCCACCTCTACGTTAGGAGAATATAAAAATCGTGCGGATTTAGTTATTTTCTGGGGATGTAATCCAGTTCATGCTCATCCAAGACATTTAGGTCGCTATAGTGATTTTGTAAGGGGCTATTTTCGGCAAGATGGACGTAATGATCGTTAT
>Ga0180437_10012535_pt1 | contig 10009 bp, 13 predicted proteins | sample SS_ome_4_FD_132410 | JGI IMG/M metagenome (GOLD analysis project Ga0180437, IMG submission 132410) | Hypersaline lake sediment archaeal communities from the Salton Sea, California, USA - SS_3_D_1 metaG | ecosystem: Environmental > Aquatic > Non-marine Saline and Alkaline > Hypersaline >... | reverse complement strand
CTTTCCTCCAGGCGTAGGGCCACATGTTGAGCTGCTGTATATCCGGGATGATACTCGAAAAAATCACTGCAGTCTTGGCGATCCCTCCGGATAACTTGTTCAACGGCGGTCCAAGCAAGCGAAACCACGTCAGCCGCATTTTCCTTGGTGACATCAATTGGCTCAATTGGCGTAGGCGGGAATTTGTTCATGTAACAACAGATAGCCCACGTGTCCGCCCAAGTGTAGTTCCGAACGGCTACCGGTCCTACTTTGCTGGGATAAGCCTGAGAGGTAATGACGCCCCGCCCACGCCCATACCCTTCAGTCGGTATCAACGGAGGATAACCTGCTGACCTGATAAGGTCAGGATCAAACAGCGCATCCTCACGACTTGCAGCAGCACGTGCCGATCCGTGGAGAAATCCACACTTGGCACAGCATTTTTCGGGAAGCGGAATTTTGGGGTTTCCCATTGTGTTCTCACCTTTTCGCTGGTTCTGTACCTTCCTCAGTCGGTAGTAACCGTTTCAATTCAGGCAAGGGCCAGGCCAACCAGTCAGGCTCAGGATAGCGTAAGGCAAACAGCTTTAGCACATTTCCATTCCGTACCACTCGGCCAGGTCCAGAGCTTTCTCATTTGCCATACCCAACGCCGTCAAGACGTTGAAAATGTCCTCACGGAAATAAATGTCTAGGCTCATCGCTCGCCGGGCGAGGCGAAGCAGCACGACGCCAAGAGCCACTGCTATGATGATGACTAGAATGATCAGCAGGATGTACAGCCCGATCTCTATGACTCTGGCGCGCTCTTCCCTCAGTTTGGCCTCCCGGGCGAGGACGCTCGTTGGAGGAACCTCTCGCCTCTGCCTCTCGGCTATCTCAGCTTCAGTTGGACCAACGACCGCTTCCTCTTTCTCAGCTTCCAGATCGAGAACGATGTCGGAAAACAGCCCGTCGAGCTGGCTTCTAAGGTCTTCGCTGCTCATGGTTCATCAACCCCTCATCCATGTCCAAAAGTCGCTGAGAATCTGCTGTCAATTCGCTCATACTCACCCACCTTTTCCCTAGACGGAATGATTGACGTGGTCGTAGGCAGCCCAAACGAGGTCTCCACGTCGGCCAGCGCCGCCTGGTAAGCAGCCTCCGCTATGGTCATCATAGCACATTGGGTCTGCGTTTTCAATAGCCTTTTTGAACCTTACCAACCAAATAGCGCACCCTTCACGCTATCTTGACAGGGTGCCAAAAGAAAGCCGCCCACAGGGACTAGGACGATTCATTTGGATAGAGTAAGGAATAGTTTCACCAAATCTCTTTTTGAAAGCCTATCAAGACTTTCCATCTTCTCTCCAATTCTGTTTTCAATGAGCCATATCAATTGCTTCTGGTCCAGCATTTCCGCTGGCACCTCAACGGTCTTTCTCTCTTCTATTCGATCCAGTATATTTGGATTCAACCTGAAGAATATCTGCGAGTCAGTCAGATCCAAATTCTTCAGAATGTCGTATTTTGTCCTATCATCCTCGTCCAGTGGTCTTCCTGCAATACAATCAGAAGGCTCTCTTTCCATCCAGTTTCTTATTTCAAAAATCCTGCCATCTTTCAACGTATGATAGATTTTTGTCATTGGAGTATCGCTCCTTTCTAATCGGAATGTCAGCCAAACAGTGGCTATGCAAAAAAGAAAAGCCAACCCTCTCCACCTACGGAAAAGATCGGCTCTCAATGTCTCTTGCTCTCTACCTCCCAACACTAACTGCTTACTGTCTGCGATGAGAGCAACGATAGCAAGTGTAGATCAATCCTTACTGCTATTATACTACACTACCAGCCCAAATGTCAATACCCTTTTGAACCTTGCCAGCCAAATGGCGCACCTTCACCCTCCCTTGACCGGTCGGCCAAAAGCAAAGCCGTCCTAAACTTATCGGACTAGGGTCGTACCCGCTTGCCATCCCTTCGGCGCCAGTGAAAGTTGTACAGGGCGTTGATGCCCTTACTTGGTGAAGCTAACCCGCAGTATGAGTTTACCCAGTTGCAACTCGTCACCGCTATTTAGCACCTGAGGAAGATAGGGTGTCAGCTTCTTGCGATTTAGGAAAGTTCCATTCAGGCTACCCAAGTCTTCAATGAAAACCTCTCTTCCGCGCTTGGTGATCTTGGCGTGGCGACGGGAGATCCCTCTCTCCGTACCGCCCTCGCTGGCCAAGTCAACTTCAGGGAAACTGGCGCTGGCCGGGTCTAGGCGTCCGATGCTTACCCCTTTTGTAAGCGGCACTTCCACATCGCGTCCGCTGCTCAGTATGGTCAGCTTGAGGCCCAGAGGGGAGGTGATCTCCTCTCCGGGAACCTTGCTCGTTTCTCCTCTTTCCATCCAGGTCACCTCACCGACGGCCAGGGGGTCTGTCTCCTCCTCTTTGTCTTTTAGAAGATAGAAGCCACACTCGTCGCAGAAGAGCGTGTTCTCTGGGTGCTCTATCTGACAATATGGGCATTTAACCATGCCTCACCTCCCTGGGCAAGCCTGACAAACTGCGCGTTCCGCATTTCATAAAAGCCGAAAGGAAACCCCTTCACAAAGGGATGAAGGGGCGCGGGGGGTTTTCCTATATAGATAGCGCGGGGCTGGCTGAACAACGGGCCAGAAGCAAAGCTGCCCTGACCTCAGGACGACTACCCCAAGCGGCGATTGATAGCTGCAGTCAGCTTGTCTATAGGCACAGGCTTGGTGAAATGGACGTCAGCACCGGCCCGTAGGGCCTGCGTTTTGTACTTGACACTGTCCAAGACCGACAGGGCAAAGATGGGAATGTCTGTCGTGCCAGGGCTATCGCGCAGTTGACGGATGGCTGTGAAGCCATCTATCTGCCCAGGCAGACCTATGTCCATCAATACGACATCGGGGTGCCACTCTCGCGCCTTCTCCATCCCCTCCTCTCCGTCGCAGGCCAAATCGACCTCATACCCATACAGCCCCAGCATTCGCCCCATAATATCGCGTTGGGCTTCATGGTCTTCGACATACAGAACCCTTGTCACGTGGTTCTCCCCTCCATCGGGCATCGTTACTGTTCTTCGACTGCTCTCGCTGCAATGGGTACATCTTGACGTTAAAATGTTATTACATCACGGTTTGAATCAAAGCAACGTCAGGGTATTCCTACCCATGATCATGCTATCATAAAATGGTTAGAATTCGGTTAGAGGTTGGTTAGAAAAAGGTGAGTTCTGAGACAGTGTCTTGAACCTTACCAGCCAAATAGCACACCTTCACCCTCCCTTGACCGGTCGGCCAAAAGCAAAGCGGCCCTAAACTCATTGGGCCATGGTTGCCCTTGCTTGCCATCCCTTCGGCGAAGGTTTTTGCACTCAAGGGCTGGACTGTTCGAGATTCAAGATTACCAGTGAAAGTTGTGCAGAGCGCTGATGCCCTTACTTGGTGAAGCTAACCCGCAGTATAAGCTCACCCAATCGTAACTCGTCACCGTTCTTCAGCACGCGAGGGAAATAGGGTGTCAGCTTCTTACGATTTAGGAAGGTCCCGTTGATGCTGCCCAAGTCTTCAATGAAAACCCTGCCTTCGCGCCGGATAATCTTGGCGTGACGCCGAGAGACTCCTTTCTTCAGACCACTATAGTCGGCCAAATCAACGTCTGGAAAGGTGGCGCTGACCGCGTCTAGGCGTCCGATGTTCACCTCTTTTGTAAGAAACACTTCCAAACCGCGTCTACTGTCCGGCATCGTCAACTTGAGCCCCAGGGGGGAGGTGACCTCCTCTCCACCAGGAGGCTCGCTTGTTTCCTCTCTTTCCATCCAGGTCAGCCCAGCAACGACCAGAGTGTCCCTTTTTTTCTGATCGCCTCCTAGAAGATAAGCCCCACACTCGTCACAGAAGAGCGCGTTCTCTGGATGTTTCGCATGACAATACGAGCATTTAACCATGTCTCATCTCCCTGAACCTCACCAATGGGTTACAGGATACGCGGAATCCACCCGATTATAATACCGACTAAACTGACGCCCAGGATACGGGGCAGAAGTTAGAAATTGGTAAGAAACTCTGCAACCACGCATCACCCGAGCTGTCCCTTTATCAGGCCCCTGGGGATTGCGGTCGGGAGCGGCTTGATAGTAATCCTCTTGATACCGATCGGCCACCCATTCCCACACGTTCCCCGCCATGTCCAGCGCCCCATAAGGACTGGTCCCTTGCAACTTGCTCCCCACCGGCACCGCTTGACCACCGCATTCATTGTATTGAGCGTGGTCACAATCGATCCCCTTACCCCAGGGATGCGTCCGCCCCGTTGACTTATATCCCTGCACTGTGGTATAATATCATTGAAACCAGTCGCCTTTGTTTGTGACACGAATTGTAGGCGTAGTCTTGAGCGCGAGGGGGGAGCCATGCCTTATGAAGGGCCGACCTTTTCCGATCACCTGCACGGACAAGTCGGCCTGCGTTTTTCAGGGGTGCAACTGCCTGTTCGGCCTGCACCAAGAAAAGGGTGGGGGAAAACTGAAGGGAAAGGAGAGTAGAGATGGCTACCTACATTTTACTGAGCACCCTTACAGATGAGGGAGCAGAGACAATCAAGAAAAACCCGGCCCGCATCAAGGAAGTGAACAAAGAGATCGAGGCTATGGGAGTTACGGTCAAGGACCAATACGCTACATTGGGCCCCTTTGACTTTGTGAACATCGTTGAGGCCCCCGATAACCAGACCATCGCCCGCGTCTCGGCGGAACTGTCTGCCCGAGGCAGTGTCAGGATCCAGACCCTGGCTGCCATCCCCATTGATGATTTCATCGCCACGTTCAAGAAGTAGCTGACGACTCAGCCCCGGCGGAGTGTCGCCCCCCACCCTCATCCGCCGGGGTTCTAAATCCTACGAAGGCAAGTCGCGGGCCTCATGACGAAACCTTTGCCCAGGCGCCAGTCGAGCTCACCCTCCAACGGAGCAGCGATGATACCATGACCGGGATTGCAATCGTGGCAGGAATCTGGTACAATAGGCCCCAGCAAGAAGTCCAAAGGAGTCTACGTTATGTCAAAATACATTATCTTGTTGGGCGCACCAGGCGCAGGCAAAGGCACGCAAGCTGCCATGCTGACTGAGGCCCTGGGTGTACCGCACGTCGCCAGCGGCGACCTTTTCCGCTTGGCACTACAAAAGAAAACACCCCTGGGGCAAGAGGCGAAGAAATACATGGACCAGGGACTGCTAGTCCCCGATGAGGTGACCATCGCTATGGTCCGCGAGCGTCTGGCCCTGCCGGATTGTGAGGAGGGTGTTATCCTCGACGGTTTCCCCCGTACCTTGGAACAAGCCAAGGCCCTAGACGCAGCGCTAGCTGAGGAGGGCCGGGCCATAGACAAGGTACTTTACATCAAGGTGCCCAACGAGGAGCTCGTAGCCCGTCTGAGCGGACGCTGGATCTGCCGCGATTGCCAGGCCGTTTACCACACCATCACCAATCCACCTCAGCAAGCCGGCCGCTGTGACGCCTGCGGCGGTGAACTCTATCAGCGTTCAGATGACAAGCCGGAAACAGTTCGCCGCCGGCTGGAAGTCTACTTTGAACAGACCATGCCGCTCATCGAGTATTATACTGAAAGCGGGGTGCTGACCGAAGTCAACGGGGATCAAAGCATCTCCAAAGTACAGACCGCTTTGCTTGAAGCGATAAAGGAATAGAGAAAATGAAAAAAGGACGGGTTTTCAGCGGAGCCAGACCAACCGGACGGCAGCATCTCGGCAATTACCTGGGTGCCATCCGAAACTATGTAGCCCTTCAAGACGACTACGAGTGCGTCTACTGTGTGGTAGATTTGCACGCCCTGACCAGTCTCACCGAAACGGAATTTCTGAGAGAGCACACGTACGATATGGTGCTCGATTGGCTGGCAGCCGGTATGGACCCAAAACACTCCGTCATCTTTGTCCAGTCCAACGTCCCTCAGGTGACGGAACTGCACACTATTCTCTCCATGGTGACCCCTCTCGGTATGCTGACCCGGCTGCCCACTTTCAAAGAGAAAGTGCGCCAGCAGCCCGACAACGTCAACTATGGCCTGGTGGGCTATCCGGTGCTCATGGCGGCCGACATCACCCTCTACAAGGCTGACATCGTGCCTGTGGGCGTGGACCAGGCCGCTCATCTGGAGTTCACCCGTGAGATCGTGCGCCGTTTCAACTATCATTTCGGACCTACCCTCATCGAGCCTCAGATCAAGCTGACCGACTTTCCAAAAGTCCTGGGCACTGACGGCGTCAACAAAATGAGCAAGACCTTGAACAACCACATCGAGCTGGCGTCCTCACCTGAAGAAATCCTGGAACGGGTCATGACCATGGTCACCGACCCGGCCCGCCGTTATCGCACCGATCCGGGAAATCCCGAGATATGCAACGTCTTTACTCTGCACAGACACTTGTCCCCTGACGATGCGCCTCAGATCGAGACCGACTGCCGCAACGCGACCATCGGCTGTGTAGAGCACAAAAAGTGGTTTGCCAAAGACCTGGCCCATTACCTCGCCCCCTTCCGGGCCCGGCGTGCCGAATTCGCCGCTGACCCCAACTATGTGTGGGAGGTTCTGGCGGATGGGGCCGAGCGGGCCCAAGCCATCGCCAGAGTGACCATCGCTGAGGTGAAGGGGAGGATAGGCCTACCGTAAAACCCAGGGCAAGTCCTCGAGAAGGAAATCATGGAAATCGCTGTTGCTGACGAAAGAGCCTATTGGACAAAGGAGACGCTGACCTTGCCCTTGAGTATCTGTGGCGACCTAAGGACAAACGAGCTGTTGTCGAGTTCGATGGGGTGACGGGCGAGATACGTACAGGTGGCAAAGCCATCCGCCAGCAAGTGGGGAAAATGCTGACCAAGGAACTCCTGTTTGACATCGGGGTTGACACTGTTGATCTGTTCGTGCCAGGTGGCGGCATTGCCATCAAACTGGTGAGAGCGCTAGCAGAGAAAAGGAAAAAGTAATACAGTTCGCGCCGAGAACATGCAAAAGGGCCTATCGCGGATAGGCCCTTTTTGTATTGGACTTCTTCAGTTTATCTTATTCCCACTATACCAATTTACTCAGATCCGATGCTGCACGCTTCATATCCAAGAAGAGCATACCCAACTTGGCGTCTTTGCGGGCCAACACGGTAAGCACAGCCTCCTCACCTACATCCAAAAGGAGGACATAGCCGTCGTTGCCTCGGATGTAGACCTGATCCAATGTGCCGCGCCCCAGCTCCATGGCGATGCGCTCGCCCAGGGAAAGCATAGCCGCTGACATAGCCGAAACTCGGTCCTCTTCCACATCAGGTGGCAGAGCAGAGGCCATGATCAGACCGTCAACGCTAACCAAAGCGGAAGCCTCAACGTCCGTCGAACTGGTCTGCAAGTCCCTCAAGCGATCCGTCATCTGCTCAGTCCTCGATCTCGCCATCGCCCTGTATCTCCTTTCTCCCTGGCTGACTACAGCCAAAATGCCAAGTGGTCATCGAGCTGGAAACTTTACTGAAATCTAAAGCTCACCACTTCAGAACGGCTCTCCACACATATACATAATAGCACAACTCTGAGGTCATGTCAATTGAGAGGGGTGTCTTTGCATATTGTCAGAATAGGTGGATTATGCTATACTTGATACTGACCGGCATCACGTCCCTGTCCTGTGGGGAACGTGGGCGGCGGACTAAGTGTGGGGGTTCTTTTCATGACCATCAACGAAGAACAGCTCCGGACTTTTCTGATGATCTTCGCTGGATTGGCTGCCCTTAGCGTGGTAGCAGCCATTCTGCTCACCCTCATGACGTACCGACGGTTGCGGGGTCTGCGCCTGCCCCCCGACGCCGATTTCACGACCTGCTTGCGAGCCGTGCCCATCTCAGCGGTGATCATCCTCGATCTGTTGGATTTCGGCCTGGACGTCTTCTCCGTGCCTATTGCCTGGGTCATGTTGGGCAAACTGGGGTTGCAGGGTCTAAGAGGAATCACCATCCTTGAAGAGGTGATCCCCGGCACGCAACTCTTGCCCACGATGACCCTGGCCTGGATAGGCATTCGCCTCTATGACAGATTCACCGGCCCACGAGGCCATCAATGATCCTGATAACCGGTGCCACTGGCTTTCTGGGCCACAACCTGTGTGAATATCTGGCCAGCCGTGGGGCGTCAGTGCGGGCCCTCGTCCGCCCCACCAGTGACTATGCTTTCCTCGAAGGGCTGGGGGTCGAATTGGCTTGGGGGGCCCTGAATGATGCGGAGGCTGTGGCCAGAGCCTGTGAGGGCTGTCAGGAGATTGTACACGCTGGGGCCAAGTTCCGCCTTTGGGGGCCGTGGGAAGAGTTCTACCGAACCAACGTGATGGGCACTCATCACGCCCTGGAAGCAGCCTGCCAGGCGAAAGTACGCCGTTTCATCTACGTTTCCACCGTAGCCGTCATCGGTCGCCCTATCCCCGGCCGTATCATTGACGAGGAACACCCCTGTGCCCCTTTGGATCACTATCAATACACCAAGCTGATGTGCGAAAGACTGGCGCTCCGCTATCATGCTCAGCGGGGCCTGCCGGTCATCGTGATGCGCCCGGGCGCTTTCTATGGCCCCTGGGGCCACTATGGCCTCAATCGCCTCCTCTTCGACGATTTCTTGCGCGGTATGCGCCTCCAGGTCCACCACGGACGCCACATGACCTTCCCCGTCTACGTGAAAGACGTCTGCTGGGCCATTGAAACCCTTTTGGAAAAAGGGCGGTTGGGTGAGATCTACAACGTCTCCGGGAAAAGCATCTCCCACCGCCAGGCCAGCGACATCATCAGCCATCTGGCAGGCAAAAGCACCTGGCGCTTCAACGCCCCCGAAGGCTTGATGGTCACCGTGGCCAGGCTTCTGGAACTTTTTGCCCGCTTCACCAAGCGTGAGCCCTGGTATCCCCTGAACCTGTATCCCTACATTTTCTACGATTGGGTAGTCTCCAGCGAGAAAGCCAGGCGAGAGCTAGGCTTCCAACCTACACCCTTCGAGGACGGAGCCCACCAGACTTTGGAGTGGTATCAAGCTAATGGCATCCCAAGCAGCGTCTTCAGCATAGTGGCCTCGGCTCTCATTCGCCCAAGACTCGCTTCGCGTCCTCATAGCCCAATTCGATAAGCTGCCGTATCTGGTCTCGCTCGTAGCGCAGAATCAGGTCGAGGCCCAGGGGCTTGCTGGGGGCAATCAGGTGATAACGCACGATGCGATGGCTTCCATCATCGAGGCCGTGCTCACACAAAGCGTTGATGTATTCAAGCTGCTTTAAAGCCATCTTGAACGAGGCCAGGATAGCCAACTCGAAAGCCAGGCTGGCTCCCTCAAGCAAGTTGCGGGGCACAGGGAGTCTACACGCACCAATCTGAGAGAGCAGCACGATGTAGATTTCCTCTGCACCAGCATCAATGGCTGGCCCCAGCGGCGTGTTGGCCATCGTGCCACCATCCCAATAGGTGACATCGTCAATCTGGGTCCATGGGTAGACCACCGGGATGCTACAACTGGCCAGGACGTGTCTGACCGTGATGTCTTGATTGGTGAACACCCGCAACTCCCCTGCCTCCACATCTACAGCCGTGACAAGCAGCTTCTTGGGGCTCTCCGGTATGCGGTCGAAATCAATGTACTCCAACAGAGTGCGTTCCCAGGGTGAGTGATCGAGCAGGTTCCGCCAGCGGAAAAACTTCCAAAAATCCCAGCGGCGCTTGTGGACTCGCCTGGTGTCCATAGCCAGCCATAGACGCTCCAGGTCCTCCGGTGAAGCACCGGCGACGATGGCCGCCGCATTGATGGCCCCGATAGAGGTCCCCACCAATATATCCGGCTCGATGCCGTGCTCGCCAAGGCCCTTATAGACGCCACACTCATAAGCTCCCCGCCCACCCCCACCTGACAACACCAGCCCACGAACAGGTCTCTCAGCCATGAGTTTCCCTCCCTACCTGTGGGAGGTACGACGCACTTTGGTGCTCAGAAGTGCGCCGCACCT
>Ga0180437_10012534_pt1 | contig 10009 bp, 17 predicted proteins | sample SS_ome_4_FD_132410 | JGI IMG/M metagenome (GOLD analysis project Ga0180437, IMG submission 132410) | Hypersaline lake sediment archaeal communities from the Salton Sea, California, USA - SS_3_D_1 metaG | ecosystem: Environmental > Aquatic > Non-marine Saline and Alkaline > Hypersaline >... | reverse complement strand
TTTTATTAACGTTTACAAAGACTACGGGCGGCAGCGATTACGTAAGCGTTCACTATTTCGACGCGCAGGGGAACGACGGAAGAATAAATAGTAAGCTTGCGCTTGCTATGTGTATCTTGCTTACATTCTTCGGCTTAACGTTTACTGTTACGCGGCTTGTATTAAGTTGGTTTGGGGCTTTAATGCTTATCGTAAGCATAGCTATAGCAGCTATAGCCGTGCCGGCTTGGTACTTAATATTTATAATAGCTATTGACGTAGTATTATTAATGTACGTAGCCCTTATAATGTGGCTTAAAAATACGCCTACGGTGGGTTAAAATGGGAATGATGAACGCTATAAAAGTTATAATTTTGGCGCAGCTTTTCTTTAGCTTTGCCATTACCATTATAGCACACGCTACGGCGGTAGCTATGCCCGATATGGTGGGCGGTCTGGGGGACTACGAAAACGCAGGCAGCCAAATAAATAGCACTAGCATTAATAGCGACTTAATCGAAAACCTGAACAGCCAACAAAATATACCGATTGTTGAAGTAGGCGCTTTAGTATTCTATAGCGGTAATATTCTTATAGACGTTATCCTTAATTTTATAACGGCAATCCCTACAATGATTACTTTATTATTGCGTGGTATTATGGAACTGCTTAGTATTAATAGCGACGCTTGGGCATACTTCCAACTATTCGCAACTACGGCTATAGGCGCTTTGTATGTTCTTGGCGCGCTACAATTCCTACTTAACCTACGTAGCGGACGGGTGGCATAAATGACGGTACTACTATTAAACTTAGGTATTGAAAAGGCAGCCCTTAACTTAGGTATGGGCTTCGACTTAGTTGTATTTGTTGTTGGGGCAGCTGCCGGCTTGATATTTTACGCGAAAGATTTTAAAATAGGCTTAATGTATACGTTCTTTGTAAATGCCCTTTTGGCTATGTGGTTTTATAATGAAGCTTGGCGCTGGACTTACCCATTAAGCTTAATGCTTATCGCTTTCGTTATACTTACCTTTACTATATTCACGGCTAGCAGGGTAGCGCAGAAGGGGGCGGTAATATGAACGTGCTTGAATTTATATTTATTGTTCAATTCTTGGCGGCTATAGGTATTACGCTAGCTAAGCTTTATAACATATTTAGCAAGGGGGAATATTACGGGCGCGCTATGAGTTGGGTTTTATTTATTGCGTTTGGTATGGCTTGGGGTGTGGGCTTGTTTATTGTTATGCTTGATTGGTCTACGGCGCTATACGGCGTATTGTTCAGGCTTGAAAGTATGCTACTTATGCTTCAGGTGGTATTTATATTATTTGAACTGTTTTACGATTGGGGCGCAGCAGTCGCCCGCCCTTTCCGTACTAAGTGACACTTAAGGGGGAATTCTTAGTATTTAAATAGTACTATAGCGGGTTATAGGATTAAATAAACCGCAACGTGCGGGGGGGATATATATGGAATACAAAAGTAAATATATGCTTGAAGGTCAAGCAAACGTAGCAGTTGGAAGTATTATTACCCTGATTGTGGGCGTAGGAGTTGGTACACTTGTACTAATTTTCGTGGGAAGTCTTGGCGGTCAGACTTGGCAGCTTGTCGAAACCGACATAGACGCAATTACTAACACCACAATTAAGGACAGCATTAAAAACGGTGTCGTGTCAGGATTCGGCGCACTTGAACAAACAGGCGACTTTCTACCTATAATTGTTCTAGCCGTCGTTATTTCGCTTGTCTTGGCGCTTGTACTTGGATTTACAAGCTTCGGGCGTGGCGTCGGTGGGTCAGCATTGTAAAAACCTTTTTTTTACCCCTTTATGGGGGGTAGAAAAATACGGGGTCTATAAATGCAAATCCTAAAACAAAAAAAGGCACAAGCAGCGGCAGCAGTTGGAAATATTATTACCCTAATCGTTGGCGTTGGTATCGCGGTCTTAGTTATGATATTTGTAGGCAGTCTTGGCGGTAACGTTTATAGCGAACTAGAAACGGATATAGCGGCTATTGGCGCTAATAACCTTACGGAAACATTTACAGGCGTTACCTTAAACCAAAGCATAGAACTAGCGCACTGGTTTATACAGACGGACACCCTACTTATTGACGACACTACCAACGGGACAGCCCTAAGCCTTACAGCCCAATTTAATAACCTTACTTACGGCGACAATGGCGGTTATTCGCTTACTATGAATGATACGCTTTACGGTGGCGCAGATATGCAGTTTACCTATTTATGGGGTAACGCGGACGTTAGAACTAGCGTACAAGACGGCGTAGTAGCGGGCTTTTCAGGCTTAGAACAGACCGGCGATTTTCTGCCTATAATAGTATTAGCTGTTGTTATAGCGCTTGTATTAGCGCTTGTACTTGGCTTTACTAATTTCGGCGGTACGCGTGCCGGTAACGCACTTTAAAGGGTGGTTAATATGCCATACAAAAGAAAGAAGCGAAAAAAGAAAAAGAGATAATAAATTTTTATTTTTTTTTAGTTGTAATAGTATTTACCGTCGGGGGCAATATAAATAATACCTTTTTCTTTAAGTGACGCTATAGCCCTTTCGGAAGAATTAAAACAAGGGAATATACTTATAGCCTTTAAGTTGTTTGGGTGTAAGTCGTTATAAAAAGCTATATCTATTATTTCTTGCATAATTTCGGGCTTACTTAGCTTTTTTCTTAATTCAATAATGGGGACGCCGCAATTATCGCATACGTGAATAAATATTTTTAGCGGTAATTTTTTATCAATCATTATTAGGTATCTACGATTTGGTTAACGTAGTCTTGGCTAGTCGTAAATAGGTCTTGTATGAAGTTTTCACTTATTAGCACGTTTAGTAATTCGGTATACGCCGTTATATCTTCTTCTTTAAATATGGGCTGATTCTTTAGCTTTTCGTATATCTTTTTTAAATCCTCATACTTTATTTTGCCTTCTAGCTTAGCGCCGAACTTGTTAAGGATTCCTTTAAGCATAACGTTAATACGGCGAATATTGTAACGGTTTTCTTGTGTTACATTCTGAATACTTGCCTTTTCTTCGTCGCCCATTTTTTCTATAAAGGTTTCGCCGTATTTGTGCCTAAATAGGTCAATTAGGTTAAGGTAAACGGCGAAATTGTGGTTTAGCGTCTGTACTTCTTGGTAGAATTGCATAACGTAGCTTGCGGCTACGGTTTTCTTTTCATCTGCCATTTTATAGGCTTATACTTTGAATACTATTTAAATATTTTCATTAATTGAAAAACTTTAAATACTTAAGGGTGTAAGGCTAAGTTTATGTATCATCACGTACCGATAAAAAAGGATACCTTAAAACTTCTAAACAGGGTTAAAGCCTACTTACAGAATAGGGACGTTAACGACAGGCTTACCTACGATAAAACAATATACGAAGCGCTTAATTATTACTTATCAGTAAATATTAAGGGGGGCGAAAATGGAAACATCTACAGACCAAAAAGCAAACGCGGCGACGATACAAGCCGAAGTTATGGAAAAAGAATTACTAAGGCTTAAAGCACAACTTGAAAAATACCAAAAAGAAGAAAAAGAACAAGAATACCTAAAAGACGGCTACGTAAAAAAGGTCGACGTAGCCCGCGATATGCTAAAAGAACTAAACCTATTAAGACTAACCGCAATAATAGGCGTAGCCGCAGCCTTTGGCGCTATAATGCTTTCACGGCTTAATTACTATTGGGGGGCAGGTCTTGCGCTTGTAGGGTCGGTTTGGTTTATATATGTAGTGATGACAAAGCAAAAGTTTATATCCTACCTAAAAAATAAGTACGGTGTATAATGAAAAAAACATTAATACCCTTACTACTATTTTTAGTATTTCTTAAAATTGCGTTAGCAGAAAGCCCTATAGGCTGCGAAAAAATAAATAATACCCTTCTTAAATGCCATAATCAAGGAAGCATAGAAGCCGTTACTTATTACCAATACACGGCGGACGGCTTGCAGTTTGCCAACAACGAAACCGCGCGGCTAGGTTGGGCTACTTACGAACACGGTTTTATTTATAATCGCAGCGACGGCACACCGGTAATAATTAATTTTTTTGATTTGCCAAACATTACGGGGCGGTGGGAAAGTGATAACGCAACTTATTACCTTTTAAATTTTAGCGGGACTAATTCTATAGGCGGCAAAGTCGCTTACATTGAATACACGGCAGGACAGTTATTATATGACGACTTAGTAAACTTTACTTTGCGGCTAAGAACTATTAGCGGTTTTACGGCTTGGAATAAGACGGTTAGCCTTTATAGGGGTATGAAAAGAATTAATATTGATAATGACGGGGACGTAGACGTAATAAACCTTTATGGTATTAATGAAACCGGCGGTAACGAATCCTATAATTATTATTTGAATGAAACCCGAAAGTTTAGCTTATTAGATAAAAACTTTAGTCTGGGCGACTTGGACGGCGCGCCAACAAGTAGTATAGAATGGCGTTGGTATAATAATCGCAGTAGGGAACTTAGAACAAGACCAAACGGGGCTAACCCTAATTATAGGGTTTATTGGTGGATGCCCGTAAGGAAAGCCTTAAAGGATAATAAGACGTATGAATTAAGCGAATATTGGATAGACGCCCCTAAATGTAATAAGGCTTGCCCGCCTAACGTATGGTATAGTTACCATAGGGACAGATGCGCCGGAACGCATAGCGAAGCTAATTGCAGCGCAGACGCTAACCGTATGATAGATTTGTATTATTTTATCAGGTTTGCGGCTTTGTTTGGGTCGGGAACTTGCACTTATAGCAACGGGTGTTATATTACGCAAAGGGATAACACTAACATTTTTTATTTTGAAACAAAATGGAAAACGGAAACAGGGGCTTTATATGACCAATTACATTGCATAAACCGAACGGCTGCGACTTGTAGACAAAACACTATTACTTATTGTACGCTGCCGTTTTGTTCTTACAGCGAATCGCAACGGTTTAGGGTACAATGTATTAAGGCGGTAAATATAACTTATACCAACGGCTACTTTATTAAAGAAGCCACCGGGGCTACTAATGCGCTTAAAATGCTTTGTCCGGGCGATAAGCCCATATCCGTTAATATAAGCGCTTACCCTAACGGGCAAAGCTTTAACGTTACTGATAATATACCCTTTCAATGCAACGTAAGCGATTATTACCCGCTACAAAATAAAACGCTTTGGGGTGATTGGTCGGGGTGGGGTATAAAAGAAACGCAAATATTACGTTACAGGCTATTTAATGATACTAACTTTTCAACTGTAACCGGCTTAGACCCCGGCGTTTATGCTTGGAATTGTTTAGGCTGCGACAATAACGGCGATTGTAGCTACGCGGCAAGTAATAACACTTTTACCGTGCTAGATGAAATAGCGCCGTACGTCTTGCTTAATGCGCCCGCTAACAATTCTAATTATTGGGATAACCAAAGCATTACTTTTAATTGTACGGGCGTAGACGAATACAAGATAAAAAACGTTAGCTTGTGGCATAACTTAACGGGCGTGTGGCACTTGAACGCTACGGGCGAAGCAGTAATAGCTACTACGAATTTTACGCTTACAAACATAACCCAAAATAACAGCATAGGGGTTTATGCTTGGAACTGCGAAGCTTGCGATACTTTCGGCAACTGCGCGTTTAACCTTACGAATTACACGGTTAAGGTAAATGATTCAACTATTATAGTTGAAGTTGAAGAAGAAGAATTTACCGACGATTTTATAGCTATACTAGCTTTATTAGCCCTGATATGGGGCGGAATATGGCTATTTACAAAAAAAAGGCGGGCTAATTAATGGGATTCGAAGATAAAATAGCAGAACAAGTATTTACCACTAGCAAAGAAAAGGCTTTTACTGATAAGGTACTTACGCTTAACGATGTTACGCTTAGCCGTGAAATCCAAAGAAAAGAAAAGCTATCTTCTGAAGATGTTAACGACTTAATGACGCTTACAAGCAGCACGGAAAGCAAAATGCTTAACTTCGGTTTGTATGACCGTTACATACAGCTTAAGTATTATGTTTGGGTAAGGGAATTTTGTAACTTGACGCTTCGCCTTATGAATTACATTAAAAAGGTAAGGGCGGGGTATCATTTCAAGAATAATATTATTAAGAACAGGCAATACCTTATTAAGCTTAATAATAAAAAGGTGGATTGGTCGCAATTCAAGGAAAACCTTACCATTACGGATAATAGCAAGCAGCTACTTTATAATTGTCGTTCTTTAATCGAAAACAGCTTTAAAAGCCTTATAGACTTGTATAATAATATTGGGCGGTCTAGCTTAAGCGTGGGCGCTAAAGCCTTTGACGAAATGCTTAAGCAAAAGTTTGAAATGGTATATACAGACCCGAACAAGGAACAAGTTAAAGAGCAGCCAAAAATAAATATTGTCAAGGGGTAATAATATGTTAAATCCGTACGTTATAAGAAAATGGGCAGCGTTCATAATAGTAGGTTTCTTTTCCGTGATAGCTTTTTTTATCGGCATAAAGTATTATGGCTTGTTAATAGGGCTTGGCTGCTTTATGTTTTCGCTTATCGTTTCAATGATAATAGCTAACATTATGATTAAAAACCCGTTCAGCGACTTAATAGAAGGTAAGGGCTTGCTTATTCTTGATATTAACAGCACGGGAATTATAAAGCCTTTCATACTTGGGATTGCCCCGCCATACATTAAAGGGGTTAAGGACGGTAAGCCCGTCGAAGATGTTTTTAACCGTGCCGGTGTTTTTATGATGCGTACGCCGGTTAAGTCGGCTAACAAGGTACATAACATACCTGAAGGGGAAAAGGCAGGCGGTGTTAAAATGGAATTAAGCGAAGATGATTATAACCGCGCACGCTTTGGTATGTTTCAGTACCCAACCCTCATTTATAATAGTCAACTTGATAGTTTGGTAACAAAGGATTTTATAGGGGTTACTGAACGGGAAACTTTCGCAGAACATACAATACTTTACCTTAACCATAAGATGAATGAACTTACTAGCACGCTGCGGGATTTTGGGCGGTACGTCGTGGAAACCCTTAAGCCTAAAGGTAACATTTTCCAAAATAAAATATTTTGGATAATCGTAATTATTGCGGCTTGCCTACTTGGCGCTTTGTTTCTACCGCAAATTATTGAAACTGTAGGCGGTGGCGCGCAGGTGGTTAGCCAAAACTTTAATAATGCTGCGCAGGCAGCAGGACAGGGCGGCATTATCACGCCTAAATAAGGGTGGTATTATGAAGTTTAGGAGCGTTGTAAGCAGGCTAAAAAGCGTATTTAAAACTAACGTGGCAGATTATAAGTTTAAGGATATTAGCCCCGATAGCTACGAATTAACTTTAGATATTAGGGTAAGCGGTCGGGTGTGGTCTGTTATGCTTCATAAGACTTTAGAAGCTACTAAAAGCAGGGTATCGGCTGCGCCTGAAGATGTAGAAAAGCTTACGCAGGAGATGGAAAAAAGCGTTTATTATGAAGTAAACAGCCGGTTTTATGATAAGATTAATACGGCGCTTAAGGATACTATTAAAAGCATAGATTACCGGCTTAATAATGAATTTAAAATTACTATTGAATCTTATTACGTTGAAAGGGCGGCATTTATTAAGACTAATGAAGGGCTTTTAATGCGTATTGAAATGATAGGAAGCTATGAAGGCGTTAAAGACGAGGATAACGATTAAATGGTATTGTGGGCTTGGATAGGAACGCTTAACTTAATCCTTCTTATGGTACAGGATTACACTAATAAGCGGCTTGTAGATGACCGTAAGAATTGGCTTATGATAGGGGTTACTATAGGGCTATTGCACGCTTTCGGGGCTACGTGGTGGTACTTGATAAGCCTTATACTGCTTTTAACGATTCTGCGCTTTTTCTTGCAGCGTTTTAATGCTATGGGGGCAGCTGATATTAATACTTTGTATTGGGTTATGTTGGGGTATGCTATTATTAGCGTGGCGTTCTTTCTTTGGTTTGTGGGTATATTTGCGGTAGCTTATGGCTTGTTTCTTATCCTTAAGACTTGGGTTTTTAAGTATAAAAAGCCCGTTCCGGCTTACTATGTTCTATTGTTATGTTTCTTTTTAAATAACCTTATTTTCGGGCTATATTAGTATTCCTTAATAGGGCAAAAGGTTTAAATATAAGCTTCCACTACCTACTATATGAGGTGTTAACCAATGAAACTTAACGTAAATAAGGTAAGGCTTTTCGCGTATACCGCGCTTGTAGGCTTTTGGTCTATAACTCTTTTTTTAGTTTTATATAAGCTTCTATCTATTGGGGGGATAATATGAAAAAACTACGCTGCCCGTCTTGCGGGCATATATGGACGTATAAGGGGCGTATGCTTTGGGCTACTTGCACAAGTTGCTATAATAAGGTAAAGGTGGCTAAGAATGATACCAAACACAATAAAAAAGCTAGATGAATACTGTAGGCTTCATAATCGCAGCTTATGGCTAGGTAGGGACTGCTTCAGGCGTCCCGCAATAGTTGGGATAAGGAAAAACGACTACCCTGTAGGTAGGTTGGAAGGTGTTAAAGAATGGTAAGAAGATATAGCAGAACTTGCCCGCATTGTGGCAAGAACGGGTTTAAGGGTAAAAGGGGTTTAGGCGTCCATATAGCGCATAGACACCGAAATAAATGTAATACAGCAATAGAACGGCTTAAGAATAATAATAAGATTAAATGTATAATGGTTATTGATGATTCGGCAGCATTAAGGGATTGTTACGCTATGGGTAAAGAAATTAAGAAGCTATACCCTGATATTGTAATAGATGTTTATTTTAAGGAATAATTTTTTTATGGGCTAAGGGCGCTTCAAAGGTTAACACCCACTTAAGATGATTATACCCGCTCCCTTAGCCCCTACTATTTAAGGGGGGGTTATCAATGGCTATAACTGATAAAGACAGGGCAGAACTTGCAGAACTAGACAAGGTAAGGGAAAAATTCCCGAAGGCTTACGAAAGGTACAGGCGGCACGCTACAAAGATACAGGACGTATTTAAGGTATTAACTAACAAGCCGCTAGACACTAAGCCTAATACCGAAAAGGAATATTATAACGGCTTTATGGCAGCTTTTAAGTCTGTCGCTGAAAACTTGACTAATTACGAAAAGAAGCACGGCTTATATATTACTAAGATTACTAAGCCCGTTGACAAGCCCGACGTTAAGTTAATTATGCGGGAAACTAACGACGGGCAGAAAAGCCTTATACTGTTTTTTAGAAATAGCGTTAAGTATGATATTTGGAAGTTTTGGCTACCTTCTAAAGACCAATTTACTTTTTTAACTAAGGAATTACCGGTTATTATTGAAGAAGTAGAACATTATAATAGCCAATTTTGGACGCAAGGCGGGGGGTGTAAATAATGGCTTATGAACTGTTAGGTTTAGGTATTGTCGTAGGGGCTTTAATTGTGATGATATTTCAACTTATTATAACCGGAATTAATCACCATATAAGAATTGAAATATATAAAATATTAGATGAAAGACAACAAAGGATTAATAAAGAAGATGAAGATTAAAAACAAGGTATACCGGCAGTTTTTGGACGAAGGCATAATACAGACAGTAAAAGAAGAAGATATACAAGCCGCCCTAAAGAACGTAAACGGCATACGCGGCAAGTACAAGGCAGAAGCCCGCGCCCTTCTAATCCTATTATATTACACGGGCTGCCGCCCTAACGAAGCCTTACAGCTATCAGGGAAAGACATAAGCAGGGACAAGCACTATATAACGGTCTTGTTAAAGGGCAGTAAGGGCGGTACGCCCCGTACCGTGTATTTACCGTTTAAGCACGGCTTAGTTAAGGAACTTTGGGGCTTTGTTCAGGGTATCCCGCCGGTTATGCTGCTATTTTGGCATTATGCCAACAAGTATAAGCGGGTAAGGGTGACTAAGAAGGGCGAAACCCGCGAAACGTTCGAAACTACGGATAGGCTAAGATACTTTTTTAAGCGGTGGTTTA
>Ga0180437_10012533_pt1 | contig 10009 bp, 8 predicted proteins | sample SS_ome_4_FD_132410 | JGI IMG/M metagenome (GOLD analysis project Ga0180437, IMG submission 132410) | Hypersaline lake sediment archaeal communities from the Salton Sea, California, USA - SS_3_D_1 metaG | ecosystem: Environmental > Aquatic > Non-marine Saline and Alkaline > Hypersaline > Sediment... | reverse complement strand
GCCGGCGAATGCACTGACGATGCTGGAGGGAACGGGCAGGAAGATGTCGGTGGCCAGCAGGCCGATCACGATCGCGGCCGCGGTCGACGCCGAGAGCGACTCGTCGAGCCAGCCTTCCATCCGCAGCCCGAGCGACTCGCCGGCAAGCAGAAACGGCACGATCGGAACGGCCAGCACGACGGCGATCAAAACAATCGGAAACAGCACGCGACGCATGGTTTGACTTGGTCTGTTGGCGGTCTTAGTATTGAAGAGGTCGCGCTGTGCGCCCTCTTCACGTTCCAATTGTCGGGAGAATACCGGTTGTGATGCAAGCCCTCTGGCTGATTCTGACGAGTGTCGTCATGCTGGCACCCCCCGCGGTGCAGCCGGGCGACACTCCATCCGACGGGCGCGACGCCCTGCGGCGGCTCGCCGAGTTGGATCGGGCGGCCCAAGGGCAATGGGCCCGCGCGATGTTGGATCGTCTGGATCGGGCCAACCGGAAGGTGCTCGACCCGACGGAGGCCGCCCGCCGGGACGCGGAATACATCGAGCCGTTGCGGCGGGCGTTGCAGGGCCGGGCGATTTCGCCGTCGGAGTTGGCCGAGCTGCTGGAGACGACCGATCAGCGCGAGAAGGCGGTCATCGACAAGCTGGCGCGGCAGTTCCGCGTGCAGGTCTACAAGACGTTCCGGCAGCAACGGGGGGTGTTCACACGGCGGCGGATGGCGTGGAACCGGGTGGAGTCGTCCTGGGAAGAGGCCGGCCGGCCGTTGGAGCAGCAAGACCGGCTGATCGACTGGCTGGCGTCGGCATTGCACAATTCGATGCCCGAGACGGCCGGTCCGCTGCCCGACGAGCCCGCGTTCGAAGCGGTCGAGCGGGTCGAAGCGCCCGTGGCCGTTGCACAGGTCGCCGTCGATGAGCCGCCCATACCGACCGAGCCGATCGCGGTGCCAACAGAGCCGCCCATTTCGCTCCCCACACCGCAGCCGCCGGTCGTCGCACCGCCGATCGCCGAGCCGCCGGCCGAACCACCCGCGATGCCCCCGTCGCCGCCGGCCGCAACGCCTCGCCCGAGCATCGTGGGAGAGTCGCCGGCCGAGAGCGTCGAGCCGGCGCTGCCGGTGCCGTGGGTCGACGAGAAGCCCCCACCGCCGATTCCGGACGAACCGCCGCCACCGGTCGAGCCGACGCCGACGATCGAAGTGAACCTCGACGAGTTGACCGCGCGGATCGCCGGGGTGAACCTCGAGCTGCGGGCGCTGGAAGCCGACCTGGACCAGCCGTGGCAGTGGAACGCCAAACGGCTGGGGCCACTGGTCGACCGACTCAAGGGGCTGATGACCCGGCGCAACGACCTGAGGTTGGTCCTGGAGATCATTTCGCCGCAGGAGCGCTCGTCGGTCGATCAGCTGGAATCACCCCAGGCGGCCATTTCCCGGCTGGCCTCCAAGGTCTTCGAGACGCGGACCCGCGTCACGGGCCCCGATTTTTCCGGCACGGAGGCCCAGCGGCGGGCGGAGTTGCGGCATCTGGACGAACTCTCGCGCGAGCTGGCGTCCCTGGCATCGGGAAGATAGGATCGGGCTTCTGCAAAATGGCGTGGCGGACCATCTTCGCGGGAGACCTCATGCAGCGTTTGTTCCGCTGCCGCTTTCCCGGGGTTCGCGCGCGTGAACTTCTGGACAGCCATCGCGGAAACCGCTACAATCGACGGATATCTACGCTGTTCTGCATCGTAGCATAGCAAACCCATCGAGGCTCCCCGTGTCGATCGTGGTGATCTGCTCCACCTGTGGCACGTCCATTCATATGGCCGTCCAATATGCGGGCAAGCGCGCGACGTGCCCGAAGTGCTACGGGACGATCCAGGTGCCGTTGGCAGCTCCACGGCCAAAGCGAGAGAGGCACTCGGACGCGATCGATGCTGCTGGGCCCGTGCCGAGACGGCAAGCGGAATCCCCGGGGAAACTGCCAGAGCAAGTTCTGTCGGCTTCCGGGGCCAACCCTCGTTCGGCCTCTACCCGATTGCACCGGGAGATTCTCGCTGCCTTTGAGGCCCAAGAGATCGAGCCGGCCGACGTTCCGTGGACCTATCACCTGGGCATTATGATGGTCTCGGCGGTGATGGTCATCCTGCCGATGATCTACCTCGGTTTGATCCTCTTGGTGGTCGGGCTGATGTATCTCTACGTCGGAATCGTCTTCGAGCCGTCGGAAGCCGCGCGGGGGCGGTCGGAGCTTTCGGTCGGGATCCTCTCTCTCGGCCCATTGGCCATCGGCGCAGTCGTGATCGCCTTTATGGTCAAGCCCTTGCTGGCCCGGCCGGCCAAGACCGGCAAGGACCATTCGCTCACCCGCGAGGAAGAACCGCTGTTGTTCGCGTTCGTCGATCGGATTTGCCGGGCCGTTCGATCGCCGCAGCCGGCGCGGATCGACGTGGACTGCCGGGTGAATGCCAGCGCCGGTTTCCGCCGCGGGCTCTGGAGCATGCTCGGCGACGATCTGGTGCTGACCATCGGCCTGCCCTTGGTGGCAGGGTTGAACACCAGACAGCTTGCCGGTGTCTTGGCACACGAGTTCGGCCATTTCACCCAGGCCACGGGCATGCGACTCGGTTACCTGGCCCGCGCAACAAACCACTGGTTCGCGCGGGTCGTGTACGAACGCGATCAATGGGACCAGTGGCTCGACGAGTTGGCGGAAAGGCTCGGCTTTCGGTTGGCGATCGTTCTCCATCTGGCCCGGTTCTTCGTCTGGTGCACTCGAAAGATCCTCCGGGTGTTGATGGTCGCCGGCCTCTTCGTCAGCGGTTTTCTTCAACGTCAACAGGAGTACGACGCCGACCGGTACGGAGCCCGGCTCACCGGCAGCGACGACTTCGAGAAGACCTGGCGGCGGATCGCGCTGCTCGATGCCGCCGCGCAGCAAGCCACGGCAAACCTCGGCGAGTTCCACAAACAAGGTCGGCTCGGCGACGATCTGCCGCGTCTGATTCTGGCCAGCGCCACGCAACTGCCCATTGAAGTGAGCAAGAAGACCGACGAACTCCTCTATCAAGCGCCGGGCAGCTGGTTTGATCTTCATCCGGCTCCTAAAGATCGCACCGCAGCAGCAACCCGGGAAAACGCCCCGGGCATTTTTCATCTGGAACGACCCGCGGCGTTGCTCTTTGCCGACTTCGATGGCCTGTCGAAGGAGGTCACATGGGATCATTATCGGGCCGTATTCAACGACGGTTTGAAACGATCCGACCTTCACCCGGTCGAGGAACTGCTGGTCCGGCAAGGGCAGCAACACGAATCGCTGAAGGCTCTGGGACGCTACTTCCGGGGCCTGCTGACGCTGTCGCGCCCCTTGCGATTACCGTCGCAGCGCATCGATCCGCCGCGGCACCCTCGCGAGACGATCGCCCGGGTCAAGGCGGCCCGGCAGAAGATGCTGGCCGCGGAGCCCCAATACAAGAATGTCTGGAAGGAGTTTTCCAATACCCACGACCGGATGATGGAAGCCGATCGGGCGGTCGCGTTGCTTCGCGCCGGCCTGCGCCCCGATCCATCGGAATACGGGTTCCCCGTGTCCAGTCAGGTCGCCGTGGGGCGCGCCAGACGCGAAGCGATCGAGCGGCAGATGCAGATCAGCCTCAAGTTGGATTCCTTCGAGGAGGCAGCGGGCATCCGCCTGCAGTCGGCCCTGCAACTCGTCTTCGTGCCACAGGTGGCCCAGAGATTTCCAGGCGCCAAACAATGGCAACGCGACATCGGCAGGATTCTCCCAGCGCTCCGGGCGATCAGCCGCCACACGGAGGTGCTCCTGCAACTCGACAATACGGCGGCCGCCCTGGGCGATTTGCTGGTCGCCGTGGAAGGCAACCGGGAGCTTCCGGCTCTTATGGCCGTGATGCGGGAGCAGATGGGCACCGTGCTGAAGCTGACGATCACGCTGCGCGCTTCTCTGATGGAAATCTCGTATCCTTTCGACCACGCCCAGGGTGAGATGCCCGTGGCCGAATACGCCCTGCCAGAGCTGCCCCCCGACGACGATCCCGCGGCGATCTTCAAGGCAGGCCGCGATCTGGCCTCCACACTGCAAGCATTATACCGCCAGATGGTTGGTCGATTGTGCGTGATCGCCGAGCACGTCGAATCGCTTCTGCGGTGGCGCCTGCTACCCGAGTAAGCCGAACAGCACGAGGTCGAATAGGACCATCGGTCCCCATCAGCCGACTTCTCGCATATAATTCTACGGTATCCCATCGCTAATCATTGGACACGGAGTCCCCAATGCCGGAAGACCCCGCCGCCCACGACAATTCGGCCGCGGCCGAAAAGGTTCGCTCCTTTCCCCAGACGCCGGGCGTCTACCTGATGAAGGACGCCGCGGGCCGGGTGATCTACGTGGGCAAGGCGAAGAACCTGCGGAGCCGGGCCGGGAGCTACTTCCTCAAAGCGGCCGCCGAAGATCCCCGCACCGCCGGGCTGGTCCGCGAAATCCGCGATATCGACTACCTCGACGCCGAGAGCGAGATCGACGCCCTGCTGGTCGAGGCGCGGCTGATCAAGGACATCCTGCCCAAGTACAACAAGGACCTCCGCGACGACAAGACGTTCCCCTACCTGGAAATACTCACCCGCGAAGAGTTTCCCCGCGTGCGATTCACCCGCGAGCCCAAGGGCAAAGGGACGAAGCTCTACGGACCGTTCGCCAATCCGCGGGGCCTGCGCGGGGCGATCCAGGTGTTGCAGAAGATCTTCAAGTTTCGCACCTGCTCGCTGGACATCAGCGAAGACGACCGGCGCTGGCACTGGTTCCGCCCCTGCCTGCTGGCCTCGATCCAGCAGTGCTCCGCCCCGTGCAACCTGCGGATCAGCAAGGTAGAATATCGCAAAGACATCCGGCGACTGCAGCAGTTCCTGGAGGGCAACAAGAAGTCACTTCTGACGGAAATGCACCAGGAGATGGAGGCGGCGGCCAGGGAGCTGCGCTTCGAGGAGGCCGCCCGGCTCCGCGACGAGGTCGCGGCGCTTCAGTCGCTGGACCAGCGCGGCGAACTGGATACGCACGTCCAGCCCGAGGTGTTTCCTATCGATCCCAAAAAGGGGCTGGCCGGCCTGCACAAGGTGTTGCGCCTGTCGCAGCAGCCGCGGACGATCGAAGGCATCGACATCGCCCATACGGCCGGCCGCGAAACCGTGGCCTCGGTGGTGCAGTTCATCGACGGGCTGCCGTTCAAGCCGGGCTACCGGCGGTTGAGGATCCGCGCGGTCGAGGGCGTGGACGACACGGCCAGCATCCACGAGGCGGTCGCCCGGCGATTCGGACGCCTGCACGAAGAGGGCGAAGTGTTTCCCGATATCCTGCTGATCGACGGCGGCAAGGGGCAACTCAACGCGGCCCTCTCGGCCTTCTCGGCCCTGGAGGTCGACCCGCCGATGGTGATCTCGCTGGCCAAGCGCGAGGAGTTGGTGTTCGTGATGGGCACGGAGAAGCCGCTGCGGATCAGCCGCCGCTCCTACGCGCTGCGGCTGCTGCAATACGTCCGCGACGAGGCCCATCGTTTCGCCCAGCACTATCACCACATCCTGCGGCGGAAGTCGACGCTGGGTGATTAAGCGACGTGCGTATTCACCCAACCCGTTCGTAGTGCCCCGATTCATCGGGGCTTACGCGGCGGAATCCCGCGAAAGGCCGCATGAATGCGGCCACTACGAACGGTTCCAGACGGGTTCGACGAAAGCTCGCGGGCGTGCAGCTGTAAGCCTATGCTGTAAAACGGTTTACGCAATACGCCGCGTCTTTGAGGCCGGCCGCCCTCCTCTGTTTCGCCCTACAAGGCGGCGAAATGCCGCATTCCGGCCCCGAATCGCTTGCAATTCCCGGCGGCTTCAGTAGAATCATCGATAATATGAATTTGTAATACGTATTATCCAACGGTGCGGAGCGTTGGATTCGACACAACTGGAAAAAGGGACTATGAACAACACAGCGAACCGATTGGGAAGAGTAGCCCGAGGGGCCGTGTGGTCGGGATGCTTTGTGGCGTGCTTCGCCCTGGCATCTTCATCGGCTGCACAGACCCCGGACTGGGACAACGTGGAATGGGTGCCGCACCGGATCTATCAGGCCGTCGACCCTAGCAGCTACACCGGCGGTTTCCCCATCCGACTGCGTGGCGTGGTGTTGAACAACACCGAAGACTTGTGGGATCCCACGGCCGCCTACGATCCGGACTACGATCCGGACCTCGATGCGTTTGAGTTGGGTGGGCAGGCCGAGTTCTATCTCCAGGCGGTCGATCTGCCCGGCGAAACCTGGGACGACGGTGACTTCGGTGGCACGGCCTGCTGGATGGGCCAGAACTACGGCAACCTCCCGTGGTTTGGCGAACCGGAGTACAGCTACCAAGACCAGGCCTGGTACGACGAGTTGGATCGCCTGCAGCTCTGGCGCGAAGGAACCCCCGTCTCGCCCTTGGTCCGAGCCGGCAATCTGGTGGAGATTCGCGCCCGCGCCGGACTCGAATATTCCGGCAAGATGAACGTCAACGAACAGCACGACAGGCATCCCGACAACGATTTCGAGGTCGTCATCTTGGATCCAGACTACGGGTTGCCCGAACCGGCCCGCATTTCGCTCGGCGACATTCAAGATGGCGCCAACGAGCCGATTTTCGATTCCACGCGGCTCACCGGCGGCGAGCGTTATCAATCGACCCTGGTGGAAATCGGGAACGTGCGGTTTCTGGAAACCAGCGGCTGGAGTACCGATAGTGACTTGACTCTAGGCGACGATTCCGGCCGAACGCTCAACGTCCACCTCGGAAGGCATCCCAGTTTTGACAATCAGCCGATGCCGCAAGGCTACTTCAACGTGAGGGGCATCTTGGATCAAAACTCGCGCAGCGGAACCGGCGGATATCAATTGCTGGCCATGCGTGCCGCCGACTTTGCTCCCAGCTCCATCCCCGAACCGGGCAGCGTCGCCATGTTGCTGGCCGGCGGAGCGTGTTTGCTCTGTTTCGCCGGGCGAATGCGCCGTCAACGCATCTATTGAACGGGAGTGCGCCGTGCACCGCAAGGACGGTTTCACGTTGATCGAATTGTTGGTGGTCATCGCGATCATCGGCATCTTGCTGGCGATTCTGCTGCCGGCGGTTCAAGCGGCACGAGAAGCCGCGCGGCGAACGCAATGTGGCAACCACCTTAAACAGATTGGATTGGCGTTGCACGGTTATCACAGCGCCCAGGGTTCCTTTCCGCCGGGCAACTTCGCTCAGACGGCGGGCGTTTGTCCCGGTACGCATCGTCCCGGCGACGACGCGTCGTCGGAAGATCGCGCCAATTGGATGATTCTGATCCTCCCCTACCTGGAGCAAAAGGTGCTGTTCCAGGCGTATGACTTGAGCACGTGCAACGAATCTCCGCAGAACCGTCAGGTGCGGGAGGCGTCGGTAGAAACGTACGTCTGCCCTTCGGACGTTGACCTCGGGGAATTGATGGTGCCGGCGTTCGGCCCGGGTTCCCAGTGGGGCTTCGACGTGCCCTACATGCCCGGCTCGTATCGCGGAGTGGCCGGCCGCAGCGACGGCCAGATGTTCCTCGATTGGAGTCTCAACGTAGGCTATCCCCGGAAGTGGCGAGGGCCGCTGCACGTGGTCGGCGTGCTCGGCTTCACCGACGAACGGATCGCCGACATCACCGATGGAGCATCAAATACGCTGATGGTAGGCGAAGCGACCACCAGCACGAATCTGCCGTGTCGAACCTTGTGGGCCTATTCCTACGCGTTCTACAGCCTCTCTTCCACGACGCCCCAAGCCCGCACCCTCTGCGGCGACTACGAACGCTGCCGGCAGCAGAGCGGCCCGGGCCTCAGCCTGCCCTGCCGACGCGGCTGGGGCAGTTTTCATCCCGGCGGGATCAACTTTCTCGTGTGCGATGGGGGAGTGCGGTGCCTCGATCGGGAAATCGACGTAGACTTGTTCGCCGCCTTGGGCACGATCGCCGGCGGCGAGTTGGCCCAAGTGCCTCAGTAGCGCCTCATACGACAGCGCTGGATCGCCGGAGAGGAGACGTCGCAACTAATCATTGCCACAACCTTTACGAAGTGAAGTCATCATTTGTCCGTTCTCAGTTGTCAGGCCCCCTTTGGCGACCCTCTCGCTGGTCGCGCACGAAGAAATGCAGCCCCAGACGCGCCGCAGTCCCAGTCATTACAAATCAAGATTAGAACTGACGCAACATCTCAGCCATGTGAAGTTGGATGCATTTGGGAGGGGAAATGGGAAGGGCGGGAAAAGGGAAAAGAAGACAAGATCATTTTCCCCCTTTCCCCTTTTCCCGAAACCTGCCGCCCTTTCTGCCAAAGGACTTCCCCACTTCAGATAGCTGAACAGTTGCGAACTGACAACTGAAAACTGAAAACTGACCACTGACAACACTTGCACCAAGATAATTCAATTCAGGGCTGCAATATCAATGCGTCCTTGCAGTCACCAATACCTTGGGAGTACCATCACCATGCGACACCTGATCATCACCCTGTCGTTTTGCCTTGTCCTGTGCTGCTTCGCGGAGGAAGCGATGTGCCAATTGCCCAAGCCGCATTACCACCCCGACCCCTCGGATCCCGACTGGCTGCGTGCGGCCGTCCAGTTCCATGGACACCTGGGGCCGTGGGCCACGGCCGGACTCAGGGCCGGAATGGCCGCCCGTCGGGCCGTCGGCGCCGAAGGGTACTTCGACGTGGCAGTCACCGTCGAAGGCCCCCTGGTCAAGCCGCCCCATTCGTGCTTCCTCGACGGGCTGCAGGTTTCCACCGGGGCGACGCTGGGGAAACGCAATCTCACCTGGGTCAAGGCCGACCGGATCGTCGTACGCGTGAAAAACACCCGCACCGGCAAGGTCGCCGAGGTCCGGCCCACACCCGTCTTGCTGAGACTGCTCACGTCCTTCAAGCCACAACCCCGCAACGCGGAGGCCAAGGAGGCCGACCAGCACGACCATCACGAGCAGGACGGCAACGGCACAGGTGTGGGCCGATCTCCGGACACCCCGTCTTTGGAGGCGATTGCCAGGCAGATCGCTGCGATGCCGCAGAAAGAGGTCCTTCAAGTGAAGCTGGTGGACAAGTAGGAATGAGCCGCCACCAACCGTTTCCGTTCCGTTCGACATCCGATCGTGTAGCGATTGGCTGAATGCACACGGGGACTGCTACTCGGCTAGTGCTCCGTGAGGCTTGAATCTTGGGGTAGCTGGATTCGCAAGAATTCAGCCGTATGCGGGAAAGGCTGAACTTCTGCAAGTCCAGCTACCCGAAGTCCAAGAGTTGACACAACACTAGTCGCCGCCGAGCGTTTTGTAGTTGGTCACGAAATCGCCCTGGCCGTACTGCACTTCCAGTCCGTGCGATCGAATGCCTCGCCAGGTGATCGTTTCCAGACGCAGCTTCTGGTCGTACTCGCGGGTGGGCGAGCCGCCGATCAACTTGTCGAGATCGCCGCGATAGAGGCCCTTGCCCTCCTCTGACGCGGTTTCCCACGCTTGGTCGATCCGCTCGACCGTGCTGGTGTAGGTCCATCGGGCGCGGAGTTCGATCACAATCACGATCCCGGCCAGGGCCACGAAAACCAGAAACACGATACGCGAGGGAGGCAACGCCCGTTTCTTGGGCGCGGCCGCGGTTTCCTCTTGCCGGGAAATCTCTTCCGCGGCGTTTTCTTCGGCTTGCTCCGGGCGGTCGTTTTCGGGTTCTGTGCTCATCGCGACGGGTTCCTCTGCTAACGGATTTCGGATGGAGCGCCGGGACCGTCGGGCAAGGGGCCGTGTCGCAGAAGAATCGCACCCCGAGTAGCCCCAAACACTTCAGAGAGTCTGCATCGTAACCGGATGAGCACGATGGCCGCAAGGGTCACGACGGCCCGGGTGCTGCAACGCGGGTGCCGATCCGGTCCGCCGGGCGCCGAGGCCGCCGCGACCGCTGCGGACGTGGTTTTCTCAAGAAAATCCGGAAATGTGGCCCCGAG
>Ga0180437_10012531_pt1 | contig 10013 bp, 2 predicted proteins | sample SS_ome_4_FD_132410 | JGI IMG/M metagenome (GOLD analysis project Ga0180437, IMG submission 132410) | Hypersaline lake sediment archaeal communities from the Salton Sea, California, USA - SS_3_D_1 metaG | ecosystem: Environmental > Aquatic > Non-marine Saline and Alkaline > Hypersaline > Sediment... | reverse complement strand
TGTCGTCACCGTGCCCGTCGCCGAGGGCGATGCCGTTGTCGTAGGTGGTCGTGCAGTAGCGCTGCGCCCGCGCGAACTCCCAGGCGATCGGGTGCCGGATGAAGGGCATCTGATCCGCTCCCGCGTTCACCTGGAGGCCAGCGAGGAAGAACGCCGCCGTCGCCGCGTAGGTGATGTCGTCGACGTGGATCATCAGGGCGATCGCGCCGGAGCCGGAGCTGGTCGCGTCCATGTCTACCCCAAGCAGGTTCGACGGGGTGAAGCGCTGCCATAGGCTCGTGAGGGTGACGCGCTCGCTGGCGACGATCTCCCAGTCCGCTGCGGTCACCGTGACGTCGACGTCCTCGGAGGCGGACTGCCAGTTCGAGACCGGGGTCGTCGGCGGGATACCCGTCGCCGTCTTGATGTTCACGAGGTAGGCCCTGAGCGACCCGATGCCCGTCGCGGCTCCGTCGAACTTCGCGTAGAAGGACGCGCTCACGCGCTGGGTCGTGCCGGCCTCGGCCTGGTCCGCCGCATCCGACAGCTCGATCGGGATCAGAATCCCGAACTTCTGGGTCGAGACGGCCTCGAGGCGCATCGAGTACCTGGCGCCGATGCCGGTCGGGACGTCGGTCGAGCGGGTGATGTCGACGCGGTCGGCCCCGTCCGAGATGATCGTGCAGCCATCCGCGCAGACGTTGTCCGGCGCGTTCGTCGGCTGGGTCGCAGCCGTGAAGGTCACGCCGCGCTGCCAGAGATCGAGCGCCCCGTTGATATTCAGGCGGTTTCTGGCCGAGTGGATCTCGATCTCGTCAGACGTATGGCCCTCGAGCTGACCCACGTTGAGCGACGCCTCCGCCGTCAGGACGTGCGGGTCCAGGTCGTCGATCGTCGGGATCTCGGGCGGGCTCTGGCCCGTCGTGGTGCCGGTCGGCGAGAACGCCGCCGCGCGGAGGTCCTTGTCGTGGATCGCGATCGAACTCGGCTGCGCCGCCGGACCAGTCGCGCTCGGGATCAGCCAGGTGACCGTGAACGTCGTCGTGCCAGATCCGGGCGTGCCGGCGTAGGACAGCGTCGCGACCTCACCCTCCCAGGTCGTCGCGCCCTCGACCATCCGGATGCGCTGACCGACGGCCATGATGTCGGACGCGCCCGCGGTCGTGGTCGGCGCCTCGATCGAGCCATCGGCGAGCGTGAACTGGGTGTTCGTGATCCGCGTGAAGACGTAGTCGTTGAAGGGCTCGCGGAAGCCGGGGTCGTCGTACCACCGCTTCACGCCCGCCGCGCGCTCGCGAGCGGAGTCGTTCACCTCGTCGCGCGTCATTCCCTCCGGCTCGCCGTTGGGAGACGCTGCGCCGTTGGATGCCGCAACCCCGTACCACTGGTCGACGTCGCTCATGGTCTACTCCATTCCGATCTTGCGGGCAGAGGTGATGATGAAGTCTCGGTTGGCCGTCCCCGTGCCCAGGCCGCCGGCGAAGTGCTCCATCGCGCCGCAGAAGTGCGTGTCGCCATCAGACGCGACGTACTCGATCTCGACGGTGTAGTGGTTGACCTGCCAGTTAGAAGCGACGTAGGTCCCGCCATTGTTCGTGTACGGGTCTGTCGAGTTCCCGTTGGCCCCGATGCAGAATCCCATCGTGAAGTTGTCCCACGGCGTGTTCGTCCGCTCATTCCACTCGACGTGCAGGATATAGCGGCCGGCGTTCCCGCCGCACGGCAGCTCGCAGGCCAGAGTCCCGAAGTCCTGGACGCCGAGGGACCCGTAGTTCGCGGTGTTGTCGTTGTGGTCGTAGTAGTGCGTCTCGTTCTTGTCGAACGAGTTGAGCCACCGGTTCGTGCTCGTCCCCGAGTCGGAGAGGTCGGTCAAGATCGCGCCGGTGAGATCGTTCTCTCGGATCCAGGCCCCGGTCACAGAGGCGCCGACGAGGATGCCCGTGGTCAGGGTCGCCTCGATGACGTTGCCCTTGATCCGGGGGTCCGTGGCTGCGCCGGTCAGGTTGATGCCCGTGGTCCCCGATCCGGAGATCGTGTTGCCGATGACCACCGTGTCCGGGGCGACGTTCACCTGGACTCCGACCGTGGAGTCCCGGACGTTGTTCCCGGAGATCGTGATGTCGGATCCGTTGTTGTTCGCCGAGAGGCCGACCGTCGCCCCGACGACGGAGTTCCCCGTCACCAGGATGTCCTGGCCGTCGGCCACGATGCCGGGCTGCGCCAGGTTCTCCGGCTCGCAGTGATTCCCGGAGACGACGATGTGCCGCGTCCGCGAGTTCATCGCGATAGGCCGACCGCGGACGATCGTGTTCCCCGAGATGGTGACGTGCTCGATAGTCTGCCCGGCCTGCGTGCCGTTGACGTAGATCCCGGTCCCACCCGTGGGCCCGTTGATCCGGTTCCCGGAGCACGCCACGAAGTCGCCGCCGATCTCGATCATGTGGCCGACCGTGCCGCCGTCGCCGTCGACGCGGTTGCCCGAGATGACGGACCGGCGCCCACCGTTGTTCGCCGTCTCGTTCCAGAGCCAGATGCCGCGGACGGTGAGCGACGCGGAGTTCATCGACGTGATGACGTTGCCCTCGATCGTCCACTGCCCGGCCACCTTGATGCCGGCGGGGTCGGCGGTCGTGACGCCAGATCCCTGGATGCGGTTGTTCGCAATGATTCCAGAGCTGGTATCGGTAGCCGCTGTCGACCGGATGCCGTGGTGGTCGAAGAGGGTGAGCAGGCAGTCGGTGATGATGACGTTCAGCGTCTGCGTCGAGCCGAGGACGATGTGATCGGTCCCGCCCGTGAAGACGCAGTTCTCGATGCGGGGCCGCAGGGCGCCGTCGATGTAGATGATCGTCCCGGTCTTCGAGTTGGTCTGCTTGTCGAACTGGACGTTCTCGATGTGGACCGGCTCGTTCGCGTTGGTGATGTTGAGCAGCGGGGTGATCGCGGCACCGGTGTCCTCGCGGAGGATGACCTCTGGACCGGCGCCCAGCATCCGGACCCGGCCAAGGGTTCCGGTGAAGTTGATCGCCGCCTCGAGGTTGTAGATCTGGGAGGTCAGAAGGACCGTCCCGCCACCAGCCGCGTCCGCTGCGACGATCGCCGCGTTGATGCCAGCCGCGTCGTCGGTCGCCGGAATGTAGAAGGCGTCGTTCGAGTCGAGCAGCGCCAGCCCGCGGATGATCTCCGAGAAGAACGAGTAGGCGTCCGAGCTCGCCGCGTCCATCGAGTCGGTGCTCTTGATGGTCACCGTGGTCAGCGGGTCGGCGTAGGTAGCCGTCCCCTCGACCTGTGTCGTGAGGTCGGTGCCGGCGCCTGCGCCGTCGATGATCTTGATGATCCGCCCGTCCTGGAACCAGGGGCGGAGATCGAACCCGGCCAGGTTGATCTGGAACTGCGTCGCGGAGATGCGCGAGAAGACGCCCTGCTGCGAGGCCGCGGGGCCCTGCAGGCGAGGCTGGATCCACTGCGGATCGTTGTAGTGCCGCCGGATCGCGCCCATCATCTCGCGGTGGCCCTGGTTGACCGCGTCGCGCAGGACGCCCTCGGGCATGCCGCCATCGGCAGGCAGGATCGGATTGTTGAAGGCGTCGGTCGTGCCGTACTCCGAGATTTCCCGACTCATTCCATCCTCTCCCTGTAGGTCTCGAACATGCGGCGCTGGATCTGCCGCTTCTTCTGCTCGATCTCGTCGAGCCTGCGGAGCTTCTCGTCACCAGGCATCGTGGGGTGCTCGCGAACCTTGTCCTGCATGTTCCCCAGATCGGAGACGATAGCGCGAGCCTTCTGGAAGGCCTTCGCCATCGCGAACTCCTGGCGGAACTTCGGATCCTCGCGCATGCGCTGGAGGCCCTCGCGATCGCCCGTGTCGCGCAGGTAGTCGATGTCGCCCATCAGCTCGGTGAGCTGCTGGTTGATGTCCCAGAACTCGCCGACGGCGCGGTCGTACTTCTCGTCGCGCAGCCGGTGCCGCCGCACGATCGGGAGATCCTCGCCGTGGATGTCCGGGCCCATCGGATTCAGGAACTGCTCCGCGAGCATCGCGCCCTGGACGCCGAAGCTGTTCGTGAAGTAGCGGACGATGTGCTCGGCCTTGGCCGGGCTCTGCATCCACTCGGGAGCGAAGGGCACCTGGCCCATCCACTCGCCCCACTTCCGGTAGATCTCGGGCGTCTTCGACGTCGCGCGCAGGTGGGCCGACCGACCGGTCGTCTCCAGCGGCTCGATCGGGTTCCCGGTGAACGAGTTCACGTTGTACTGAAGCTCCGCCCCGAGGCCGATGCCGAATGGCAGGGGGATCGGCAAAGCCTCCTCGCCGGCGTTCACGCCCACGTTCGAGAGCAGGATCATCGCCACGTCGGTCGCAGCGTCGGCGACGCCATCCGCGGTCGAGTTGTACATCTCGTCCATCACGCGCTCGGCGACGTTCGCGATCAGGCCGAGCTCGTGGTTCTTCGCGATCAGGTAGCGCTCGAGGGCCAGGTTCCCGTTCTCGTCCGTCTGGAGCTGTCCGTTCTCCACGATCGGCACGGGGATGATGTGGTAGGCGCGCTTCAGCCACTCGGGGTGCTTGCCCCAGTCGGGATCGAGCCGGCGGTTCAGCTCGGTGAGCGTGACCGCGGCCAGCGACGTGGCGCCGAGCCGAGCCATGAAGGCGCCGCGCCCCTCCGCATCCCGGAACATCGCGCGGGCGAAGCGGTCCGCCGCGTTCATGGTGGCCGAGAGGAAGGGGGTCACCTCCTGCACGCCGCGCATCGCCGCCCACGTCCCTCGTGCCGAGAAGTTCGGCTGGATCTGGGTGCCGAGCCACGCCGCGTGCTTCGCGGGGATGCCCTGCTTGAGTGCCTGCTGGTACTCGCCGAAGCGCACGCCAGACTCGATCGCGTTCGTGATCTTCCGCATCAGGTTGATCACCTGGGCGGGAGACGAGAGGATCGACCTGACGTTGCTCGCTGCTCGACGCGCGTCAGCCAGGAGCACGTCCGCGTTCGCCGAGCGCACGCCCGTGAGCTGCGCCGTCGCGCCGACGTTCGCCATGTAGTTCTGGTACTCGGGCGTGTTGCGCGCTGAGTGGTAGATCCCGTTGATCGCCTTGCGGAGGATGTTGCCGCCGGTCTTCGAGAAGAGGAAGCCGCCGACGAGGTCGCGCTCCATCGCCGAGACGAAGAACTCGGGGTTCAGCGTGATCGAGTCCTGGACGAACGTCCGCCCCTTGCCGATCGCGCGGATCGCCGTGGGCAGGGCAGGGCGACGGAGCCACTTCACCGAGTCCAGCATGCCCTGGTCCTTCGGCGTGTAGTAGTACTCCTTGCCCTCGCGGCGCACGACGATCGTTCGGTCCCGGTCCTTCGGGTCCACGATGTCGCCGACGCGCCGCTCGAAGGCCTCGCCCGGGTGGGCGCGGCTGCTCCGGAACTGGGCGTAGGTGTCGAACCAGATGCCGGCGTTCTTCGACTTCAGGATCGTGTCGACGAGCTGCTGCTTCGCCAGGTTCTCCTCGGCGCGACGGAAGATCGTGTCCGCGCCGCCGAGGGTAAGCTCGAGCCAGTTGCCCGCCAGGTTCCGGTCTGAACCCTGAAGCTGACGGACAACCTTGCCCCTGAGAACAGAGTCCCCAGGAGCTGCCCCACCGATCACGTCAGACATGTCCCTCTGGAAGGGGAACGCGTACTCCGCGTTATGCCTCTCCCAGTCCAGGACCTGCTTCCGCGAGAAGAGGCCGGCTCGTTCACCGTAGTTACGCACCTGGCGCTGCCAGCGCTTGAGGTCTTCGTAGACCTTCGGGAAGTGCGCGTACCGAGGATCGTCAGCGACCTGGAGCATCGCGTTGATCTCCTCGGGAGAGAAGAGGTTCTCGCGCCGCGAGTGGCCGGTCCGCTTGAGGATGATGTCTTCCATCTTCATGCGGTTCTGGCCCGAGTGCCACTGGCCGAGGAAGTTGTCGATCTCGGCCGCCTCGGCCGGGTCCTTCGTCTTCGCACGGCGCTTCGCGAGCGCGTCGATGTAGTCCTTCGTGACCTCGTCGACGCTGGAGATCTTCGAGCCCTTGATCGCCTGACCGTGCAGCTCTGCAGCGCGGGGGCCGATCGCGAACTTGCCGAACGCGTTGACCATCTCCGGCGTGCCGCCGATGTCGTTGAGGATCTTCTCCAGGTTCAGGGCGTCGGGCTGCGCCACCTGCTGCGGGCGCCCCTCTGCGTCGAACTCCAGCTTCGGGACGCCGCGGCGCGCGGCCAGGTCCAGCAGCCGGTTCGAGTTCTGCGCCGCCTGGAAGTAGGCGATGACACGGTCGGCCTGGTCCGGGGAGACGGACTGAGCCACCGCGTTCCACGCGCCCTCGTTCGAGTCGATCGCGCCCTGGCGGAAGCGGGACATGCGGCTCTGGAGGATGCTCTCGGTCGAGTCGTCGCCGCCGATGCGCGCCTGCGATGCGGTGAGCGCGTCAGCCTGGACGTAGTCGTGGGCCTCTCGGACGAACTGCTCGTAGGCCTCGCGTTCCGGCTTCGACATCGTGTTCTCGACGAAGTCTTCCCAGATCTTGGTCATCTCGGGAGCGATGCCGTCCGGCCCGTCCATCACCGTGTCGCCACCGAACTTCTTGTTGTTGGTCGAGTAGACGCGCACGAACTCGGCCAGCCCCTCGTGCAGGTCGGGGCGGTCGTAGCTGAGAGCCATCTGCTCTTCGAGTCGCTTGAAGCGGTCGGGGAGCTGGTCGGCGTACTTGAGGAGCGTCTGCACCGGGACGCCCTGCTCCGCGAACGGGATGCCGGCGTCGGCCTCCTTCTGCGCGAGCCAGTTCCGAAGGTCCACGACCTCGTTCGCCAGCTCCTTGCCCTGCGCGTAGCGCGCGAGCTCGGGGCGGGTCCAGACCAGATCGTGCGCCCACTCGTGCGCCGCCGTCTGGACGTCGCCCCGCTTGAGCACCTTCATCTCCCGGTTCTTCCCCCACGACCAGCCGAGCGCGCCCTCGCCGCCCTTCACCTCGCCGCGGCGGACGGTGAAGCCGAAAGCCTTCGCCAGCGGCGCGATGATCTCGCCGGGCTTCTTGATCTCGACGGCAGAGCCGGCGACCACGCGATCGACCTGGGCGCCGTAGGGCTTGTTCGGGACGTGCCGCCAGCCGGGGTTCCACCCACCAGGCAGCTCCGCCTTCGGCCCGCCCTGCTCGGTCTGGATCAGGCGCGCGTCGTCGAGAGCCAGCGCCTCACGGTTCGTCCAAGCCTGCACCTGCTCGGGCGTCATGTCCTGGGGCCGCCAGTGGACGACGGGGGTGCCTTCGATGTCGTCGCCGACCGCGCGCAGGAACTCGCCGACGGTCCGCAGCTCCTGGCCGTCCGGCCCGCGCACGGGGGCCTCGAGCGGGGCGTCCATCTCGCCCACCATGGCGCGCAGCCGCTGGAGCTTCTCCGCCTCGGCCAGCGCAGCCGCCGCGCCGGGGAACGAGTCGGGCTCGATCCCGGCCGCCTTCATCTTCGCCGGAGGCGCGTACTTTCCGGGCACGCCGGCGATCGTCGCCATCGCGAGCGCCTGGACGATGTTCTCCCGGGTCTCCAGCCCCTGGATCTCGCCGGCAGCCAGCCCGGCCGCCGCGTCCATAGGGAAGCGGAGCAGCCGGCCGAACTTCGCCGTGTAGCCGCCGAAGCCGCCCAGGGCGAAGTCGATCGACCCGCGCTTGAGCGCTTCCTCGGGAGACTCGGTGTAGCCGGCAGCCGCGCCCGCCGCGCCCATGCCGAGGGCCTGAGACCCCACCAGGAGCGGCATACCGCCGATCCCGGCCGCCGCGCCGCCCAGGTAGGCCGCGCCCGAGAGGAGCGCGCCAGGGACGATCGCGCCCGCCAGGTTGCCGGTGATGTGCGCGACCTGGCTCTGCCAGCCCGTGCCGACCCGGTTGTTGCCGTCGATGATCCTCTGGTTGGCCCAGGAGAGCAGATCCTCGTCGGGGAGGTCCTCGGCGATCCCTGCGTCCTCGATCATCTGGAGCGTGCCTGCGGCGACCAGGGCCGCCTGACCGAGGCCGGTCTCGAGGCCACCCGAGAGCGAGTCCAGCGCGCCGTAGCCGCCACCCTTGTGGAACGAGGCGATGCTGTCCGCCAACTCCTTCGCGCGCGCCGGGTCCGTGGCCGCGATCGCAGCGAACCGCTCGTCCCGCTTCGCGAGCTCGCCGACGCGCTCCTCCTCGGGGAGGGTCAGGAACTCCTGACTGTCGACGTAGGTCTTGACCCCCGACCCACCGCCTGTGGGGCGAAGTGCCACACTTCGAGACGGAGTGTCGTCGGACACGACCTCCATCTCGTGGGAGTCCAGCTCGCGGAGGAAGAGATCGTAGAAGCCTTCATTCCGCCGAGTCAGCGGCTTGCCATCAGCCGATCGCTCGTACTCGGCGAGCATCGTCTGGACGTCGCCCTGGCGCACCGCCTCCCGGAACTTCGGGAACTTGTGGAGGCCGGCGTTGAAGTCCATGTCGAGCAGCATCAGCCGCTCGCGCTCGCCCAGGCTGTCGAAGTCCTGCTCGCCGAAGCGCGCGCGGGTCCGCCGGTAGTGGGACTGCATGTCCTGGCGGAGAAGCCGGTCGGCGTCCTCCTGGGAGATCCCCGAGCTGAAGTCCTCGCCCTCGCGGATCTTGTGGCCGTACCCCACCGTCAGGTTGCCGGTCGCATCCTCATACGGTTGCGATCGGAACCCCTCCTGGTCCTTCAGGAACTCGACGTAGCGACCACCCCAATCCTCGGCCACGGCATCAGTACCTCGTGTTCTGCCAAGCGCGCCGGAAGTCGCCAGGGACGTCCGAGATCGCGCCGGGGAGGTTGCTCAGTCCCTGCATGAAGTTCGCCCGACCGAGGACGCCGGCCTTGTAGCCGTCCGAGCCCTGGTAGTTCTCCATCGACTGCTCCAGCAGCTCCGCCTCGCGGCGCAGCGTGCTGACCATCGGCTTCGTCGACATCTTCGGGATGCCGCTGTAGTCGATCGGGCCGCCGCCGAGCTTCTCCGCCATGGCATCGTCGATGCCGAAGACGCGCTCGCTGAATCCGCTCTGCGGGGCCATGCCGGCGTCACCGAGGAACGAAGCCTCGAGGTCATCGATCGGGGCGTCGAGCGGAGCTCCGGCGCGCGAGCGATCGGTCACGCCCTGGGAGTCGCCACCCAGGAACCCGAAGAAGCCGCTGCCGGCCTCCTCTCCCTCCGAAGAGCCGTTGGCCTGGTCGGTCCCCGCGTCCGCGCCGCCGTGCATCCGCGCGCGCCACTGGTCGAAGGGCTCCGGCTCCATCGCGTCCAGGCTCCCGCGCCAGTTCGCGTAGGCCAGCCGCTCCGAATACTCCTGATCGCTCTCGCCGTGGAGGCGCTTCAGGGAGTCATTCAGGATCGAGCCCTCGACGCCGAGCATGTCGGGGTCGAAGATGTCCCCGGTCTTACCCGCGGCGAACTGCCCCCACCGGCTACGGCGCTGGTCGTCCAGCCGCTTCTGCTCGCGAGAGAGAGGCTTCGGCCCGCCGGCCGCCCGGTAGCGTTCGAGCTGGAGCTGGAGGGTCGCGAGGCGAGGGTCACCCGTCCCGTAGGCCTCGAGGATCCGACGCTCGTCGTCGGGGAGGTTCGGGTCCTGGAGCTTGTCGCTGATGAAGGCCCGCGTGTTGATCTCATCCTGGCGCCCACGGTTCTGGGCGAAGGACTGGGGGAGCGCCGACACGCCCTGGCCGAAGGCCTCCGCCACGGCGTTGCCGACGCCGCCAGGTCCGCCCCGGGCAGCCGCTGCCGCCATGTGGCCGAACATCCCGCCGGCCGACATGAGCGCGCCGCCCAGGCCGCCGACGTTCCGGCTCAGGTTCCCGCCGAGCTGCGCCATCAGGCCGGGGCTCTCGCCCCCCGTCTGCTGGGCCATGATCGGGTCCATCTCGTCGGCGAGCGCGAACGGGTCGTCGTAGGCCCCCTGTCGCGGGGCCGCAGCGGGCACGTCTGCCGCCGCCGGCGGAGCCTCCTGCGGGCCGCGGGGCACACGGGGGCGCCGCGCCGTCGGACCGACGCCGACCGCCTCGGAGAGGATC
>Ga0180437_10012530_pt1 | contig 10013 bp, 9 predicted proteins | sample SS_ome_4_FD_132410 | JGI IMG/M metagenome (GOLD analysis project Ga0180437, IMG submission 132410) | Hypersaline lake sediment archaeal communities from the Salton Sea, California, USA - SS_3_D_1 metaG | ecosystem: Environmental > Aquatic > Non-marine Saline and Alkaline > Hypersaline > Sediment... | reverse complement strand
GTCCGCGAAAAACGCTAAGAACGCGAACGAACCCGATAGTTTTTTGCGTTGTTTGCGTTTTTCGCGGACCGTACCATTTTCACTCACCCGTAACGCAATTCGCGGCTAAAGCCGCTCCTACAATCGCAGGCGTGAGTTGTTCCATCCCGGATGGCGGCGAAACCGGAAGCGGACTATGCTTAAGACAAACGCCCTGATCAGGATCAAACAGGAGATATGATGGACGTATTTGCGATCGCTCCGGCTTCATCGAAACCATTATGGTTCATTGCCGTGATCTGTGTCATTCTCGGATCCGTATTGATGGCGATGGCCTATACAGCCTACTCTTCGCGAAACTCCCGCGTCGAAATCGACACCGACCGCATCAGGCTGGTTGGCGACTTCTGGGGCCGCGAAATACCCTTCGAGCTGATCGACATGTCGGGGGCGCGCGTCCTTAACCTGGACAGAAAAGCCGACCTTGCTCCCAGGCATCGAACCTTCGGCACCGGCCTGCCCGGTTATGCCTCCGGCTGGTTCAAACTGCGCAACGGGGAAAAGGCACTTGCCTATCTCAGCAGGTGGACTGATATTGTCTATGTCCCGACAACCGACGGTTACTCGCTTCTGCTCAGTGTCGAGCACCCGCACAGTTTCCTCGACACGCTGCAACGACGCATGCGTTAGAGCGGCGCCGCAAATAAACACGGGCTTGTCCCGCGCCCTGGTATAGAATGGCTATATCATTCAATCACCCGGACGTTTGCACCGATCCTTTGCACTAACCCCATGAAACCCACTATCGCTTCGCAGCCGATCTCGCTGCTTCTTTCATTACTGCTCATAACAACGGCTGTTCAGTCCGAAACGAGCACGAGCTACAGCGACATAGCACCGATACTCGCCGAGAAATGCGTCATCTGTCATTCCGGCCAATCCGCGGCCGCAGGTTTGAAGCTGGACAGTTTTGATTCGCTGATCAAGGGAAGCGCCCAGGGCAAGGTCGTCGAGGCAGGTGCAGTAGACGATAGCGAGTTGATCCGGCGCATCAGGGGCACCAGTCAGCCGCGCATGCCGATGACCGGACCGCCTTACCTGTCCGACAGCGAGATCGCTGCTATTGAACGCTGGGTCCAGGGCGGCCTGCGGCAGGGTGATGCCATTGAGGTGTCGGCAGCCCGCCAGCCGGCCCTGCAGCGGCCTGAACCAGGCGAAGCGGTGACCTATCAACACGTGGCACCGATTTTCGCGAAACGCTGCGTCAAGTGTCACAGTGATAACGGCCAGATGGGCCGCGCGCCGGAAGGCTACCGCCTGAACAGCCATGAGGCCACGGTCTCGGCCGGTGATCGCGTACGCGTAATACCCGGCAATCCCGCAGCCAGCGAACTGGTCCGTCGCATCCGCGGACAGTCCCGGCCGCAGATGCCGTTTGACGGACCACCCTACCTGGACAACGAGGAAATGCGCCAGATCGAAGACTGGATAGCCCAGGGCGCACGCAACAGCGAGGGTGAAAAATCGCGAATACCGGTCGGCGCTAGAATACGCCTGCACGGAAGGCTGGAACCCGGCAACAAACTTGACGGAGTCACGCTCGTAATCGGTTCGGGTACGCGCATCGACAAGAACCCCCGCCCCGGTGACTACGTCCAGGTACGCGGCCACATAGACGCGACTGGCAACATACAGGTTGAAAGACTGCGCCGCCGCTGACCCGTTCTCTACGTTGATTAACGACCTGGTCGCATCGCTTAAGACACGTGCCTGTTCCTGAACGTCAGCCAACAACTAAAAAACCGTTTGTAAGCCGGATTCGATGCTAGCGTCGCTTGAAACACCGGCAGAGCGATTTAATGCACGTGTTGCGTCGATCAGTTGAATCCGCGGCCGTTTCCAGAAATGCCAGCCCCCTTATAGTGGAGCTTCGATTTGTACCTACTGCCACCTTCTGCTCGAATACGCTATTGAGATCCGTGAGCGGCACCATTTTGTACGCCCCGTACTCGGCGGAGGCTGAAGAGTTACAGTTGGGAACCGGCATCGCACAAAACCAGTCGTGCAAAACCAGTCAAGTCAGGACTAATCGAATATACGCTGCCACCAGCGCCTGCGGCTGGCAACCGGGTACAGGGCTTCTTCGAGTTCGACGGGCGGGATCCGCGAAAGTATCCAGCCGGGCAGCGGCGGCTTTTCGCTGTAGCCGCAAGAAACACCGAGATTGTGCGGGTCGAAGATCTTGATGTAGCCGGGCGCTTCCTTGCTGTCCGTATAGACGATGCCGCAATAATCCTCTTCGTGCTCCTTGCGCAACAGGGCGTCGATCTCGTCGATGAACTGCAGCAGTTTGAGTCTGTCGACCGGCACCCCCGGCGGCACATCACCGACGTGATAGATAAACCAGCCGTCATCGGCCTGCTGCCTGAGGGTATCCCAGAAGGCATCGAGATCGTGCCAGCGCATCAGCGAGCTGAACTTGCCCCTGAAAGCATCGAGGTAATCGTGCTCGGCCGATGTTTCCATTGAAACCGCGTGACTCTGTTGCATGCCTGTTCTCCGGGTTAATTCAGGGCCAGATCGTTGACCCAGTTCCTGAGATCGCCGATGCTTCGATGCAGGTACTCACTGTCCTTGAAGGCGCTGGCCATCACCGCGACACCCTGCATACGCGCAAGCAGGTCCATGGCCTTCTGATTGGCATCGGAAAAACCGATTTCACCAAACTGCCTGCTGATCCAGTCCCGCAGCAGCTCGAACACCTCTCGCGATTTAGACTGCAACGCCTCGGTGTCCTTCGCAAGCTCGGTGCACAACGACCCGATAGGACAACCTGACTCGATAACCCTGTCTTCGCTGTTGGCCATGTTGTCGATGAACGCCAGCAGGCGCTCGCGCGGACTGTCACTCGCATTGTCGCACTCGTACAGGGCTTCTTCGTAATGCCTGATGCGCGCTTCCACCACCGCCGCAAGAATGTCATCCTTGGTCTTGAAGTAGTAATAAAAATTGCCGCGAGGAATGCCCGTGATATCGGCAATATCGCTGAACGAGGTCTGATTGTAGCCACGTTCGTAGAACAGCTGATCGGCTGCTTCTATGATGCGCGCACGGTTATTGTCGCCTTTGGTTCCCATGAGGCCTCATATTTACGGTAAATTACTGCACTTAATGTGCTAGATATGAAATCTTAGACGGTCGTATGACTTAAGTAAACCCTGAATACGTCTGGCACCCTGGCAAAACATCCAGAACCGCCTCATTAGTTCAATAATTACAAATACTTGCAGGCATATAACCCTTCGGGGATATGCCCGGGAAAATCTGTTGAAAGCACTTGAAATCAACAACTTGCACAAAACCTACCGAAACGGCATCGAGGCGCTGAGCGGTGTCAGCCTGGAGGTCAATCCCGGTGATTTTTACGCCCTGCTCGGTCCCAACGGCGCCGGCAAATCCACCACGATAGGCATCATTTGCTCGCTGATTAACAAGACCGCAGGCAAGGTCAGGGTATATGGCGTCGACCTCGACCAGGATCCCGCCGCGGCCAGGATGCACATCGGCCTGGTGCCGCAGGAATTCAACTTCAACATATTCGAGCCGGTCGGCGAAATCCTGGTCAACCAGGCCGGCTACTACGGTCTGCCGAGAAAACTCGCGCGCCAGCGCGCGGAGACCTACCTGAAGAAGCTGGAGTTGTGGGACCGCCGCTACGACATGGCCAGGGAACTGTCCGGCGGCATGAAACGCCGCCTGATGATCGCACGCGCCCTGGTGCACGAACCCAGGCTGCTGATTCTTGATGAACCCACCGCCGGTGTCGACATCGAAATCAGGCATGCGATGTGGAATTTCATGCGCGAGCTCAATGCCGGCGGCACCACCATCATACTGACGACGCACTATCTGGAAGAAGCCGAAAGCCTCTGTAACAACATCGCGATTATTGACAAGGGCGTCACCATTGAACAGACCAATATGCGCTCCCTGTTGAACCGCCTGCACATGGAGACCTTCGTGCTTTATCTTGACCATGAAATCGATGAGCTGCCGGACTGCGGCGACTATCACGCACGCCTGCTCGACAACTGCACGATGGAAGTCGATACCCACCGGGGCCAGGATCTCAACGGTCTGTATGCAAAGCTGTCCGAGTGCAATGTAAAAGTGCTCAGCATGCGCAACAAGAGCAACCGCCTGGAACAGCTTTTTATTTCAATGCTGAATGCCAACGGCGGCGCAACGTGAACATTCGCATAGCCTGCGCGCGATAACCAGGGCATCGCTGGAGACCGGATAAATGAAACTGAACGCACAATACAATGCCTTTATAACCATCTCTATCAAGGAGTTTTTGCGCTTCATACGCATCTGGCTGCAGACTGTTGTACCGCCGGCGATCACAGTGGCGCTGTACTTCATTATCTTCGGGGAACTTATCGGGTCCCAGATCGGCGATATCGACGGCTTTTCCTACATGGATTTTATCGTGCCCGGCCTGATCCTGATGTCAGTGATCAGCAATGCCTACGCAAACTGTGTTTCCTCGTTTTTCAGCGCGAAGTTTCACCGCAGTGTCGAAGAAATGATGGTTTCGCCTCTGCCAAATTACATCATCGTAGCGGGATTTGCTGCCGGCGGCATGCTGCGCGGCATCATCGTTGGCATAGTGGTGGCCGCAGTATCTATGCTTTTCACCCGCATCGAGGTCCACAGCTACAGCGTGACCATTGCTGTATTCGTGCTCACATCGATCCTGTTTGCACTGGCCGGCTTCATCAACGCGGTATACGCCAGGACCTTCGACGACATCAGCATAATACCGACCTTTGTCCTTACGCCGCTGACCTACCTGGGCGGCATCTTTTACTCCATTAACATGCTGCCGGAATTCTGGCAAAAGGTGTCGCTTGTGAACCCGATCCTGTACATGATCAACGCGTTTCGCTACGGGCTGCTTGGAGTCACCGATATCGACCTGACGATGGCCTTCATGATCATCCTGCTGTTCATCACCGGACTGTTCCTGTTCGCAATATGGCTGCTGCAAAAAGGCGTGGGCATCAAGCCCTGAACCGCGGCGGTAATGCATTCGTTAATTTCTGAACATTAAGCAAAACGGATACGATCGGGAAAATCAGCCCGCGCCATTGCTGTCCCTCCTGGAGCTTATCCCGGCATGTTTCCAGCCGCTACCCGGTACCTTTCCCGAGACAGGAGACGCTGGATGCCTGCCTGCGCAGGCATGACGGTACAAAAGGGGGCGTATCGGAATAATCGGGATCGGAGGCTTCGCTGTACTGCATACGCGTCATCCCGGCATGTTTTTGGCCGGGATCCAGTGTCTTTCCTTCGATCACCAGGCACTGGATACATGCCATTTGGATACATGCCATTGCAGGCATGGCGTGCATTGCAAGGTCACGCGTTCCCTGCCTGGAAACAACCCTAACAGGCCTTCAGCCACCCCGCTTGTTCGATCGTCTCAGGCGTTTTCAGCCAGCGAGGGCAGCCTGCGCTGAAGGGCCGCAAAACCGCCGAACAACAGGGCCGTGAAAACCAGGTTACCCATCAGGCTGTTCTGGAAAAATGGAATACCTGTAACATACGCCTGGAGCAGCCCGTCGAGCGTCATTGGATAGAGCCCCGATGTGAACCAGGCACCGAAATTTGTGATAATAAAGAACAGCACCGACGATCCTACGGCCGCGGTTGCAATACGGGTGACACAGGCATTGCGCCCGACCCAGAAACCGATTGCCACGGTCAGCGCGAACGCAGCGTAGACATAAACCATGGTGTCGTGCAGGCCAAGAACCAGGTCACTCAGCATCAACGCAAGAAACGGCACAAGGAAAGCTACGCGCCTGTCGGTGAAACAGGCGCCGCCGAACAGGGCCATGGCGGCGACCGGTGACACGTTCGGCGGGTGCGGCAACAACCTGAAAATAGCTATCGAGAATATGATCAATGACAGGGTAACCAGGCGCGTATTCATGACGTTCTCCATGCCGCAGTATTTGGGCGGAAAATTGTAACATAACCACTGACCGGCCGGTTTTTTTTGCACTTGGCTTGCATCGGCTGCGGGGCTATCATGTGGCGAATCGCCGTTTGACCGGACAGACCACAACTGCCACCCTGGAACCCTGATGAAAGCATCCGACCTGTTCGTGCAGTGCCTCGAAACAGAGGGTATCGATTACATTTTCGGCGTACCCGGTGAAGAAAACGCGGATTTTCTGCTGTCGCTCGAGAAATCCGAGAGAATCCGGTTCATACTCTGCCGGCACGAACAGGGCGCCGCTTTCATGGCGGAAATCTACGGCCGGCTCACGGGGCATACCGCAGCCTGCCTGGGTACGCTGGGACCCGGCGCGACCAACCTGATTACCGGCGTCGCGGACTCCAACATGGACCGCGCGCCGATGCTGGTACTCACCGGCCAGGGTTCGACCGAACGCCTGCACAAGGAATCGCACCAGATCATGGACGTGGTGCACATGTTCGAACCGGTCACCAAATGGGCCACGACCATCCTGCACGAAAACAATATACCCGAAATCGTACGCAAGGCCGTCCGCGTCGCCCGCACCGAAAAACCCGGCGCGGTGCACATCGAGTTGCCCGAGGACATCGCAGGCAGGGAAACCACGGCAACGCCGCTGCAGCCGCAGCGCTTCCGGCGTCCGGTACCGGATGACAAGATCGTCGATGCCGCGTTTGAAATCCTGAAGAATGCCAAACGCCCTGTGATCCTCGCCGGCAACGGCTGTATACGCAAACGCGCCAGCAAGCAGCTGCGCGAATTCTGTGACAAGACCGGCATCGGCGTGATCAGCACCTTCATGGCGAAGGGCTGCGTCGACATGGACGCCGACTACTGCCTTTATACGATCGGCCTGCAGTCAAGGGACCTGGTCGCCTGCGCTTTGGACGACGCCGACGTGGTGCTCGCGCTGGGCTATGACATGGTGGAGTACCATCCGTACCTTTGGAATTCGCAGGGCGACAAGCACATAATTCATGCCGATTTTCTGCCCGCCGAAATCGACGAGGACTATCACCCGGAAACCGAGCTGGTCGGCGACCTCGCACACACGCTGTGGATGCTGAACCAGCGCGTCGATGCCAGCGAGGGACTCGAATTCGACCTCACGCAGCAGGCCGCCACACGCAGCGAGATGAGCGCCGAACTCGAGATGTACAGAGACGATGACACTTCCGGTGTAATCAAGCCGCAAAAGGTTTTGTGGGATGTGCGCCATGTCATGGGCCGTGAAGACATCCTGCTCTCCGACGTCGGCGCACATAAAATGTGGATAGCGAGGCATTACCAGTGCCACGAACCCAATACCTGCCTGATACCCAACGGCTTCTGTTCGATGGGCTCAGCCCTGCCCGGCGCGATTGCGGCGAACCTGGTTTTGCCGCAGCGGCGTGTTATCGCGGTCTGCGGTGACGGCGGATTCCTGATGAACGTACAGGAGATGGAGACTGCACGCCGGTTGAATTCGAACATCGTCGTGATGGTGTGGGAAGACCGGGCCTTCGGACTGATTGCCTGGAAGCAGAAAACGCTCTTTGACAGGCATACCGATCTCGGCTTCGGTAACCCGGACTGGCTCAAGCTCGCGGATGCATTCGGCTGGAACGGCCATGTCGTCGCAAACAGCAGGGACCTGGCTGCAACGCTGGAGCAGGCATTCAATGAGGCCGGCCCAAGCCTGGTCGTGGTGCCGATCGATTACCGCGAGAACATGAAGCTGACCGAGCGCCTCGGGAACATCGCATGCCCGATATAGCGGCTTGCAGGAGCGGCTTGAGCCGCGAAATGCGCGCGATGACATCTCGCGAAATGAATGATTATTCGCAGCGGAAATCTGTTCCTGGCACAGTCGAAGGGCAACCCCTGCAAGCGCACGATATGACATCCCGGGGTCCGACAGGTTATTCGCGGCTGAAGCCGCTCCTACATGTCATTTATGAAAATACTCTGCGCACTTTGCGCCTTTGCGGTTGACACATTTCATACAGGCAAATAAACCATGACTGATCATTTCCCATTATTGGTACCCGGCGCCACGCCGGACGGAAAAATCGAAGTAATGGCACCGTTTGACGGTTCTGTTATCGCTACCGTCGACACCGGTGGCAGCGATGCAGTCGAAGCCGCGGTCGCGACCGCCCACGCGCTGCACAGCGACAGGACCAACTGGCTGCCCGCCGAACAGCGCATCGATGTACTGGCCAGAACCGCCGGGATCATGCAGTCGCGCTTCGATGAACTTGCAGTCGAAGCCGCGCGCGAAGGCGGCAAGCCGCTGGCCGATTCGAAGGTCGAAGTCGCGCGCGCGATAGACGGCATCAGGAACTGCATCGAGGTGTTGCGTACAGAGCATGGCCAGGAAGTCCCGATGCAGAAAAATGCAGCATCGATGAACCGGCTCGCGTTCACCACGCACGAGCCGATCGGCGTCGTCGTTGCAGTCAGCGCGTTCAACCATCCACTGAACCTCGCCGTTCATCAGATCGGCCCGGCCATCGCGGCAGGATGCCCGGTGATCATCAAACCCGCGGGCGATACGCCGCTGTCCTGCTTCCGCCTTATCGGCATACTGCGCGAAGCCGGGCTCCCTGACGAGTGGTGCCAGGGCATCCTCACATCCGATCTCGAAGTCGCAGCGCAGCTTGTATCCGACAGACGCGTCGGGTTTTTCAGCTTCATCGGCAGCGCCCGGGTTGGCTGGATGCTGCGCTCGAAACTCGCGCCCGGCACGCGCTGCGCGCTCGAACACGGCGGAGTCGCGCCGGTGATCGTCGCCGCAGACGCCGACCTGGATGATGCGATTCCACTGCTGGCGAAAGCCGGCTTCTACCACGCCGGCCAGGTCTGTGTATCGGTACAGCGCGTGTATGCCCATGCTTCAATCGCCCGCGAGCTTGCCGAACGCATTGCCGAAGCGGGGGCCGGGATGAAAGTTGGCGATCCCACCCTGGCCGACACCGATATCGGCCCGCTGATCAGACATGCCGAGACCGATCGCGTTCACGAATGGGTGCAGGACGCCATAAACAGGGGTGCGGAGCTGATCTGCGGCGGCAGCAAACTCAGCGACAGCACATACCAGGCGACCGTACTGCTGAACGCACCCGACGACGCGCTCATTTCGCGCAACGAGGTCTTCGGGCCAGTGATCCAGGTCTACGCCTACGACGACATCGACGACGCCATTACAAGAGCGAATGCACTTGATGTCTCTTTCCAGGCCGCCGTATTCTCGCGCACCATCGACACCTGCATGCACGCCTTTAAGCACCTGAACGGCTCGGCGATCATGATCAACGATCACACCGCGTTCCGCGTCGACTGGATGCCGTTTGCCGGCCTGAAACATTCAGGCTACGGCGTCGGCGGCATACCCTATACATTCAGGGACATGCAGGTAGAAAAAATGATGGTCATACGCTCGCCATCGTTGTAGGACATGCGTCCCGGCTGGCCCCGCCAGCGCCCAGCCCGACGGGATTCTTACTTAAGGCAGGCAGCAAGCTTCTCTCGCTGTTCATTCATGGCTATTCCATACAAACAGCAATGTCATCGCCGCTTGAATTTCAGGCGGCCCTGGTCCTGCCCGTGCTTCGCGATGCTCAACATCGAAGCTGAATACAAAAAATGTTGTATCCGGCGAAGTACCGCCTGTTAAAAATCAAGGCATGGCGATAATATTGCCTGCCCTTCCGTTCAACTTGATTTTTTTATTACAGAGAGATTTACAATGAACACTATCAAAGCAGTATCCGCACTTTTTCTGGCAACACTACTGATTTCGGGCACCGCCGTGGCCGAAGGAAAAAAACTTGCTGAAAAATTATCGGGCGCCGCCATTGCGGTCAACGTTGAAATTCCCAGCTGTGAAGCCGATGCTGCCATACTGTGCCCGGGCCTGCCTCTGAACAGCCAGAAATCCTTTATGTGTCTCATGGCTTATGAAGACAACCTGTCTCTCGGGTGCCAGCTGGGCATTGTC
>Ga0180437_10012529_pt1 | contig 10015 bp, 6 predicted proteins | sample SS_ome_4_FD_132410 | JGI IMG/M metagenome (GOLD analysis project Ga0180437, IMG submission 132410) | Hypersaline lake sediment archaeal communities from the Salton Sea, California, USA - SS_3_D_1 metaG | ecosystem: Environmental > Aquatic > Non-marine Saline and Alkaline > Hypersaline > Sediment... | reverse complement strand
CTCACCCTTCATTTTTTCCCCTGTTTTCCCCTGGAATTTCAGTGTTTTCCATGGTAATCCTTTTATGCACCACTAAGCTAAAGTAAGCGGGTTTAAGTACAATTTGTGACATGGGGATAAGTCTACCGTGCTAATTTCCATGCCACCATTGAGCAAAAGCACAATCTCTACACGTCCTTTTGAGTAGAGGCATCCAATAGCCTTTGGACATCCAGGCATCATATTTTAAAACAATTGCGATGGGCCATGATTACTTATCCTGTGCCCTACTCTGCCTCTTCCCAATAAATTGCTATTCTAAATCCCCCTATTCCCTCCCATTATGCCTTAGCATATCCCCTGCCTTCCCTTATCTCCATATGAGTAAACCCGTTTCCCCCCTGAAAGTCTCGGAATTAAGATACTTTCCGCTCTGATTCGTACTATAAATTTTAAAGTATTTGGGCTTCTCTTAATTATATAATAAGGAGGAATTCTAAGGCCTACCCCGGGATTTTTCCGCAAGCGCTAGAAAAAATAATAATTTTTTAAAGTATGTGAGGATAGTTGACATGTTCATCTATTAGTTGATATTTTTGATACCGGAATAGGGAGGAGCGGCAAAATGAAAAAAAACGCAATACTTTTCTTCGTGATTGCATTTATCGTAACAGGTGGCAATGCACAGGAAAGGGGCCCAGTCGCCATCTCACCCGGAAGTGAGGCAGGGATAGCAAGAATAGGAGAAAGCTGCCCGACCTTCAGCTGGACCTCTGTGGATTGGGCTACAGGCTACAAGGTGGTCGTCTTCGAAACGAATGGACCTAACGTCCTAGCCTATAAAGAAATGGCGGCCATTGCTAGTCCTATCCTGATCAAAGAGATTCAAGGCCGTGCCTTAACTTGGACGCCCTCATCGGATGAATGGTTGGGAAATGGGGGAATGTATGTATGGTATGTCCAGGCTGAAGATAGCTATGGCACAAGGAATTGGTCGAACGGCATGGTTTTTCGAGTTGAAACCACAGACAGATTCACAAGGATAGGGGAAACTTTGGGCAGGACGTTAAGGCAATACGGAGTGAGTGAAGCGGTTATCGCCGAAGCTCTCAGGAAAACCGCTTCTGAATTGGGAAATAGGGATGCTGGCGATACTGTTTTAAAATCCAGTGACGATGCCTTTCCTATCGGCATCCAAGGGATCGAAACAGCCGTGAATACCTGTTATGGTGTTGGAGCTGGGGCCAGCCTTACCTCAGGACTCAATAATTCATTCTTCGGAATTAACGCTGGGAACCAAACCGAAACGGGAGTACAAAACACCATTGTAGGAGCTTATGCCGGAGAGGAGAACATCCACGGAGAAGGCAATACCTTTGTCGGGACATCAGCTGGATACAAAAGCTTATCAAGTTACAATACCTTTATCGGATACGATGCCGGCGCCTACCACGTACTTGGGAATTATAACACGGCCTTAGGAGCGGCTGCCGGATATAATAATAACGGCATATACAATATCTTAATTGGATACGGCGCTGGAGCTCACAATGACGCTGACAACAACACTTTCATCGGTTATCGGGCCGGGCGAAATAACTTAACGGATAACAATACTTTCATTGGCTATTATTCCGGATGCGAGAACACTACAGGAGCCCAAAATACCTATATCGGTCATCAAGCCGGCAAGACTAATGAAGTCGGACTCAATAACACGTTCGTGGGATACCAGGCGGGGATGAACACGATATCGAGCAGCAACACCTTTCTCGGCCGGAGCACCGGAGAATTGAACACGACTGGGGATTCCAACACCTTCCTCGGGCATTCCGCCGGATACAAAAACACCATAGGCCAGAACGGCACCTATGTCGGACGGGCTGCCGGATACAACAACGAAGAGGGAGATTACAACACTATAATGGGATACTTTGCCGGGTACAACACCACCGGAAGTTTCAATACAATTATCGGGCACAATGCCGGGTATACCAATTCGACTGGAGAAGGCAACCTTTTTCTTGGTCATAATGCCGGATATAATGAGACCGGTTCCTATAAGCTCTACATCGATAATTCTAATACCATCTCACCCCTGATATGGGGTGACTTTTCAAGTAACATCCTCACGGTTCACGGCAAATTAGGTGTGGGGACACAGTCTCCTGCATATCAGATGGAGATTGAAACAGCGGGAGAAAATGCGATACTGCTCCTCGACCGCACGGATGGAGCAAAAACCGGCTTCTCTGCATCCGGAGACAAGTGCGCCTTCGGGACCCTGACCAACCACCCCCTGTGGATGGTCATAAACGGGGCTTTTAGCGCCATATTCCACACCGACGGCAGCCTTCAGATGATGAACGGGGCCTGGTGCACGGCAGCCGGGAAGTGGCAGGATGCCTCTAGCCGGAAGCTCAAGGAGAATATCCATAGCCTGACTGTGGAGGAGGCGAAGCGAGCATTGGAAGGGCTCGACCCGGTCCGGTTCAATTACAAGGCGGATAAGGAAGATGAGAGCCTCGGTTTTATTGCCGAAGATGTTCCCGAGCTTGTCGCATCCAAGGACAGGAAATCCATGAGCGCGATGGACGTGGTTGCCGTGCTGACTAAGGTCGTTCAGGAACAGCAACGGCTGGCAGAGGAACAGCAGAAAATCATTGCAGAACTCCAGAAACAGATCGATGAGCTGAAAAACAAGGACAAGTAAATTCTTAACGATTTGAAAAATCGTTATAGACGATTCTCACGAATGCCTCGGCAGGCATCTGTTTGCTGAACTTTTCGTCAAAATCGGCGGTTGGTTTGGATTCGAGAACCTCATCGATCGTTTTTCCCTCTTCGACATAACGGGCAATGCGGTCCCGCACGGTTCTCATCATATCCCGATAGGCCTCTAATTCAGCGCGATTGGATAAAGGCCCGTGGCCCGGAATTACTCTCGTGTTTTCGTCGATCATACCGATCACTTTGTCCAGCGCAGAAATATAGCCGGCGGTCGAGCCTCCATGAGGGACATCGATAAAGGGATAGCCGCCGGCAAAATTGATATCGCCCATGTGCACGACATTCGCCTTGCGAAAGTAAACGACGACATCGGTATCCGTGTGGGCATTTCCGAGATGGATCGCCTGCACTTCATCACCGTTAATATGGAGAGTTACAGAATCGGTAAAAACTGCCTTAGGGAGGGCACTTTCCGGAAACGGAGGGATCTTGTAATCGAAGAACCAATGGGACCACTCCTCTTTCATCCGTTTTTTCGCATTTTCATGGCCAAGGATCAAAGCCCCGTCTTTCTGCAATAACTCATTGCCCCCACTATGATCGAAGTGAAAATGGGTGTTGACCACAAAGCGAATCGGGCCACCATCGATCCCGGCAACCGCAGCTTTGACTTCATCATTCTGCCCGGCCATCAGGCTGTCGACAAGCAAAATCCCGTCTTCTCCCACAGAAACGCCGATGTTCCCCCCATTCCCGATGAGCATGAACACTCCGTCTCTCACCTTCACCGTTTCGATCTCGGCCGGCCCAATGTCCTGCGGAAAAGAAGAAGAAAACAATGTTAAAAATGTTAACGTTATTATGAAAGGTAAGATTTTTTTCGATCGAGCTAACACATTTACCTCCTAAAATCAAAAAACATAGACATCTCTCATCAATCCAATAAGTTCATCCGGCGAAGCAAATCCTGGAACCGCGGATCCTCACGGATGGGATCATAACCTGCATCGACAGCGGCAAACAAAAGCGCATATTCCATTTCCTCCAATGCTTTATTCAGGTAATCGAACGTCTTATCCCATTGTCCCAATCCCAGGTACACAAAGGCTAATTCTAAAGGCAAAAAATGCTCTTTGCGGGATAATTCTATCAGGTCATCCAGAATATCCTTCGCTTTCTCTGGATGTCCAGATAAGCCATAACAATACCCAAGATTTCCCAAAAAGAAATTATTACCGCCAGACATTATATAAGCCTTCTGAAACTCTGCCGCAGCCTCATCGAACCTGGACAACTCCATGTATCCCCACCCCATAAGATTGAGTGTCCACGGAAAATTGGGAAACAATTCTAAACTTTCGAGACAATGGGCGATCACCTCTTCGAAACGGCGGGCATAATACAGTTTTTCACCCAGATCATAGCTGATCATGGGCGATAAGGGGTCCAGATCCTGAGCCCGTTTGGCCTCGGCGATGGCTTCATCGTACCGCCCTGTCATCGCCAAGAGTTCGGCATACCACTGGTGGGCCGAAGCATAATTGGGATTAAGCTCTATGGCTCGTTTGAACACCAGCTCAGCCATTTCCCAATCCTTATCGTACCAAGAAAAGAGAAATGCCTGTATGGCATAGGCCTCGGCAAGTGTCTCATCCAATAAAAGGGCCTTCATGACCGCTTGTTTTCCCAGGGGAAGAGCTTCCTTGGGCGCCATATGACCGTGAGCAGCCATCACGCCGTATGAATCGGCCAAGCCGATATAGGCCAGGGCATATTCGGGATCTATATCGATCGCCTGCTGGAAGAATTCGATACCCTTCAATAGACCTTCTTTGGTACGGGTGTTCCAAAAGTATCGGCCATTTAGGTAGGCATCATGAGCCTCCGGATTCACCTTCCGGGCAGATTGGAGGAGTGCCAGTTCCTCTGCAGTCAGCTTGACATTGATCTCTTGAGCGATTGTCTGTGCCATCTCGCTCTGGAGGATCATGATATCGCTTATCTCCCGTTCATAACTCTGGGACCAAATATTCTTTTCGCCCGGAACTTGAATCAGATTCGCTCGGATCTGGACCTTATCCCCTGCTGAGAAGATGGAAGCCTCCACCACAGCATCCACATCCAGTTCACGGGCGATCTCCGGCAGAGATTTTCTCACCTCTTTGTACTGCATCACAGACGTGCGGGAAATCACACGGAGCGCGCTGATCTTGGCCAATTCGTTTATCAACGCATCGGTGATCCCAACGCTGAAATAATCTTGCTCTGGATTATTTGAAAGATTATCGAAGGGCAGGACCGCAATCGAATCGATCGCTTCAGATCGTCCTATGAAGAGACTCAAGGCGATAACGATCATAAGTATGAGGAAACCTGCGATGCTGGGATAAAGGATCGCTCTATTTATCTTACGATTCCTTTCTTTCTTAACTCTGTCACCAACACTCTTTGGCACCACTCCTTCGGATATGGATCTCAGGTCATCTAAAAGCTCATCGATCTGTTGATACCTCTCCCCCGGGCTTTTTTCCAGAGCCTTCTCTACGACTTTTTCTACGGAAACTGGAATCTCTGCATTCAAACTCGTGATCGGCATAGGTTTCTCATTCAAAATAGAATACACGACAGCCTGATCACGATCTCCTTTGAAAGGCAGCTGACCTGTAAACATCTCGTACAGTACGACACCCAAGGACCAGATGTCGGTCCGATGATCGGCCCCCTCCCCTCTCGCTTGTTCGGGAGACATGTAGGCGATCGTCCCCATTGTCATGCCTTCTTTCGTTACCTGTGTCCCACCGGCGATCCTGGCCAATCCAAAATCCATTATTTTCGGCTGATTTTTTGCCGTTAACATGATATTGGCACTCTTGATGTCCCGGTGAATAACCCCATTCTTATGCGCTTCCTGCAAGCCTTCGGCTAGCTGAGTGGCGATCCGGATGGCTTCATCCAGCTCTAAAGGGCTTGATTCAATCTGTTTTTTCAAGCTCTTACCTTCAACAAAGGCCATGGAGATGAAGGTTTTTTCATCTGCCTCGTCAAATTCATAGACCGTGCATATGTTGGGATGATCCAAAGCGGCTGCAGCTTGGGCTTCCTGCATGAATCGCCCTTTGAATTCCGGGATGTGCGTAAGCTCGGGCGGCAAAAACTTGAGCGCAACTGTTCTTCTTAACTTTGTGTCCTGGGCTTTATAAACAACGCCCATGCCTCCTCGGCCTAGTTCATCGAGGATCTCGTACCGCTCTGCAAAAATGCTGCCTCTTTGAAGCTTTTTCCTCGCAACTGCTATGGTTTTTGTAAGAGAGATTTCGTCAGCGGTACCTAAAGGTGTGGCACATTTACCGCAATAAATCCTATCGTCAGAATTTTCGGAGTTGCATTTTGGACATTTGACAGCCATTTTTACCCAGGTCTGTTCATAAAAAAAAGTTAATGAAAAAAAATCTGGATACCTTTAGCCTATTTATTTATGCTATCGCCTTTATTATCACAGTCAAGAACGCAATGTCAATTTCCATAAAATTTCGAAGCATAACCAAATGAAATCCTTCTCGTATATAATTTATTAAAGGAGAAATTATGAAGACATGCCATAAAAAGATCCTGGTGTTATATTCGATCCTGGCAATATCAGCTTTTGTATCCGCCTTGGGCACACCGAGGGCCGAGACGCAGGAAAAGGCCTATAATCCGACGGACACACTTTCCAGAGAGAAGCTACAGGAAGATTTTTCTGTCGTCCGTGCTTCCTTCGAAGAGGGGCACGGAGCCCTCTACAGGTATTCCACCAAAGAGGAGATGGATGCGATTTTCGACGCTGCCTTCGAAAAAATCGACTCCGGGATGACCGAACGGGAATTTCTCCGATTACTGATTCCTGTAGTGGGAGCGGTTAACTGCGGACATACCAATGTCCGAAGAAGCAGTTTCATAACATGGTTGGAAAGTCAACCCGTCATCCTGCCTCTGGGCATCAGGTATCTAAACCGCAAGCCTTTTCTGGTTAGAAACTACAGCGAGAGGGATGACATTATCATGGGCAGTGAACTTGTTTCCATAAACGGAATGCCCATGGACCGGATTGTCTCCGACTTGCTCCCTGCCATATCATCCGATGCACACATCGAAACATCCAAGTTCTATGTCCTGAGTAGTTCGGTCCGCTTCTCGCATCTTTTCAACATCTTTTATGGCATCACACGCAAATATGAAGTGAGATATAAAAAAGCAAAAACTGGTGAGATCCAATCTGTCACGCTCGAGGGAATGAAACAAAAGGATGTCCTCGAGATATTCGAGAAACGCTACCCGGAGCAGAACAAAGCTCTTCCCTTGTTATCATTCCAGGAAGTGGAAGGAGTGCCTGTGTTGACCATCCGGACTTTCAGCTCGGGCGCCCTGAAGCGGGAGGGATTCGATTATCCCGAATTTCTCAGAGAAACCTTCCAGGAGCTTGCCGACAAAAAATCGCCCTCCCTCATCATCGATTTGAGGGACAACGGCGGGGGAAGCGATGATTTCGGCAAAATGCTTTTCGCCCATCTTGCGGAAAAAGACTTCCGATACTATGCCGCCCTGGAGATAAAAAATAACACATTCGATTTTTTCAAGTACACCAACCTCCCCAAGGATCAATGGACGTTTCCCGAAAGCCGAGTGAAGAAAAACGAGCGCGGCTGGTACGATGCTCTGGGACACCCCAACCTGGGGATACAAAAACCCATTCCGCCTGTCTATAAGGGGAAGGTTTTTGTCCTTATCAACGGTAGAAGCTTCTCAGCGACTGGAGAGACCACCTCCCTTATGCATTACCACGAAAAAGCCGTTTTTGTCGGGGAGGAGTGTGGGTCAGGGTATTACGGCAACACATCAGGATTCATGGTGGTTGTCAATCTTCCGAATTCAGGGATAAGCGTTACTGTTCCGCTAGTGCGCTACAGCATGGCCGTAGACGGTTACCCCGAGGATCGGGGAATTATTCCCGAATTCCCGTTTGAGCCAACGGTAGAAGATGTCCTCGTCAACAGGGATTCAGTCCTTCTGTACGCCGTCAATCTGACTAATAAAATAAAGTAGATATATTTCATTCCCGTTTGTTGCATAAAGATATTGTGACGTGTATTTTAAAATAGAACTCCGGGCTATGGAAAAATCAAGAATCCTCACCTGGGAAATAACAGCCGGTCTCTTCGTTATTCTCTCTGGAAGCTTTCTCCACTTTGTTTTCGCGCTTCTGGGAAAATGGTCACCTATAGCCCTGATCGCAGCTGTCAACGAAAGCGTCTGGGAACACCTCAAGCTTGCCTTCTGGCCAGCAATCATTTTTGCGTTGATCCAGTGGCCATTTTTCCGCAAACACAACAAAAATTTCTGGGCGGCCAAGACCGTCGGAATTTTTGCTATGCCGATCATCATTGTCTCGGTTTATTATGCATATACGGCTCTCACCGGATACCACATTCTATGGATAGACATATCTTCGTTCGCCGTGGCTGTTTTTTCCGGACAGACGATAAGCTATAAGCTCCTGCTGCTTCCGCGCATTGACGGTAATACCAGGAAATTGGCAGCAATCCTGCTTATTCTGATGATCGCCGCTTTTTCGCTTTTTACATTCTTTACTCCGCCTTTCCCTCTTTTCTGCGATCCTCAAACAGGCCAATTCGGGATATTGAAATGATGAAAAAAATCTTTATCATCTTGATAGCCTCTATTGTTTGCTCTGCCTCCGGCAATGTTTCCTCGACCTTACTCGCGCCGCCAGAGTTATCGCCTTTAGAAGTGGTCGAAAAACTGCACAAAAGAATCCGATCCTACCCGGAAATGGCTAATTGGGAGGCATCCGTTCTCACGACCCTAAGCGATATGGACAAGAACTGGGAACCCAAAAAGAAAACCATTGTCGAAAAATTGGTTACCGTAAAAGACAACGTAAGGATTGAAAAGATCTTGAGCGCCACGGAGTACGATGCCGATAAAACCAAAGACTTGACCGCTAAATACCGGACAGAAGCGGAAAAGCTCAACAAAAAGAGCGAATCCAGCCAGGGTGAGGACGGGGGGCGAAAAGGCGGAAGGTACAGGAGCTTGGATTTGAACCGCGATGAAATATTTCCCTTTGGAGAAAACAAAATAGCGGATTACGAGTTCGAACTCCGCGAAGGCACCCTGGCAACCGGTCAGAGGGTTCATGTCCTCGAAACCCGCTCGCGGCACAAATCCTCTGATATTTACGAGGGGAAATATTTTATCCACCAGGAAACATACGATATCGTGCGTGCAGAGCTGCAACCTGCCAAAAATCCTGGGCCGCTGAAACTGTTGGAAATGCACATCGATTTCGACCGCCTTCCAGAGGGATTTCTTGTGATCAAGGCAGCCAAGGTGCGAATCCATGTCGGATTGATCATCAAAAACATACGGATGGAATCGGAAGAAACATATTCTAACTTTCATGTCCGTTAATTTCCTGACGGGATACCTATCCCCCAAATTCTGGTGACTAGAGGAAGAAATAAAATCTCTCGAAAATCGAAAATCAATTTTCGCTAATTGGATTTTGGCATCAAATATTCAGTGACAGAATTTTTGGAATTAAGGGGATAGGTATCCCGTCAGGAAATTAGGGCTATTCGTATTTCAGGCTTTGGGCGGGATTGGCCACAGCTGCTCTGATCACCTGGGAACTGACGGTCAACGCGGCGATGGCCAGGGCCGCCATTCCGCTTGCTAGAAAGATCCAGACGGAGATAGAGGCCCTAAAGACAAACCCCTCCAGCCAGCGGTTCATGACCCAGTAGCCTGCCGGCCAGGCGATGAGGTTGGCAACGATCACCCACTTGATGAACTGCCCGGTCAATAGCCACATGATATTGGATAACGGAGCTCCCAGCACTCTCCGGACACCGATCTCCTTGGTCCTCTGTTCGGCAACGAAGACAGCGAGACCGAAGAGACCGAGGCAGGAGACAAAAATTGCCAGGCAGGAGAAAAGCGTGACAATGCTGCCGGCCCGGTTATCATTCTGGTAGAGGTTATCGATCTTTTCATCGAGGAAGCTGAATTCGAAGGGGAGACCGCTTGCCATAGATCGCCAGGTTTTCCGGAGATCGGACAAGACATCGAAGGTTACCTGGGAGCTGACCTTGACGAGCAGAAAGGGCCTGCGCGTAGATTCGATGGCCTCCGGGAGCATATACCCCATGCTGATGACATCGTTGTGCAAAGACTCGAAGTGAAAATTGTCGATGATGCCGATGATGGTAAAATCTTTCCTGGCCCACCAAATCCTCACTTTTTT
>Ga0180437_10012528_pt1 | contig 10016 bp, 5 predicted proteins | sample SS_ome_4_FD_132410 | JGI IMG/M metagenome (GOLD analysis project Ga0180437, IMG submission 132410) | Hypersaline lake sediment archaeal communities from the Salton Sea, California, USA - SS_3_D_1 metaG | ecosystem: Environmental > Aquatic > Non-marine Saline and Alkaline > Hypersaline > Sediment... | reverse complement strand
AATCGTAACATCCCACGTTTCTTTGATGGATCGAAGCACAGAGGGCACGTTCTCAGACCGGATTCTTATCACCAAATGATAGATTTGTTCGGGATCCAATAGAAAGAAGAAGGGATTGATCCGGGTAGTTAACGGCTGAAAATGACAATTTTTCATGACGCCGATGATGGTTCTCCGACGATCCCAGAGTGTTACCTTTGTCCCGACAACAGACGGGAGGCCCACCAGCTTGGCCATCTCTTCATTTACGATGAGACTGTTCTCTACATCCGTAGATAATTCTTCGGAGAACGACCTGCCCTCTGCCATCCCGATGCCCAATGTTTGGATGAAGTCGTAATCGACCATATTCACATTTATCAAGATGTCATCATCGGGATCTTTCCCCTCCCACTGGGCTGTCGATGTACCCCACCCGAAATAGGGAAGATCATCCGCCGTGCCCGTCACGCCTGAGATTCGATCATCCAGCAGCAACCGGTTCTTTAGTACTTGATAAAAATGTCGACTTTCCCCTTCCAACGAGATACTCACTAAATGCTCTTTCTCGTAACCGATGTCTTTTGTTCTCAAGTAATGGAGCTGTTTGTGGACGATAGCCGTACCGATAATGAGAAAGATAGATATGGCGAACTGGGCTATCACCAGTATTCTTCGGAATCTTGCTCCTTTTATGCCATCCTTCTGCTCTCCTTTAAGCACATGAATCGGTTGAAACTTCGAGAGGAAAAGTGCGGGATAGCTTCCCGAAAGGAGGCCCGTAAAAAATATCAACCCGAGGACAATCGGGATGAGGGAGCTTTCGTTCAGGGTTTTCAGCGAAAGCGCTTTTTCCGTCAGAGTATTGAAGAAGGGTAGCATCAGGGACGTGATCAACAGGGCAATAAAAAGTGCTATAAACGCCAGTAAAAAGGATTCGCCCAGGAATTGGAAGATGAGATGCTTGCGATAAGCACCGGCCACTTTCCGTATCCCGATCTCTCCTGCGCGGTTTGCCGAGCGTGCGGTGGAGAGATTCATAAAATTAATGCATGCGACCACAAGAATAAACAACGCGATCACCGAAAAAATGGTCACGTACACCTTTGTATCCCAGAAGAAAAAATTCCTCTGGGTAAACGGTAAAAGAGAAAGGGTGGCATCTTCTCCCTCGCTCTGCTTTTGCAGGAAATCGGCTATCTTGTGGTTGAATTCATCAATCGCAACATTTTCATTGAGTTTTATAAACGTGCTTGGACTCCACACTCCCCAATTCGTGGGATCAAACCCGCGTTCGGGTCCCTGACGAATCTTGTTCTCGTACGGTATGGCTATTTTGAACCGGAGGGTCGAGTTAAGAAGCATGTTTTCCATCACACCCGTCACCCTGAAATCGAACCGACGATTCATCGTGAGAGTCTTACCCATGGGATCCTCATCCGGGAAATACTTCTGGGCAATCTCTTCCGAAATCACGATGGAATACGGGTCTTCGAGAGCGGCGTTTCTGTCGCCTTTCAGGAAAGGAAACGAAAAAATCCTGAAAAAATCGGAATCCACAACCCGAATCCCGCTCTCATAAAAGGCAATATCACCATGCATGAGCAACCCAGAATCGAACGCTTCATATCGGCTGGCGTTGAGGATTTCCGGGAACGCCTCCTTGAACACAGGAGCAAAGGGAATGGGAGTCGATGTGTTGTTCGGGATTGATCCATGCGTGAGAGTTTGATAAATCCGATGTGCATCCTGATGGAAACGGTCGTAGCTCATCTCATCCCGTATCCACAAGACAATCAACAGACAGCATGCGATACCCATGGCCAGACCCATGACGTTGATAAACGAATACGCCTTGTATCGCTTGATATTCCTCAACGCCACTTTTAGATAATTTTTAAGCATGATGATCCTCCAGATGAATGCCTGGATGATAAACAAGGGCAACGAGCGTAATACCTGGCGCCACATCCACACGGATGCATGCACGCGCCCCTTATCCATAAGCCGGTCTTCGTACAGTTCCTGAAGATCTCCGATGGCAGAGTGATCATAAGTCCCATGTACGATGAAAAAACGAAGAATCCTGAGGGGTATTCCGTGTTTTCGGATCATTTTATCGTCGAGTGAACGTTCGGGTGTCATTCAATCCTCATACATTCTATCCCGCTCAATCAGGAGATAGTCGTTATTCGTATTTGAGAGCATCCACGGGATTGGCCCGTGCTGCTTTCATGGTTTGATAACTCACCGTAAACAGCGCGATCCCCAGGGCAGCGAGCCCGGCCAGCGCAAACAGCCATAACTCGATGCGTGCATGAAACCGGTAGTTTTGAATCCATTTATTCATGAAATAATAGGCAAGAGGCCACGCCAAGGCATTGGCAAAAGCGATTAAAATCACAAACTCTTTTGAGAATATTCCAGCAATACCGGCATGGGTGGCACCCAGTACTTTACGGATGGCGATCTCCTTGGTTCGTTGTTCCACCATGAACGAAGCCAGCCCGAACAACCCGAGACATGAGATAAAGATGGCGAGAATCGTGAAATACTCGATGATTCTCCCCAATCGTTCTTCATTCGTGTACTGCCTTTGAAAATCATCATCCAAGAAGGTGTACTGAAAAATGATGCTCGGCACGATCCTCTCCATCGTATTTTTCACGAACTCAATGTTTTTCGACATATTTGCCGTATTCATTCTGATGAACATGTTGAAATACGGCAAGTTTTTGTATAATACAAACACGATGGGTCTTATATCGTTATGCAGGGACGTTCCATGAAAATCTTTTACCACACCGATGATTTCTCCTTCATCGGTCCACATCGAGAACATCCTTCCGATAGGGTCTTCATAGCCTGTTAATTTTAAAGCCGACTCATTGATGATATAATTCTCGATATCCGTGGCATACTGGCGGGAGAAACTCCTGCCGTACGCCATGTTCATACCAAACGTCTCGAAATAATCGTAATCCACGCAGACAAAATTCATCCGTTCATAGGTCTCTATACTTCTTCCTTCCCAGTACACGGGATTGTTATTGTTGATGTTCAGCGGGATGCTGGATGCGGCCGAGACAATGAGAATATCTTTGTTTTTCAGCAGCTCCTGCTTTATCGTATCGTATTTCGTTCTGATTGCCCGGTTCGTCCGAATCGTGATGATATGCTCTCGGTTAAATCCCAAATCTTTCGTTCGGATATAGTTCATCTGTTTGAATATGACGGTCGTCGCGATGATTAAAGCAATGGAGGCCGTAAATTGAACGATGATAAGCGCCTTCCTGAATAGTCGCCCCCGTGAGTCCTTCACGAATGAACTCTGCAAGACGGTCACGGGCTGAAACGCGGATAGAAAAAGCGCGGGGTAGACACCCGAAATGATTCCCGTAAACAGGGCAATCAACGCGATTCCCACCACGATACGGATGTTACCCACGGCACTTAGAGTCAACTGTTTCGATGCCAGTGTATTAAATGTAGGTAGAATCAAATACACAGACACAACGGCCAAGCATAACGCCAGAACGGACAGGAGGATGGATTCACCGAAGAATTGCCGGATGATATCGACTCTGGCGGCTCCGACCACCTTTCGCATGCCAACCTCTCGAGCTCTTTTGGTTGAGCGGGCCGTTGACAGGTTCATGAAATTAATACAGGCGATAAGCAGGATGATCACAGCGATGGCGGAAAAAAGATACACGTACACGATGGGATCGGTTCCGTTCAAAGCGTACAGGTGGATTTTACGCAACGGTTGAAGGCTCACGAAAAACAGGTAGTTTGTGCTCGTGTTATACTTGTTGATGGTTCCGGATATTTTTTGTGTGACTTCTTCCGGATCGGCACTGCTGTGGAGCATGACATAAGACGGACAATCACTCGACCATGTTTGCAAACGCTGCTCACCGTATAGATGAGCCGGGTGTGCGAGACAATCAAATTGCAGGTGAGAATTCGATGGAATATTCTGAATCACACCCGTAACCACCAAGTCGATGCGATTATCGAAATTAACAACATGGCCGATGGGATCGTCGTCCCCGAAATATTTTTTCGCAGTCTTTTCTGTCATGACAACAGAATTCGGACTGGAAAACGCAGTTCTCGGATCCCCCTTGATGAAGGGAAACGTAAACATTACGAGAAATTCCGGATCGACCAAGCCAAAAATCTCGTAATACGCATTCTCCTGATACCGGACGGACATCGTCCTCTCGGAATACCACGATCCCTTTATGATCTCGGGAAAATCCTTCTTCAGGGTCGGTACCAGTGCCCAAGGGCTCGATGCGGTTCTGCGCTCCTCTATGGTGATGACGAGACGATACAGGTCATTTCCTTTTTTATGAAACGTGTCATAACTCAGCTCGTCCTGAACCCATAGCAGGATAAGGATACAGCAGGCCATACCTAGAGCAAGCCCGGTGATGTTGATGAGCGTGTAGACCTTTTGTTTGGCTACATTTCGGATGGCGACTTTCAAATAGTTTTTAAACATGATACATCCCCAGCAGATGGATTCTTTTGTAAACGAAGGAACGGACCTTAACACTTGTTTCCATAACCATAGAGCAGCATGCATCCTGCCCCGTTGGTGGACCTTGTCTGTATACAATTCCTGGAGATCCCCGATGGCGGAGTGATCGTAGGTCCTCCGCACGATGAAAGCACGAAGAATCCAGAGTGGCAATCCCGGTTTACGGGTATATCGATATTGATCGCTCATGAGAAATCATCAACCCGTCGCCAGGTTCGGCATCTCCGACCACATTTCATCATGAACACGCTTGTTTTCCTTCAGCGTCTTCAGGCCCAGCTTCGTAATACGGAAATACCGCTTCTTCTTCCCGCCCCGTTTGGCCGTGGGCTCGCCCAGGTACGACTCGACATACCCCAGCCTGGCCAATCTGTCCAGAGGCACATAAATCGAGCCGATGGACCATTCCGTACCCGTCTTCTCGGACACATATTTCAAAATCTCGACACCGTAGGCATCGTCCTTCAAGTTGCAGATGGCCAACAGCAACAGTTCTTCGGGTTTCGTTAGAATCTTCATGGCGTGATGTTCTCCCATCCATTTCTTATTAATATTAGAAGAAATAATTACAACCTATTGTACGGAAGGTTATTTGAAAAGTTTCAGCGAAACTCAAAGAAAAAAATGGCGTGTGTCAGTAAATGTTATCGATCAAATCTATGAGGACGACGACTGGATGGACGAGGTCATTCTAGTCGACCGTCCGTTGATGATGGAAACGAAACTTTCTCATCCTCTCTATTCATACCGCAGGGATTCGGCTGGATGGATACGATCTGCCCCACCGGTCAGAAAACTCACCTTAATCCCGACAATCACCAGAGCGATCCTGAGAGTCGCGTCTTTCGTAATCTTGTGGTTATATGTGTATTGTACCGATATAATAAACAATTCTGGATTAGACGATGCGACTCTTACTTCAGGGTTCCGATTTTCTATGAACCGTCACTATCCCCCACGATCTTATTCATACCGGAGCGTATCGACGGGGTTTGTCGTCGCAGCTTTGAGCGTCTGAAAACCGAACGTGGATACTGCAATGAGTAGAGTTATAAAACCGGCGAATAAAAAGATGATCCACCCCATATGGGTCTTGTATGCAAAATTCTGTAGCCATTTGTTCATCATGTACCAGGCCAATGGCCATGCGACGACATTGGCAATAACAATCCATTTGATGAATTCTTTTGACAACAGAAAAGTGATACCAGCCACTGAAGCACCCAGCGTTTTCCGAATACCGATCTCTTTGGTTTTTACCTCGGCCGTAAAGGCGGCTAAACCCAGAAGCCCGAGACAGGCCACGAATACGGACAGCGATGAAAACACGATGAAGAGACTCTGCATTTTTTGTTCCCGTGTATAGAGTTGATCAATGCGTTGATCCAGAAAATTATATTCGAACTGTTCGCTGGGAAACATGTCTTCCCACGTCTGCCTAATAAAGTTCAGTCTTTCCCTCACATCACCCGGTGCTATTCTAATGGAAATATCGCGTAAATAGAAGGGATTAAGGAGCAGCGCCAAGGGTTCTACCTCGGTGTGTAAGGATCTGTAGTGGAAATCTTTCACCACACCCACAACTTTTCCTCTTAATTCTATCCCGTAGCCCAATTCCTTTCCGACGGCTACTTCATTAGACCACCCTATTCTTCGGACCGCGGCTTCATTCAATATGATTGTTCCTGCCGTATCTGTAGCAAAAGCTTTTGAAAACTCTCGGCCCGACAGTACTTCCATCCGGTAGGTCTCGATAAAGTCGTAATCTGTTATGATGTAATATGTGCTCATGGGCTCGTCGGCTTCCTGTTGCGTGATAAATGAGATGTTGCTGAGAATTTTCTCGCTGGGCACATCCGCGGACGCGGATACGGACAGAATGTTCGTATTGCTCAATAGTGCGTTACGGAACGCTTCAACATTTTTGACCACCTGCTGGCTTCTGACGGAGATCAGTACCATATTTTCCTTATCAAAACCCAAAGACCGGTTCTGAATAAATCTCATCTGTTTGAAGACAGTAAGCATTCCGATAATAAGTGTGATTGATATAATAAATTGAAGGACAACCATATTCCTCCGAAAATGCGATTTGCCGCTACCCGATATCGAGCTACCTTTTAGAATAGCGACCGGTTTAAATCTAGTTAGATAAAATGCAGGATAAAGACCGGCGAGAATTCCGATTAGGAAAGTTATTCCAATAACCATTATCATACTTTTTACCTGAAAAAGCAAGGAGACCGATAGTGTTTCACCAAAAATAGTATTGAAGGTCGGTATAAGCAGAGATATAAGAACGAGTGCGATGAGTAAGGAGATACCTGCCAAAAGCACAGATTCTTGTAGGAACTGTGCCCTTAACTGGTTTTTCCCAGCACCGATGGTTTTACGTAAACTCACTTCTTTAGCCCTTTGATTCGCGCGGGCCGTGGACAAATTCATGAAATTAATGCAGGCAATGCCCAGTATCAAGATCGCAATGGAGGAGAATATATACACGGAGGCCATGTTCCCTCCGGCTCGCAATTCCCAGTTTTCGCTGGGATGCAAATGGATATCGGTGATCGGGAAAAGGTACATTTTCAGCACTTCATGAATCCCGAGCCCTTGACTGAGCAAATCTCCGTAATGAGGTTCCAAATGCCGACTAACGAATGTCTTTAATTTGGTTTCTAGTTCGGACTCGGAAGTGCTTTCACTGACCAACACATAGGTGTATAAATAGTTTGCTCTCCAGCCTGTGAAACTATCTTCTGAATATGTAGTCATAGACATCAGCATATCGAATTGAATGTGAGAATTCTCGGGCACTTCTTTCAATATTCCGGTGATTTTAAACTCTGTCGGCTCTCCCTGATATTCAAATGTGAGTGACTTGCCGACCACTTCATCAGTACCGAAATATTTCACTGCATTCTTTCGGGTTAAAACGGCGGTCATCGGCTCAGCAAGAGCAGCCTCCGGATTCCCTTCTTCCAGGTCGAAATCGAAAACTTCAAATATGGAATTGTCCACCGCAAAAAGTCCCTGCCTATGGATAAAATTATTTTTATCTTTAATGGAGAATTCCCTTCTCCAAAAACGGACGGCATTCTCAATCTCCGGATAGTCATCGATCAAGGCCTGTTTGTATAATCCTCCCGTAATGGGCCATCGGCTGTAAAGATTATCACGAAACAATTCCCGTTCTATGCGATAGATTCTGTGGGCATTTTTATGAAATCGGTCATAACTGAGTTCGCGCTGCACCCACAGACTGATGATCAGGCAGATGGTAAGTCCGATAGCCAATCCAAACACATTGATAAAAGAAAACAATTTATGATTGACAAAATTTCGATACGCAATTTTCAGATGATTGGCAAGCATGTTGAACCTCCAGCATATGATGAATCTTAAATATTTAGGCAAGGATTTGAATACATTTTTCCAGTACCAGATTTTAGCCTTCAGGATGCCATCTGAATCCTGAATGTCATGGAATGTTTCTTCAAAGTCATCCAGTATGGAATGCCTTTCATTGTACAGTGTCATTCGTTCTAAGAGCAGCCTCGCCATCCTGGGAGGGCTTTGGGATTTTCTCCGAGCCATGATTTAGACTCCGAATTCCAGATCGGGCAAACGATTCCTGATGGTTTCGTGCATGGCCAGTGTTTCCTGAAGGGCTTCCTTCCCTTCTTCTGTAATCGTGTAAATGGTCTTGCTTCTCCCTCCCTGTACGGGTGTTGGGTCACCCTTTCGGGACGATACATACCCCTTGCGGATGAGATTCTCCAGTAAATTGTAGAGGGTGCCGTACACGATCTCCTTCTTCGTCAGTTCGATCACCGTTCTCCGTATGGGAGCTCCGCGCGAACTTCCGCCCAGTAACATCAGAGCGCTCAGGATAATTTCTTCTCTTAACGTCAGTATACCCATCGTATCACCTTTCTAATATCATCGAATAGTTCGATCATATATATAAACGAATTTTTCGATCTAATGTTTCAAACGGTTAAAAAAAAATAAAAAAGGGGTTCCAACGGAACCCCGATGATAATACTGATTATGTGGAATGATTTCACGAAACGAGGATTTATTGAATTTAAGGATGACCGGTAAACTTGACTCATCCCACGACGAATACCCTACCCCCTTTCATCAAACCATCCTGGTTCAGGTTCAGACATCTATTCATACCGCAGGCTATCCCCTGGATTGGCAAACGCGGCCTTGATGGATTGATAGCTCACCGTAACAAGTGCTGTCAATAACGCCAAAATCGCTGACAAAAGGAATACCGAAATATCAATCGATGTCCGGTAAGCATATCCCTGGAGCCACCGATTCATGGCATAATAAGCGACAGGCCAGGCGATTAGGTTGGCAACCAGCACCCATTTGGCAAATTCCTTGGATAGCAGGAATACCACTTCCCGACTCGAAGCGCCCAGAATCTTCCGAATCCCGATTTCCTTGGTGCGTCGCTCTGCAGCGAACGACGCCAGCCCAAAAAGACCCAGGCAGGCGATGAATGCGGCTAAGAAACTGAAGTAGAGAAACAGTGTCTGAAGGTTCTGTTCTTCCCTGTAGCGTTGTTCAAAGACCGAATCATAGAAAAAATAATCGAACGGATAATTCGGGTTAAACTGCGCCCAGGCGGACTCGATTTTCTTCAGGGTGCCCTGGATATCCTCTGGCTGAATCTTAATGGAGATAAAATTAGACGGCCTTCTACCCAGAAAGATTTTGAGCGGGCCGATGGGATTACGGAGAGACGAAAAATGAAAATCTTTAATCACACCGATCACCGTATAATACAGCCGGAGTTCCCCGAATGTCTGTATGACTTTCTTGCCGATGGGATCGTCCCACCCGAATCGTTTAACTGCCATCTCGTTCAATAATAGGGCCCCGGCGTTCTCTGGGTTTTGGCTGCCGACTCTGAAATCGGATGGGAAGTCTCGGGAAAAATTGCGTCCGGCCACAAGCGTGAGTTCGTACGTTTTCAGGAAATCATAGTCCACCGTGTTGTGGTTGATGGCGATCGTCTCGTCATTGAGGGCACCCTCCCATGTTACTGAGTTGTACATCCCGATGCTGTGCGGGAGCCGCAACGAGCCGCACACACTCACGATCCGGGGATCGTCTGTCAATAACTGTTTGAAGGGTTCGATGCTGTTGCGCGCCTGGTTACGGATAACGACGATCTGGTCCTGCTTGAAACCTAGGGGCAGGCTCCTCATGTACTTGATCTGATGGGTAAAAATAATCGTGCAAATGATGAGGATGATGGAGATGCTGAATTGAGAAACGACCAGGATCTTCCTGAACAGGGCTCCGCTTTTTCCGCTGCTGATGGTCTCTTTCAATACGCTGACAGGCCGAAACGCAGAGAGATACAAGGCCGGGTAGCTGCCGGATAAGAAGCCGACCATGATCAAAGCACATAACAGACTCAAGAGGATGGGCAGTTGCCCAATCTGCTCGAAACGAAGGGCTT